>Ga0180437_10002441_pt1 | contig 29605 bp, 19 predicted proteins | sample SS_ome_4_FD_132410 | JGI IMG/M metagenome (GOLD analysis project Ga0180437, IMG submission 132410) | Hypersaline lake sediment archaeal communities from the Salton Sea, California, USA - SS_3_D_1 metaG | ecosystem: Environmental > Aquatic > Non-marine Saline and Alkaline > Hypersaline >...
AAGGGGATGTTTAAATCGGAAGGGAAAGGCCAGACATTCCGGCGGGTTCTTGTGGTCACTCAGTTTTCACTTTCCATAGCTCTCCTTATAGGCACATCGGTCGCCTTCAATCAACTCCGTTTTTTGAGACATTCAAAACTGGGATTCAACCCAGAAAATATCGTCTATGTTCCTGTCAAAGAGAATATCGGAAAAAGATATGACGCTTTTAAAGCCGAACTTCTGAACGATCCGAATATCAACTCCGTAGCCGTCCAGTACTATCTGTTTGCAGAGGAGGCCTTCCGGACCACTGGCTATGACTGGGAGGGAAAAGAAAAAGGGCAGGAAGTCGATATCATTCTCAATCTTGTGGATTATGATTTTATTCCGATGTTGGGCCTGGAATTGGTGGAAGGGAGAAACTTTTCCAAGGAATACTCTACAGATGCCACCCAAGCTTATATACTGAACGAAGAAGCGATCAAGGCAATGAGGATGCAAGATCCCGTGGGTAAACAATTTTCCTACGGCCAGAGGAAAGGAACGATCATCGGGGTGTTAAAGAACGCGCATTTCCGGTCGCTCCATGTGAATATAGAACCTCACGTTCTCTTTTTCCTGGACGATGTGTCAGTAGCCACCGAATACGGTGTTGTCCTCATTAAGATCAACGGCGATAAAACAGAAGAAGCTCTCGCAAAAATTCAGGGTGTCTGGAAAGAGTTCAATCCCATTACTCCGTTTGAATACCATTTTCTCGATCAGAAATACGACAGCCTGTACAGAAAAGAGCAAAAGATAGGCACGATTTTGAATGCCTTCACGCTGTTTGCCATCATCATTTCCTGCCTCGGCCTTTTCGGCCTGGCCTCATTCCTGACCGAACAACGAACAAGGGAGATAGGGATCCGGAAAGTACTGGGAGCTTCAGAATCCAGCATTGTCTTACTGCTCTCTAAGCAGTTTACAAAATGGGTGCTGATGGCAAATATTTTTGCCTGGCCGGCCGCTTACTTCATCATGAACGAATGGCTGAAGAGTTTTGCCTACAGGATAAACATCGGCATATGGTCATTTTTGCTTTCCGGAATGCTGGCAGTAGGCATCGCTCTTGTCACAGTCAGTTATCAGGCTATCAGAGCGGCGTGGGCCAATCCGGTGGATTCACTGAGATACGAATAAAACTGATGAAGTTATTATCGCGTATTGAAGAAATCATCCTGCTATCCATATGGCGGCTGGGTGACGACGCTTACGGTATGGCCATCCGGGAAGAGGTCATCAAGGCTACAGGCAAAAAATGGCTGCTGGGAGCTATTTACGGTCCTCTGGGAAGGCTGCATAATAACGGCTATGTTTTAACCTCTAAAGGAGAGCCCATTCCGGAACGCGGAGGCCGGAGCAAAGTCTATTACCGCTTATCCCGGGAAGGAATTAAAGCCCTCTGTGAGATCCAGCGGGTCAATTCCGTGATATGGGATGGCATAGAGGAGCTTGAATTCAAAGAAGAATGAACAGACAAACAGTCAAGCCGCCAAAAATAGCGTCCAGAATACTGGAATTTATCATCCAAAAGGATATCCGCTATGGAGCCATGGGGGACCTCGAAGAGCAGTTCTACTGGATGTGGAAAAAACACGGCATGTTCAAAGCCCGCCTCCTCTACTGGAAACAGATCTGTGGAGCCCTCCCCTACTTTATAAAAAATTCGATTCTCTGGAGCTTTATCATGTTCAAAAATTATATTAAAACAACTTTCAGGAACACCACCCGGCATAAAGGGTATTCCTTCATCAACCTCGCCGGCCTGGCCATCGGTCTGGCCTGCACACTGCTTATTCTCCTCTGGGTCCAACATGAATTGAGCTATGACCGGTTTCATGAGAAAGCAGATGATATTTTTATGGTCCTTCGAGGGGAAGAGGAAACAATCATGGCTCCTACATCCTACCATCTTGCGCCTGCGTTAGTCGCTGAATTGCCCGAAATCATCAATGCCACCCGCTTTTCACAAATTCCCGAAACCGAAAAGGTATTTTTCCGCTCAGGGGAAAAAGTGTTCGAAGAAAATATCAGTTTTGCGGATTCTCACTTCTTCGAAATATTTTCATTCCCTTTCCTGAAGGGAACCCCTGAATCAGCGTTGGAAAGTCCCACCTCAGTTGTCATCACCGAAAAAACGGCCAGGAAATATTTCGGTGACCGGGAAGCGTTTGGAAATTCAATTCAGATGTTACTTTTCGGGGCAAAAATACCGGTGAGCATAACAGGCGTCATCAAGGATATCCCATCCAATTCCCATATTGACTGCGACATATTCGTCACATTCCACACCTGGAGCAACCTCGGAATCGATTTGGAGAATTCGGGCTGGGATAACCAGATGGCCTCCACCTACATTCTAACCAGGAATAATAGTGATGTTGAGGACTTAGCCTCGAAAATAACCGCCTGTGAAATTCGAAACCGGCCGGATGAAGACCTGGAAAAATTGTTTTATTCGCTCCTTCCTCTAAAGAATATCCATCTCCAGGCAAAAAATATTAAATTTTTCGCCACGACAGGCAACAGTAAATATGTTTATATCTTCACAGTCATCGCATTTATCATTCTCCTTATTGCGTGTGTCAATTACACCAACCTGTCCATGGCCCTTTCCTTGAAACGGGCTAAGGAGATCGGAGTGAGGAAAGTAGTGGGCGCAAACAGAAGCACGCTCATCAAGCAACTTTTGGGTGAGACCATCATCCTTTCTTTTCTTGCACTACTGTTGGCTGTTCTCTTGGCTCGGTTGCTTATACCAACCTTCAATCGACTCTCGGGCAAATCTCTGACCATCCACTATTTTGACATCCGTTTTCTGATAGGAGCGGTTCTTATTGCCTTTCTTACAGGGATACTTTCCGGCTATTATCCTGCCCTTTTTTTGTCCTCCTTTCAGCCGGCAAAAATTTTAAAAGCGAAATCAGGTTTTGCTCTGAAAGGAATGGCATTGAGAAAAGGACTCGTGGTTTTTCAATTTTCTCTTTCTATCATACTGATCATCAGCACCATCGTTGTCTTCAACCAGTTGCTTTTCATTAAAAACAGCGATATCGGTTATGACAGGGACCACATTCTCTGTGCTAGGATTGCCGGTGATATGAGCGGAACCTATGATGTTTTAAAAAATGAATTGCTGAAGAATCCGGATATTCTCGGCGTTTGCCGCACAGAGCCGCTTGATGCGAATATCATAACCAATACGGATAGTGTGAAATGGAGAGGGAAAGATGAAGACAAAACGCAATATTTCCGAGTTCTGCGAGCGGATTATGATCTTGTATCCACCTACGGTATCAAGATAGAAGAGGGAAGATTCTATTCCCGGGAATTCCCGGCGGATGCCGAAGGTTCCTATGTCATCAATGAATCTGCCGCAAAGGCGATGGGATTGGAATCTCCCTTAGGAGAAGAAATCAGCTTATGGGAGAGGAAAGGGAGCATAATCGGAGTAGTCAGCGATTTTCATTTCGGATCATTTCACCAGTCGATCGAACCTTTGTTGATGATTCTTCCTTCGGAGAAATTTCAAAATATCTATTTGAGATTGTTATCCGTAAGATTCAAGTCCGGGACACTGCAAAGCAGCATGAAATATGTTGCGGATAAGTGGAAGGCAATAATTCCCGATATGCCCTATGATTATTACTTCCTGAACGATGCCCTGAATATTCAGTATAAGGCAGAGCAAAGGATGGGCACACTCTTCAGATATTTCACAATACTCGCCATATTTATCGCCTGTCTCGGCCTTTATGGGCTAACTTCCATTTCTGCCGAACAAAAAATCAAAGAGATCGGCATCCGAAAAGTGCTGGGCGCATCGGCTTCCAATATTACAGTGATGCTCTCCAAAGAATTTCTGAAATGGGTGGTTCTGGCCAATTTCATTGCCTGGCCGGTTGCCTGGTATGCAATGAACAAGTGGCTGCAGAACTTCGCCTATCGCATCCATACCGGCTGGGGAACCTTTTGCCTGGCAGGCGCCTTAGCCCTGGGGATTGCCCTCTTCACGGTGAGTTTCCAGGCTTTCCGTGCAGCGACAGCCAATCCCGTGGACTCGCTGCGGTATGAATGAAGTGAGATCTCGATAACTTCAAGATTCTTCCCATGCCATAAGAACCACTTGGAGAAAACAGGGCTCTCTCCCACTCCGGCTTTGATATTTAAAATCTAATTTTTTGACAACCTTTTTTAGTTTTATTCCGTATTAATAAATGATATGTTTCCAAATATTAAAAAGATATCAAATACTGAGGCCACACATGAAAAGTCTAACCCGTAAAGAAGAACTGATCATGCTTTCCATCCTCAATCTGAAGAATAACGCCTACCTTGTCGCCATCGTCGACCATCTCTCTCAAGCCACGGACAAAAAAGTATCGCTCACATCCGTCCATCTGCCCTTAAATCGCCTTGAAAAGAATGGATTGATCCAATCAGCGTTCGGGGAGGCGACCGCTGTCAGAGGAGGACGGAGGAAAAAGATCTACACCATCACAAAACCGGGTTTTGAAGCGCTGGAAGAACACAAGAGGATATCAGACCTTCTTTGGGAGAACTACGTGAAATATTCATCTTCAAAGGATTGAATCCATGTCAAGACGTAGCCGTCCTCTGAAGATACTGGAATTCTTTCTGAAAAATATCATCCTTTATGAAGACCAGGAGAATCTGGCCGGTGATTTTGAGGAGATGTATGAGCGGATCTCCGGAAAAAATGGGAAAGCCTTAGCTCTTCTCTGGTATTCTCTCCAGATTATCAAACTGATTCCCTCTTATTTTAAAAATTACACTTACTGGAGCTTAGCCATGATCAAAAATTACTTAAAAATCGCTTTTCGAAATCTAACAAGACAAAAAGGTTATTCTTTGATTAACATCACGGGACTTGCTGTCGGAATGGCATGTGCTATTTTTATTCTATTGTGGGCGCAGGATGAATTGAATTATGACGGATTTCATCAGAACAAGGATAATATTTTTAGAGTGGCTACACTATTCTACGAAGAGGGAGGGACATTTCATGGTGCACAAACACCCGCTCCTGTCGCCTCGTTTCTCAAAAATAATTTCCCTGAAATACAGAAATCAACCACAGTTAACTTTGGCTGGCTGACTGGAAATTCAAGAAACATAATTAAATTAGGAGAAAAATCATTTTACACGGATGACCTGATTCTGACCGATCCGTCTTTTTTTGATATTTTTTCTTTTCCTTTTCTACAAGGAGATAAAAAAACAGCCCTGGAAAACCCGAACAGCGTCATACTCACTCATTCAACAGCAGAGAAATGTTTTGGCAGCGAAGACCCGATGAACAAAACAATCCAGGTTGACGGAAATCCAGTGACCGTTACAGGAGTTATAGCCGATGTTCCGCAAAACTCGCATCTGCGATTCGACGTCGTTTTGCCCTTGATTTATGTGAGGAACACAAATAGAGAATTCTTCTTGACCAAATGGGATTCCTACGGATTTGCGACGTATGTCACCCTTCAAGATGGTGTGGCGATAAATGAAATTAATCAAAAAATCGATGATCTGATCAGAAAGAATGATCCCAATTTTGGAGATACCGCCGCTTACATATTTTTGCAGTCGCTTTCAAAGATACGCTTGTTCAATGTTGATGGAAGCGTGGGATTCATGCGGTATGTTTATATTTTTTCAACGATCGCCCTCATCATTCTTTTGATTGCTTGTGTTAATTATATGAATCTATCTACCGCCCGATCCGGAAAGCGAGCCAAAGAAATCAGTTTGCGGAAAGTTGTCGGATCGAAACGAGCAAATATTATCTGGCAATTTTTCAGTGAATCGATGCTTTATGCTTGTATTTCATTCTTGATTTCAATGCTAATCGTTATCCTATTGCTTCCGCAATTTAACGAATTAACGGGAAAACAGATTTCTTTCAATTCTGCCAATCCCGGTCTTTTATTTGGACTTTTTGTTGTGGCACTTTTTACGGGTATCATTGCAGGTTCTTATCCCGCACTGTATCTTTCATCATTTATTCCTATAGAAATTTTGAATAAGTCAAAAAGCACCGGCGCAAAAAAATCTCCATTAAGAAAAATTCTTGTTGTCTTTCAATTTTCCTTATCTATCGGCTTGATCATTTGTATGACAATCGTTTCAGCCCAGGTCGGATATATGAGAGATGCCGAAATTGGGTTTGAAAAAGAAAATGTCATAACTCTTCCCATCAGCGGTAAGATAGAAAATATTGTCGAATCGTTTAAAAATGAACTGAAACAGAATCCTGATATTGTTAATGTCTCTTTAAAAAGCACCAGCCCTCTAAGTCCGGGAGGGACATCAGGGACAATTTCGTGGGAGGGGAAAAACCCGGATCTGAAGGTAAACTGGTCTCTTCCAATGGTCGATCATGATTATTTTAAAATTTTGAATATGAAAATAGTCGACGGTAGGGATTTTTCAAGAGAAATCAAATCGGATCTGCAAGAGGGCTTTATTCTGAATGAAGAAGCGGTGAGACAAGGGAATATCCAGAATCCAGTCGGAAAACAAATTACAGTTAACAGCAAGAACGGTATCATTATCGGCGTGGTAAAAAATGCAAAATTGAACTCACTAAGATTTGCGATTTCTCCTCAAGCATATCATTTATCAAAAACAATGGGAGAACAATTTCAGACTCTTTTCATAAAAATCGACTCAGGCGAAGATGACCATCCATTCAATACAATTACTGCGTCTTTAGCTCATATTGAACGTGTCTGGAAGAAATTCATGCCCGATTCTCCATTTGAATACAGGTTCCTGGATGAGATGTTGGAAAATCAATACAGAACAGAAATAAGAATAAGCAGGATTCTAAATACCTTTACATTCTTAGCCATATTTTTATCCTGTCTCGGGCTGCTGGGACTCACATCTTTCATGGCGGAACAACGGACCAAGGAGATCGGAGTGCGAAAGGTACTTGGGGCTTCAATAACAGGAATAGTGATTCTGCTTTCCAAAGAATTTGCCAAATGGGTGCTGCTTGCCAATCTCATTGCCTGGCCGCTGGCTTATTACTTTATGAGCCAATGGCTTCAGGAATTTTCCTATCGCATAGATATTGGGATCGGAACTTTTATCGCCTCCGCTGTCATTGCATTCATTATAGCCCTGTTGACGGTAAGTTTTTTGTCGATAAAAGCGGCGCTGGCTAATCCGATTGAATCGCTGCGGTATGAATAATATTTTGAGCTTGTCCCAAAGTGACGGGACTCCGTGTCATCGCGAGGAGTGAAACGACGTGGCGATCTCTTATAAAAGAAATCAATCCTTTTTCTATGAGATTGCCGCGTTCCCTACGGTCACTCGCAATGACAAATGGAGAATCTCTTTTGCCGCATGAACATTAATCCCGTCACTTTGGGACAAAGCCAATATTTTAAACTTTTTTGCGAAATCCAAAGTGTTTATGGGACAAGGCTTTCTTTCTTGAATATGTGGGCGGTGTTCAGCGCCCTGATTCCGCATCGAGCCCCCGGAGGTTAAAAAGATTCTGGAACGTGATTTTTATTCGTAGCGCAGCGCATCCACGGGATTCTTAAGAGCCGCTTTTATGCTCTGAAAACTGACTGTTAGCAGGGCAACGAGGAGAGCCAGCACAGCCGCTAAAACGAACATCCACCAGGACAACTCGATTCGATAGGCAAAATTCCGAAGCCAATTGTTCATAAAATACCAGGCAGCAGGCCAGGCAATAAGATTGGCGACCAGAACCCATTTGACGAAACTTTTGTTCAGGTCATTCACGATTTTTATGATTGAAGATCCCAATATTTTTCGGATGCCGATTTCTTTGGTTTTTCTATCGGCCACAAACGCAGCTAATCCGAACAATCCTAAACAGGCGATGAAGATGGCCAAGAAAGAGAATATGGAAAAGAGCGATCGGGTTTGACGCTCATTCGTGTACAGATTGTCATAATCTCTGTCCAGGAATGAATATTCAAAAGGTTTACCTGGTGCGAAATCGTTCCAGGTACTGCCAACAAACTTGACGGTTTCTGTAACATTTTCCGTGTTGAGACGGACAGATATATAGCTCTCAACCCGATTATAATATCCTCCGATCAGGAACAGCGCCTGAGGTCTGATTTCCTGATGAAGAGATTCGTAATGATAGTCCTTAATCACTCCGATAACCGTGAAATTTCCTCTTTCACGGCTCCAGTTGTTGATCCTCTTTCCGATCGGGTTATCCCAACCCAATAATTCAGCGGCTGTCTCATTGAGGATAGCCGCATGGGAATCCGTAGGAAACTCCCGTGAGAAGAACCTTCCCTGGGCCATGTCCATTTTTAGAGTATCAAGAAAATCATAATCGCAAATGCAGAGATTCAATGTAAAACTTCTATCCACGCCTTCCGCACCAAAACCGATATTGCTGAAACTTCTTCCGGGAAGAGTGTTGGAGCCGGCGACATTAATGATCTGGCTATGGCTTCTAAGAACCTCCTTGAACGATGCAACCTTGCTCCCCAACGCATTTGGATTTCGAACGACTAAAACCTGTTCTTTATCGAATCCGAGCCTGGTGTTTTGGAAGAACTTCAGCTGCTGATAGACAACCAGTGTCCCTGTGATCAGAAATATGGAAATAGAGAACTGGAGGATGACAAGGATGTTCCTTAAAAAAGAGCTCCCCTTGCTGCTGCCTGTGTTGCCTCTTAACACAGCTATGGGCTTGAAGGAGGACAGGAAAAAAGCCGGATATGAGCCTGATATGATTCCCACCGCAAGTCCCAGAATCAATAAGGAAGGAATGACTAAGATGTTATCGAAGTATCTCAACTGAAGTTCTCTGCCGATAAAGTTTCTGTAGGCAGGCAAGAGGATATGGACCATCGCAAGTCCCAGCGCCAGAGAAATGAAACTCAACAAAACGGACTCACTCAAGAACTGGCGCATCAGCTTGTTTCTGCTCGAGCCGACAACTTTCCTCAAGCCGACTTCTCTGGCTCTGAGAGATGATTTAGCTGTGGAAAGGTTCATGAAATTGATGCAAGCGATCAGCAGGATGATCACACTTATCACAGAGAAAACAAATACATAAGTTTTATTGCCATTGGCTTCAAATTCTCCATTGAGGTCTGAATTCAGATGGATTTCGGTAATGGGCTGTAAAAAATATATCCAAAAATCCCCCCGTTCGAGTGCAGCGTCATAGTTTTTGGGTCCCACATGTCTGCGAGTGAATTCCTTGAGTTTTTCATCAAACCAGGTCTTCGATGTGCCTTCTTTGAGAAGAAGATAGGTAATAAAGTTGTTCGATGACCATCCTTTGTTATTGATTATGTCCGGAAAGCTGGCTGAAGAAACAAGAAGATCATAGTGAAAATGGGAATTGTCCGGAACATTCTCGGAAACTCCGGTGATTTGAAAGTCAACCCGGCCAATACCGTATGAAAAATCGGCCCTTAAGGTTTTCCCCACAACATTCGTGTCACCAAAATATTTAAGAGCCGTATCTTGCGAAATAACCATTGTATTCGGATCGGTGAGAACTGTTTCCGGGCTGCCGAAGATCAAAGGTATGGTAAAAATATCAAAAAATGTGGAATCGACGGCATAAAATCTGGATTCATAGAAAGTTTTTTCATTCAAGACAACAGGTGTCCTGCCAAGATTTAAAAACTTGATCCCTTTTTCGATTTCAGGAAAATCCACCAGGAGTCGACGGAATGTTTCTGAAGAAGAATAAGTCTGGTTGATTTTCGTGTCTCCGATAGAGGCCTTGACCGCCAAGCGGTAAATCCTGTCCGCTTTGTCATGAAATCGATCATAACTCCGTTCGTAAGTGACAAAAAGAATGATGAGAATACTGCAGGCTATGCCGATAGCAAGACCGGCGATGTTGATCAAAGAAGTGCCTTTGTGTTTTCTGATATTTCGTAGAGCGATTTTTAAGTAATTTTTAATCATTGTTCTCCCTCATAAGAATTTGTAATCGTGGCTCTCCCTCAAAAAATAAGACGAAAATTCAATCAGAAAAGTTGCAGCATATGGATAATTTTGAGAAATCGGATTCATAAAATACATTCAGCTCCAATCCATTAAAGCGGCCAGGGCAAACCAGGTGGATTCGCACCGGTAGGAATAATATGATAAATGGTTTTTAATGAAACTTAAAATGTTTCTGGAATTAAGTTCCTTCAGTCTCTATTTTCTAAGCAATTCTAGGAGTTCTTCACGACTTAAGCCACATTGCTTTAAAATTCCTAGAAGTGTTCCTCGAGCAAGTTCATCATGTAATGGAACTACTGTTTTGAATTCACCTTTTTTTAAACTGACATGGCTTCCCTTCTGACGCACTTTTTGGAAGCCTCCTTTGAATAATAACCTAATTAATTCCTCTCCGGAAAGCACAGGAAGCTTAGGCATTTATAACTACCTCTAATGGGTAGAACATAACTTCCCCTTTGCTTTCAGGAAGATCATCGGTACCGAAACTTTCTATATAAAGCTCAACAGCCTCTTTGAGATTAGATTTAGCTTCTTCAATTGTTTTCCCTTGACTGACTACTCCAAGTTCAACACAATGGCCGACATACCATTTTTCTTCTTTAGTGATTACTGCGGTAAACTTTAGAGACATTGTTTGCCTCCTATGTTTATAAATGGAAAACTTCTCTCTTGAATTATATGCTCATGATCTATTTAAATCAATGAAGGTTTTCTGATTCAGCATTAACTAGAAATTCCAGTTTTCAATAATCGTAGAGGGAAGGATTCGATTAGGAGATTTTAGAGTCTTATACAGGGTATATGATAAAATCATTCTTATACTGCGTTTGATTGATAGGAAAGACCTCGAAAGAGTCATCAATAAGCTAAATCTGTCAAAGTCTTAGGCTTTTGGGCTCTGGAGTCCTTTTTATTCCTCTTACCATTGCCTATCCTGAGCCGCGCTCGAAGCTTTAAGCTTATCACTCATACCGCAACGAATCCACCGGATTGGCGGTGGCGGCTTTGATGGATTGGTAGCTGACCGTTATGAGGGCAATAAACATGACCAAGACCGTTGAAATAACAATTGTCCATACATTGATGTGAGTGCGATAAGCGAAATTCTGCAGCCACTTGTTCATGACAAAACAGGCAAGTGGGGCTGCAAGGATAGCGGCAAGAAGAACTCTTTTCAGAAATTCATGGGAGAGCAAATAAACGATGCTCAGAATGGGTGCGCCCAGGATTTTGCGTATGCCTATTTCCTTTGTTTTTTGTTCGGCCGTGAAGGAAGCCAGACCGAACAGCCCGAGACAGGCAATGAATATGGCGATGGTAGTAAAGATATTAATGCCTTTTCCCAGCCTTTGCTCGGTCCTGTACATTCTGTCGATGGCATCATCAAGAAAGGCAAAGGTAAAAGGGTACTCGGGAGAGAGTTCCTTCCATTTTTTTTCAATAAAGGCAATGGTTTTATCCATGTTTTCCGGACGGATTTTAAGGGACAAATACCTCCCATTGGGATTTAATCTTATGGCAAGTCCGTCTATGGGCATATGGAGAGCGAAGAAATGGAAGTCTTTGACAACTCCAATCACCTCGCCTATATTAGAGCGGCCACTCCAGCTGAATTTCTGCCCGATAGGATCCTCCCACCCGATGTAATCGGCAATGGTCTCATTCACGATGTAGGCGTTTTCCCGATCGGAAGGGAATTCTCTGGAAAAATTACGCCCTTTGACCACATCGATTCCGTAAAAATCAAAATAATTGTGGTCCACCTGGGTACGGTAGGTCGTCAAAGTTTCTACCTCTTCCCTCCCCTCCCAGTATGCACCGCGGCTTCCACCCCTTATTCTCGATGGAATGTGCATGGAAACTGCCATATCCAGAATTTGGGGATTTCCCGATAACTCTGATTTGATCCTCTGGCAGTTGGACCTCAGATTGGGATCCTGGATCAGGACATAAAGTATGTGTTCTTTTTCGAACCCCAGGTTTTTATTCTTAATGAAATGACGCTGTCTGTCTATTACCAAAGCTCCAATAATGAGGGATATGGAAATGACAAACTGGATGACCACAAGGCTTTTCCTGAATACTGACGAACCTTTTGTGGAAAGCTTGAAATTTCCTCTAAGCATTTTAATGGGGCGGAACGAAGAGAGGAAAAATGCCGGGTAGCTTCCTGATACCAATCCCATGAAGAGCGCAATACTGAACAATCCAATAATCAATTTAGGGTCATTAAACAAAGAAAAAGGGAGTTCTCTGTCGAAAACAACTCGGAATGTTGGCAAAAACAGATAAACCAGGAAAAGGCCAGAGAGCAGGGCAATCGAACATGAGATCATTGACTCAGAAAGAAACTGTTTAACAATGCTTTTCCTCTCAGCGCCCACGACCTTTCGTATGCCCACTTCTTTAGCCCGGTGTGAGGAGCGGGCTGTAGAGAGATTCATATAGTTGAAGCAGGCAATCAACATGATTAAAAATCCCACAGCGGAAAAGATGTACAGATACCTGACATCGCTGTTCGGCTCCATTTCCATATTCATGTGACTGTAAAGGTGGATACTGGAGAGGGGCTGCAGGATGAAACGGCTTCGGCTTTCTTCCCCCTGGTATTGATTCTTGAAAGCAAGAAGTTTTTCCTGAAATTCTTCAGGATCTATCCCTTTTTTCAGCATGATATAGCTGTGAAAATCTGCAGAGTTCAATTCATTGAGATATCTCTCAGCATTTCTGCCACTCATCATGGCCTTTACTGAGAGAAGTGAGGAGAGAAATTCAAACCTCATATGGGAGTTTAGCGGAATATCCTGGAGAACGCCGGTGACTGTAAAGTCAAAATGATTGTTGAAGCGGATGGTCTTTCCCACCGGGTTTTCTTCACCGAAGTATTTTTGAGCCATCTTTTGGGTCACCAGTAAGGAGAAGGGTTCGCCAATCGGATTCTGCAAATCACCACTCACTTGAGGAAAGGTGAAGATTTTTAAAAATTCAGGGTCTGCGAAATAAATGGTTTCATTAAAACGTTTGTTTCCGAAGCTCAACAGGCCACTCCGTTCATCTATCCTCGATCCTGCCAAAACCTCGGGAAAATCCTGCTTCAAGGTGGGCACCAGGAATGCCGGGCTTGTGCTGAAGTAATCTGTCCCCAAATACACATTTCCTATTTGCCGGTTGATGACACGGTAAATGTCCTTGTAGTCTTTGTGGAATGTATCATAGCTCAGCTCATACCGGACATAGGAGTATATGAGAAAGCAGCAGGCCATTCCTATAGCCAGGCCGGCAATATTAATCAAAGAAAATCCTTTATGTCTTTTTATGTTTCGTAGAGCAATTTTCAAATAATTTTTAATCATGACGATGTCTCCTTCAATAGATTTTCCTATCATCCTGGGAAGAGACCTGGCGAACTGGCTCCAGAACCAGAGACAGGCGGCCCTCTGGCTTTTTGTAATAAGGATTTTCCTATAAACGGAATCCACATACTCTGTGAAATTCTCCCGCTCTTCCAGTTCCATGAACCTCAGGAGAAAATTCAATGCCGTCCTGGGAGGCCGGGATTTCTTATTCATCGGTCTGATTGCTCCGCGGTAAATTGCGGACAAAATCCTTCCACATGGATTCCTGTATCTTCCAGGCCTCCTCCAAGGTCTGGATCCCTCTTTTGGTCAAAAGGTAGTACCTGAGTGCTTTTCCTCCCCTTACCTGTTTGGGCTCCCCTTTGAAGCTTTTCACAAAGCCCTTTTTTTTCAGCTTATCCAGAGCGATGTAGAGCGAAGCGATGGCCCAGTCTTTGCCGCTCTTCTCCATCAGGTATTCCCGGATGTCCATCAAACTGGCCGGTCCGTTATGATGGAAGACTGCCAGCATGAAAAGCTCCTCCAATTTGGTCAATAAAGCCATATCCTCACTCCTGTTATCCCCTGTTCACCTTGATTTCGATTCAAGATTTTATCCATATTATTAAATTATTTAATTATATAGATAAGACGCTTGTTTATGAAAAAAGGTTGGCTTTTTTTAAAAATTTTTTTTTGGGGAATGATCAGTGAACCTGTTTGAAAAAACGCCCCTGAATTCTTTATGCCACTAACGCAGGCAAATCCATCACTCATACCGAAGCGAATCCACCGGGTTGGCGGTGGCGGCCCTTATTGCCTGATAGGATACGGTCAGGACGCCGATGAGCAGAACGATAAAAGAAGAGCATACGAATGATAAGATGCCGATATCTGTTCTGTAGGGAAATTTTTGAATCCATCCTTTCATAATAAAATCGGTGTTTACAGCATTTCCCAATTAATTAATAATTGAATCTAGCCAATCGAGGTACTTGTCGACATAAATTCGTGATGGGTGGGCATGACCAGACTCTTCATCAATATAGAAATTTACCTTAATGCTAGCATCCTGCATCAGCCCCACGAGCTTTTCAGTGTCCTCAATTTTACATATATTATCTTTTCTACCACCAAAGATAAAAAACTTTGCGGATTTTAAAGCTTCAATGTGCTCACTCTCATATGAATATGGTCGCCCACTGAATGAAGCAACGGCCTTGAATAAATTCTGGTTTAGGGCATAGGTTGGAAACACTGCTGTTCCACCCATAGAAAAGCCTATCAAAATTATATTTTCCGCATCGATGTTATAGCTATTTTTAACTGCTGCTATTGATTCTCTGATGTCATCTTGAGCATTATTATCCATGAATCCATTGGAATGGCCTCTACCAAACGGTCCTAGACCTATACAATTGTCTGGAATTAAATCGCTAAAACTCGCGATGTCCCACTCATCAGATGCACTGCCATGCAAGAATACAATCAGCGGATAGGAAATTGTAGCATCGTAATCTTGTGGAACTTTTACAACGTAGGGCTGGTAGGTGTCATCAAGAGTAGAAATATAAGCTTTGCGTACAAAACCTCGATTCAAAGCATAGAAATCTATTCCTTCCTCTACCTTTTCCAATTGTCTGAACAAACGTGTGATATCCAAACGGTTTTTTGCATCAGTTTCATATGATTTTGTTTTTGTAAGATTTCTTGCCAGTTCATGCCCAAGGAAATAAAAAGTTTCGTAACTGCTCTCAATCATTTTATCTGATAAAACCGAAAGTCTTTCTAAGTATGAAGCAAGGGAAAATGATGGCATTATACTAATCGCGGTCTCTCCTTGAGAGTCGTTCTCCTGCGAGCGCCAAAATACCTTATATCCAGCAGCAGGCAGGTCTGCTATCTCACTTATATTAATTGTGTTAATATTAAGTCCGGGATTCAATATAAACTCTTGTGAATGTTCAATGACGGTATACCCTTCTCCTGTAATAAAATGCATATTTATATTTTCATTTGTTTTTTTATGTGCAATAGTTGCGATGGTAATCTTTAATGGCTCCCCTTCAAGAAAATTATTTCTATCCAATAATAAGTAACTCGTAGTTTTTTCTTTATTCACAGGTTTCTCGAATGAAAGCCTCACATATTTCCGCAAGGAATTCTCTGCATGCATTGATTCATCATAGGCAAAATATCGACTCCGATCACGCTCTCCAAAAGCTTTGACGAGACTTATATTAAAGCCGATACCATGACTTATCCATGGATGATAGGGATAGATATCCTTCCAAGGGAGATAGAGTTCAAAACTGATTTTTCCATCATGTTCTGCGAATTTCTGAACAGTATCTTCGCCGACATCTTCAAAGATGGTGTAGACATTGATATACCAGAAGATTTTGCGTGTCCATTCTAAACGTGGATCATTGACAGCAGAGCATGCAAGCACATAAAAGTCATCTGTTGGTTTCTCATCCTCTTTTGGAAGACATAATAGTAAACTGAAGCCATCACCATTCTGAAATGCTCTGTCACGGAAAACAAGTTCATCACCATCAGCTTCAATATACACATAGAAGAATTCAGCACCATATGCCATCCTATAAGAAACCTTAATGTCTGGATTTTTTTTATTAGTTTTAGCTACAATAGATAATTGTCTTTCTGGTAAGCCCACAAGGTCATCATCTAACAATCCATCGATAATTGGTTTGTTTTCAATATAATTAACGACTGGAAAAACAACATTCTTCTTTAATGTTTGGGCAAAGGAAGCAACAGGGCAAACAAATAATTGGTTTAACCAAAAGATAAGTATGACTTTAAGAAAACAAATCTTCAACATCTTCTCCTCCTTAAACTTGTTATGGTTTTTTCGTTTATCATGTTTTACTCCTCCAATCTAAATTTCATATTCATTCATTGATAATGGGATATGTTCTCAATTTCAAAAAGGATTCAAACGACTATTACTCATACCGCAAGGAGTCCACCGGGTTGGCTGTGGCAGCTTTAATCGCCTGATAGGATACGGTCAGGACGCCGATGAGCAGAACGATAAAAGAAGAGCATACGAATGATAAGATGCCGATATCTGTTCTGTAGGGAAATTTTTGAATCCATCCTTTCATAACAAAGAAGGAAAGAGGCCAGGCGACTGCATTGGCAGCTAGGATAAGCAGCATCAACTCTTTTCCCAGCAGAGTAATAATCCCGGTCACAGAGCTTCCCAGCACCTTGCGAATACCGATCTCCTTCGTGCGCTGTGCGGCGGAAAAGGATGCCATGCCGTACAAACCCAGACAGGCCACAAAAATAGCCAGAAATGTGAAATAGGAAAAAAGCCTTCGGGATTGCTCGATTTGTCCGAACTGCCAATCAAAAATATCATCCAGAAAGAAATAATTAAACGGCCGTTCAGAAAAAATACCTTCCCATTGGTTTTTCAGGGAATCCACAGTTTTGGCAATGTTGAACGCTCGGATTCTCACGGAAATTACATCCATCCGGCTGTAAGGTAAGGGGAAATCAGGATCGCAACCTATAAAAACAGGTTCGATCTGCTGGGATATAGTCCGCAAGTGAAAATCTTTGACCACTCCGATGACGGTTTTAACAATGTAATGGTCTTTCGTTTTAAGTGGATCTGGGTATTTGATAGTCTTGCCCAGGGGACTGTCCCAGCCGAACTGCTTCACGGCTGTTTCATTGATGAGGATGGAATACAATTCATCGGTTCCGAATTCCTTCGAGAAATTCCTGCCGGCTACAAGTTCAATGCCCAGCGTCTCTAAGTATTCGTAATCCGCATTGATCTCATCCATCAGGACTGATTCCGAAATATCAAATCCTTCTGGAATTTTTTGATTATTGGGATAACCAAAGCCAGGGATTGTCGAAGAAAAAGAAACACTGATCACATCAGGATTTTTTCTAAATTCTTCTTTGATCACAGCAAAGGAATTCCGTATCGTAGAATCAGAGGCCGGGATCACCACAACATTTTCCTTGTTAAATCCCGCATCTTTTTTCTGCAAATAAAACAACTGCCGCACAATAATCACAGTGCTAATCACCAGGGTAATAGAAATGGTGAATTGAAGAACGACAAGCCCCCGCCTGAATTTTATGTTGGACCTGATGGAGCTGAGTTTGCCTCTCAGAATTTTCACGGGCATATATCTCGACAGAAATATGGCGGGGTAAATGCCTGCCACTATGCCGACAAAAATCGACAGTAAAAGGAAGGCGGGTATAAGCCAGGGCAACTGACTCACATCCAGACTGAGCGTCCGATTGTTCAAGGAATTGATGGCCGGCAGAACCGATTGCACGAGAATTACGGCAAATAAAAGGGAAACAAAGCTGAAGAGTAGTGATTCGGAAAAAAACTGATTTATCAGGTTTGTCCTGTGGGCACCCAATACCTTCCGCATACCCACTTCATGCGCGCGAGTGGCTCCGCGGGCGGTTGAGAGGTTCATGAAATTGAAACAGGCAATGAGCAGAACAAGTGCCGCGACTACAGAAAAGATATAGACATAGAATATGGGGCCTCTCGTGCTCCAGGGGGGATTCAAATAGAGCTGCCTCAGAGGATGCAGAAAAAGGGATTCCGTAGCCCCTCGTTTTCTCATATCATCTCCTGCATATTTTTCCAGAAGAGCCGGGAATTTCGCTTCCAGTTCCGCAGGATCTTTCCCCTCATCCAGGAGCAGGTAGGTGTAAAAGTTGTGAGACAGCCAGTCGGTCAATATTCGATTGGGTCCTCCCTCTGCATAGAGGGTTTTGAACGAGCAGAGGGCATCGAAGTTTATGAAGGAGTTATCGGGCACATTTTCGATAACTCCTGTCACAACAAAGAACTCCTCTTCACCGAATTCCAGAACCTTGCCGATAGGATCGGCTTCGCCGAAGCATCTATTGGCTATCTCTTCGGTAATGACAATGGAATAGGGCGCAGACAGTGCAGTTTTCGGATCCCCCTTGATCATCGGCCATGTAAAAACATCGAAAACATTTTCATCAGCGTACATAACCTGGTTTATGCTGAAAAGTTTTCTATCATAGGTAAAATTTGATCCTGATTTAAATCCATACCGCACAGCTTGAACGACTTCCGGGTAATCATTCTGCAGCACCTCGGCTGCCGTTGCATTACTGGCAGTCCCTCTGAACTCGTATCCACCGCGTTCCGAACTCACCCCCAGAGCATAGATTCTATTGGCATTTTCGTGGAATGTATCGAAGTTCAATTCGGAATGGATATACAGTACAATGAGGATACAGCAGGCCATGCCGATTGTCAGTCCGGCGATGTTGATAAAGGAATATCCTTTCTGGCGCTTGAACTTGCGCAGAACGATCTTGATATAGTTCCAGATAAGCGGCGGCATGAACCGGGACAGACGAAGAGGCGACCGGCGGTCGAGACTGGCCAGCCTGTTCTTTGTGTACTCAGCCGCGATGCTTTTTGCTGTTCCAACCTGGGCCACAGCCAAACGGAACGCTTCTTCCTTATCAACTCCTTCTTTTCTCCGGAAATCAATTGCATCCCGGAGGTGAAGTTCGAGGTCGGCGATAAGCCCATCCTCTAACACTTCGTATCTATGAAGACTTTTAATCCAACCTTTTATCGCTTTTTCAAGGTCGAACATAGCTCCTCCTTTTTTTCTCAATCCTCTGATAAAATCGGCTCTGCAAATCGCGACAAAGCCTGCCAGACAGTCCGCCAGCTCACCAATTCGGAAGCCAGTTCTTTCCTGCCCTTTTCCGTGATTGTATAGTAGCGCCGAGGACGGTTCCCTCCGGAAAGCTTCCATATGGAAGAGATCAGCTCATCCATTTCCATCCTCTGGAGGACCGGATAAAGCATTCCATCCGTCCATTCGAGATTTCCCCCTGATGTTTCTCTGACCTTCTGTATAATGCTGTAGCCGTAATCCTCTCCCCTGGAGAGAATCGCCAGTATGATCGGTCTGGTTGAAGCGGCCATTAATTGTCTTGACACCATCATATACCTCACAAATGAAGTTACTTTCGATATCTATGTATGCATATTTCATGCCAACCGTTTCTAACCCAAGGAGTTTTGGAAGATTAATCGTGGAGTGTAATTTTTTTGTTCGTTTTCAGAACAACGACTGTTCGTTAATGGACATTTTATAAGAAAAAAGCAAATCCATCACTCATGCCGCAAGCTGTCCATCGGGTTGGCTGCGGCTGCTTTTATTGTCTGATAACTGACTGTTAAAAGAGCAATTCCAAGCGCAACAATCCCCGCAAAAACAAATATCCAAACGTCAAGAGCAATCCGATAGGCAAAGTTCCGGAGCCAGTGATCCATTGAAAGATAGGCTGCAGGTAAAGCTATCATAAAAGCAAATATAACCCACTTTACAAAATTCTTGGAAAGAAGGACAACAATACCGGAAAGGGATGCACCCAAAACTTTTCGTATGCCGATCTCTTTTGTTCGCTGTTCTACCGTAAAAGCTGTCAATCCTAACAAACCAAGGCAGGAAATAAAAATAGCTAACGCTGAAAAGATAAAGGCAAGTTTACCCAGCTTTTGTTCAACTCTGTATAAGTTATTAAAATCCTCGTCTAAAAAAGAATAATCAAAGGCCAACCCGGTATAAAAGGAATCCCATATCTTTCTTACAGCCCTCAAAGTTTCTGGGATATTGCTCGTATTAATCCTCGCTGAAACAAATCCCATAGGAGGATCTTGCAGCACAAAACATGCAGGTTTCACTCTTTCATGCAGAGATTCATAATGAAAATCTTTTACGACTCCGATAATGGTGTATGTTTTTTTGGTCCAATAGCTATAAATTTGTTCCCCTAGAGGTTCCTTCAATTCAAGATAGGGCACGGCTGTTTCATTAATCACCATTGCAGAAGAATCGGCAGCAAAATTCCGGGAAAAAAACCTGCCATCACTCATTTCCATTTTCAAGGTCTCTAAGTAATCATAGTCACATTGACATATATTTAATCCTATTCCGGTTTTTTTCTTTGCCGTTGCTATTCCCCAATTTCCGTGTAGTTTACCGGGTAATGTTGATGAATGCGTAACATCCGTTATAGCCGATTGTTGAAGCAGTTTTTCTTTGAAAGCCTGACTATCATGGTGCAGAAATATCGTATTATTGATCACAAGAATCTGTTCTTTTGTGAATCCAAGTTTTCTGTTTTGAAAATATCGAAGCTGCTTATGAATGACCATTGTCCCGGACAACAAAAATATCGAGATAATGAATTGAAACACAACAAGACCGCTGCAGAAAAATAACAATTTGCCTTTCATGCTCATGCTTTTTGAGACTTTTAAAGCTTCGACAGGACGAAAAGAAGAAAGATGGAGCGCCGGATACAGCCCAGAGATAAATCCAACCAGACATGCTAATCCAAGGAGTCCGGGTAACACAGCATAATTGCCGAAATAATTGATCTCAAGATTTTTTCCGATCAAATTACGATAGCTGGGCAGCAGCAATTGAACTAAAAAAAGAGCTAGAGCAAGAGCGATAAAACTCATACAGAGTGATTCACCAAGGAATTGCCCTATGAGCTGATTTTTTTTTGAACCGACTACCTTTCTTATTCCCACTTCCCTGGTTCTGTTTGATGATCGCGCTGTAGAAAGATTCATAAAATTAATGCAGGCAATAATCAGGATGAATATGGCAATAGCCAAGAAAATATAGACATAAGCGATACTGCCGTTCGCTTCCAATTCTCCATAATACAAATCTGACCGGAGATGAATATCGGTTAAAGCCTGTAGGCCAAATCGTTTCTTTAACATTCCATGTTTTATTTGAGGATATTTTTGAGCTAATTCCTCAAATCTCCTCTCCAAATCTTCCGTTTCAACGCCTTCTCGAAGCAGTACATATGTCAAAAAACTATTATGCAACCAGCCGGTTCTATTCAACCTTTCAAATGTTTGATACGCGAGTAAAAAATCAAATCTAAAATGTGAATTTCCCGGTGCGTCAGCAGCCATTCCCGTTATTATAAAATTTTTATCACCAACCGTGATTGTCTTTCCGACAGGGGTCTCAGTGCCAAAATATTTCAATGCTACTGATTCAGAGATAACAGCTCTATGAGGTTCACTCAAAACAGTTTCAGAATCTCCGACTAGGAGCGGGAAGGAAAAAACATCAAAGAAAGAAGCGTCAGCACCTAGAACATTTTTTTCTATAGAAGACTTATCCCCATACTTAATCAGAGTATTTCTACTATTAAAGAGTAATGCGGATTTCTCTACCTCGGGGCATTCCTCAAGAAGTACTTTCGATAATATTGCCGGAGTTCCGGTACTCACCCGGTGAACATCTATTATTCTGAATATTCTGTCTGCTTTTGTATGAAACCTGTCATAACTCATTTCATGGAAAACAAAGAGCAATATGAGGAGGCTGCAGCTCATGCCTAAAGCGAGCCCGGAGATATTGATGAAGGAATAATACTTTTGCTTTTTTAGGTTCCTTAAGGCGATCTTTAAATAATTTTTAAACATGATTAGGCTCCATAAAAGGGATAACTTGAGATAGTGGAAGAGTGTTCCCACCGTGCAGAACCAATACCAGATCCAGGAGATAATGGCTCCGTGTCGGTCTCGGATATCAAAATATTCGGCCTCTATGGCATCAGCCAGGGCGTGTACTTTTTCATAATACGATAATCTGGAAATAATCCATTTAGCGATATGAGGTGGGGATTTTTTTCTTTTTTTCATCATCTCAATCAGATTTGAAAATCAATTCTACTAATCCATCCCACGCACGTTGTTGGATTTCATAGGCTTGTTTTAAAGCTTTCCTGCCCTCAGCGGTTAAAGAGTACAGCACTTTTCTTCGACCTCCCTGTCGGCGTATTGGGTCACTTTCTTTTGATTTGATGTATCCTTTTCGGATGAGTGCCGAAAGAGTATTACAGAGGGAGCCATAATTTATCGACTTTCCGCTAATTTCTTTGATGTGCCTTCTTAAGGTAACAATATAGGCATTTTCCCTTAACTTTAATACCGCCAATAAGATGAGCTCTTCATGTTTTGTTAAGTTATACATGAGTTTTCCGTAGTGTTTATTTTTATTTTAAAAACATATATATCTATATACGCTCAGTTCGGAAAAAGGTTGCTTTTTTTATACTTTTTTTCAGATAGTGATCAGCGAACCTGTTTGGAAAAAGGTCGCTTCATTTTATCACGATTATTCATACCGTAGAGAGTCGACTGGATTGGCCAGAGAAGCTTTGAGGATATTCCATCCAACACTCAGGAAAGCGGCCGTTAGAGCCAGAACTGAAGCCAGAATAAAAATACCGAATCCCGGAGTCGTGCGGTAGGCATAATTTTGCAGCCATCCCCGTAGCACAAAATAAGCGATGGGATAGACAACACCATTTGCCGCGATCACACAGATCAATATCTCCTTAAAAAGCTGATGGACTATATTTCCCAACGATGCTCCTAAAACTTTGCGAATAGCGATTTCTTTTATTCTCTGCCTGGCAGAAAAAGAAGCTAATCCGAAGAGACCGATACAGGAAATAAATATCGCGAGAAAAGTAAAATATTTTGCCGCTTTCACTATTCTCTGCTCGGTAATATAGATATTATGCAGGTTCTCATCTAAAAACTTTATGTCCGAAACATAACCGGGGACAATCTCCTTGATCTTATTCTGAATGAAGTTCACTGTCTCCGGGATGTTTTGAGAATTGATCCGGATAAAAATATTTCTATAATCAGCAAAACGATGAACAAATATCAGAGGCTGAATTTCATCGTGAAGGGAGTAAAAATGGAAATCCTTGATAACTCCAATGATCCTGAAATTTGTATTCCATATAGTCAATCGTTTTCCGACAGGAGATTTCAAACCCATTGTCTCCAATGCCGTTTCATTGATCACCGCCGACTCCGCCCGGTCCGCAGGGAATTCATCTGAAAAAAAACGTCCGTCCGCCATATCTATTCTTAAGGTCTCGATAAATTCAGGGTCTACCCTCATCAGGTGCGTCCTGGGCATGACTATGTCATTGGGCTTCCCCTCCCACATAATGGCATCTTCACCTGTTGTTGTGTACTCCTCATCCATTCTCGAACTTGAGCGTGTTACACTGAGGATGTCAGGATTCCGCATTAATTCAGTTCGAACAGTCGGATATTGGCTGGAAATTTCCCGGGCCAAATCCATGCAAAGTATATTTTCCCGGTTATATCCCAAATCTTTTGTTTTCAGATATTTCAACTGTTTATTCACTCCGAACATGGCGATAATCATAAAAATGGAAAGAGAAAATTGAAAGGCGATCAAAACTCTGCGGAAGAGAAGGCTCTTTTTCCCGGTATCCATTACTCCTTTTATGGCTCGAACAGGTTTGATTGAAGAAAGAATAAAGGCGGGATAAATACCGGAGATTACGCCTGTCACAATCATAATCCCCATAAAGAACAAAGCCATTTCTCCATTCAATGTGAATCTTATTCGAGCTCCGGTCAATTGATTGAGAACGGGTAAGAATAAATCTGCGATCATGACAGCGAGGCACCCCGAAAGCAAGGCAACCAAAATGGATTCCACGATAATCTGTCTTGTTAACTGCTGCCTGTAGGCGCCTACTGTTTTGCGCACGCCAATTTCTTTCGCCCGAAGAACTGAACGGGCTGTTGAGAGGTTCGTAAAATTGACCATCGCCAGCAAAAGAATAAAAACAGTCAATCCGGAAAAGATATAAACATAAACTATCGGTCCCCCGCCATTCAATTCGTAGAGATGAATCCTTGTTATCGGCCTAAATGACAGCTTCGAGGGCTCCCAGTTTTGGGCATATTTTTTATAAAAATCTCTAATTTGGCCATTAAAAAAATCCAGTTCTGTTTCTTTCTCAAGATGAACATACGTATCATAGTTGCCGCCTCCCCATCTATCGATGCCCCATCCCATATCCCTTAAGGCTGTAATGGGGACCAAGCTGAGAGATTGAAGAAAAGAATTCGCCGGCAGTTCCTTCATGACTCCGGTAACTAAGAAACTTCTATCCTGTCCAATAAGTATTTCCTTTCCAAGAGCGGCTTGTTCTGCAAAATGCTTATCGGCCATATTCTCGGTCAGAACTATTGAATTTGGTTGAGATAAAGCTGTTTTGGGATTCCCCTCAATAAATTCAAAGGAAAACATCTCTAAAAAAGCAGGGTCAACGAATCTCACTCTCTCCATAAAACGTTTGTCTTCTGTGCCCAGCAAGACTTCTGTCCTGTCAACTACGCGGGAAGCATTCCTGATTTCCGGTCTTTCCGCTTGAAGAGCATTGGCAAGTGCCCCGGGAGTATTCGTAAAAAAACGGAGGTCTCCGTTCGGGAGGAGTATTTCATTAACAACCTGATACAGATCATCGCTGTTTTCGTGAAACCGGTCATAACTGACCTCAAAATTGATCCACAGAGATAGTAGAATAAAACAGGCCAATCCAATAGCCAGTCCTCCAATGTTTATAAAGGAATAACCTTTATTTTTTTTCATGCTTCTCACTACTATTTTCAGATAGTTTTTGAGCATCTCGATACTCCTTGGGATGACTGAGTTGAAATTTACCCTCTATTCTCTATTTTAATAAGCAAAAAATATGCCAAGATCTTCTACTGGAGCATTCGAAAGCATAGAGAACTCTTTATGTCCATTCCCGCACAGTTAATGTCCGTATCTGAACAGAAAATAAATTGATATTATTTGATGCGGTTCAACATACAGTATCAATCAGATGGGACAATGAAGATTTCAGGCAGGTTCTTGACCCTGTACTCGAAATAAAAAAGATAGTCGTCCACGATTTCCACAGTGGTGAAACCGAAATCATAAAAATCGGCCCTATCAAGAGGAGGACTCTCAGGTGGCACAATTGCGTATACATAATTTCCATTATCGTCAAAAATATCGATCATGTATTCTTTGAGACCTGAAATCCAGTAGACAGCCAGATATCCCTTGGGAAGGATCTTCATTTCTTTAATCGCCATCAATTCATCCGGGTAAGCGCTGAGGTACATTTCTTTCCGATCACTTCGACGCTGAATGAATGACTCAAGCATTGTCTCTTTGTCCTTGCCGGATAATTTTATGGGGACATAAGGTTTTTCGATCACATAAAGAGTTTGTCCTTCCTTATTCTTGACATGGATTTTGTACTCTGTCTTCATCGCCACATAGATCTTCTTCTCCATTCGATCAACCGCATATACTATGTCCAGAGTCCCCCAGCTATCGCCAAATCCTCCTCGCGGGAGCCTGATCATTCCCAGATTAGTTCCTCTCATCAGAACAGGCCCTTCTTCAATCTCATTTGTCTGTTTAATATGTTTGATGATGATCTGTTTATGCGTATCCTGCTCCGTCCATGTCCTTTTTTCGGTGAGGTAGCATCTCTCGTCGATAAAAAAAGCGAGAGTGTCTCCTAGACGAACTTCTTCAATAAACTGTCCCTGTTTATTGAATTTAGCCAGCTTATCGCCGCCCGTCACCCATATCTGGCCGTTCATAAAACCCACATAAAGAAGCCTTTGGGGAACGAACTCTCCAGGACCTTGGCCCTGACGGAAAAAGCTTCCTATGTATCCGCCGTCTTTTGTAAACCTCTGCGCTTTGGAACCGTTGACATCGAACAGGATTATTTCTCCATCCTTATCTTTAACCGCATCGAAGTATCTCAAATCGAAGTCTTCATTCTCATAGGGATTGACCTTCAGCTTTGTTTCCAGTTCAAGCGAGACAGAGCCCTTTAATGGAGTCTCTGGATTCATGATGTGGCGGACTCCGTCTATGACTTTCACCTGAACCTGCTGTTCTCTTGCCTTTTTTCCACATCCAAAGAGAATCACAACCAGGATCAGACACAATACGAAAATATTTCTTCTCATTTCTCTCCCCTCTTATAAAATCAATCAACGCACAGGAAACTCCTCAGCTTAAATTCTAACATCCCTAAATCAAGCGGCTGTTTTTTAGACAAACCTATGGATATCGACAAGCCACAACAAAACGTTAAACCTTGAAGTGCTCCCATAACATCTATAGAAATTGATATCACAGGCCGAATTCAGAGTCAATGTGGAAAAAAAGAGAAGTCAATGTTGATTTCCACTAATAAAAAAGCCTCTCCCCTACTCTGGATTTGATGTTTAAAATTTAATTATATAAATCCTATATTCCCCATTTTAAATACAAAAATTACTTCACAAAATCACCCTATATTCTTGATATACAATAAGATAGATGATGACAAAGACACCAAAAATGAAGCGTGCAAATGGTGAAAGTTTAAAGTTCGTTTTAACAATAAAATTAAGCTTGAATTTCATGGCGCAAGATTGACGTCCGATGGGAACCGTCTTGCCTCCCTGGAGCTTATTGAGGCATGTTGAGATGAGGAGTATTTATTTATGTTCGCTTACGAACATTAGTTGTTAAAAAATGATACGGACTTTTTATGAAGCATCTGAGTACCCCAGGGGATAATTTTGGCACGTTAAATGCAATATAAATTGAGTGGTGTTAATTCATATCAGATGATAGATGACAAAAATGTACACTCAAGTTTTTTAGAGAATCTTCCTACTGGAGGACTTCCATGTTAAAAAATTATATCAAAATTGCCTTCCGGAACATGAAGAGACACAAGGGATATTCCTTCATCAATATCGCCGGCCTGGCTGTCGGCATTGCCTGCACGATTATTATTCTCCTGTGGGTACAGGACGAATTGAGCTTTGATCGGTTCCATGAAAATGCCGCTCAAATTCACAGGATTGTGGCAGACTGGGAAAAATACAATTGGGATGGTTTTGACAAAGTCCCCGGCCCTCTTGCTCAAGCCGTAAAGGAGGAAATCCCTGCCATCCTGGATACATCAAGACTCTCTGAATGTTCCCGGCAGGTGTTTAAATACAAAAATAATGTATTTTATGAGAGTAACGGCATTATAGCCGATCCTTCCCTCTTTAAAATATTCTCCTTCCCATTCCTTCGTGGGGACCCTGAAACATCTTTTTCAGCGCCAACGAATATCGTGCTTTCTGAATCCAAGGCGCGTAAATATTTCGGAGACGAGGACGCGCTCGGGAAAACCATCGATGTGGATGGAAAACCGTGGACAGTGGCTGGAATCATCCAGGATATCCCCCCTAACTCGCATATCCAGTTTGACTATGTATTTTCAACTGAAATTCAGAAAAATTACAGAAAAATTTGGAATGCTTTTAATTCCATGACGTATGTGCTTTTGCAGGAAGGAGCGAACGTCGAAGAAATGGGGCCAAGAATCACTGAAGTGGCCAAAAATCATAACAGCCCTCATGTCCACATGGGAGTCACATTGAGGCTTCAACCTCTGTCTCGAATTCATCTGGATTCGCGCAAGAGCCCGGAAAAATTCCTCAAGCTGGGAGATTCCCAGTATGTCAACCTGTTCTTGTTAATCGCTTTTTTTATCCTGTTGATTGCCTGTGTGAATTTTATTAATCTCTCCACAGCTCGATCTTCAATCAGGGCCAGGGAAGTGGGAATGCGTAAAACGGTAGGAGCACAAAAGGCACAACTGATCAGGCAGTTCATGGCCGAGTCGATCATTTTGTCCTTTGTCTCCTGTCTGATTGCGATTGTCCTCATCGAGCTCATCATGCCGGTTTTTAACCAGATTTCAGGAAAAAAACTGTCTTTTCATTTACTCGAGTTGAATCATATTTTGGGAATATTGGCCATAATTCTCTTTGTAGGACTTCTGGCCGGTGCCTATCCGGCTTTCTACATTTCATCCTTCAAACCTGTTTCTGTTATAAAGGGAATAATCGGCTCGGGTCGGAAGAAAGCCGTGTTCCGCAAGGTTCTGGTGGTTTTTCAATTCTCCTTGTCTGTGATGCTGATTATAGGTACGGCAGTGGTTCACAAACAGCTTCAATACATGAGAAACATAAATTTGGGGCTGGATAAGGAAAATGTGATCTTTATTCCTATCAGAGAGAATATTGGAAAAAGATATGAGACGTTTAAGAGCGAACTTCTTGAGAACTCCGGGATTTTGAGTGTGACAGCCCAGAATTATCTTTTCGCGACAGATTCATGGCATACAACCGGAGTTGACTGGGAGGGTAAAGATCCGGAATATATGCAGGATGTGGTCTGGCACACTGTGGATTATGATTTCTTTGAGACTTTAAAAATGGAACTCAAGGAAGGGAGGTTTTTCTCTCCGGAATTACAAACCGACCAAGAAGAGGCATTTATCCTGAATGAAGAAGCAGTTCGACAGATGGGAATAGAATCTCCTGTTGGCAAGCCGTTTGCTTTTTTCTTAAACAAAGACAATTTCAAAAAAGGACACATCATCGGAGTAGTAAAAGACGGGTATTACCGATCCCTCCATCACAAAATCAGCCCTCATGTATTCCATCTGAATCGAAATTGGACATATGGCGTGATACTAATCAGGATTAGAGGAGAACAAGCCTTGTCGCATATCAAAAATGTTTGGGGAAAGTTCAACCATCTCTCCCCTTTTGAGTTTCAATTTCTTGACCAGACCTATGAACAGCTCTACAGAAAAGAAGATCAGATCCGAAAGGTTATGAACTATTTCGCTTCTCTGGCAATCTTGATTTCCTGTCTGGGACTCTTTGGCCTTGCTTCCTTCATGACAGAGCGGCGCACCAAAGAAATCGGGATACGCAAAGTTCTGGGCTCCCCCGTATCGTGGATCGTTTGGCTGCTTTCCCAGGAATTTTTGAAATGTGTCGGATTGGCGAATCTTATAGCTTGGCCGGTCGCTTATTATGCTTTGAACAGATGGCTTCAGAATTTCGCCTATAGAACCAATATAGGAGTGGAAATATTATTTTTCTCTGCTGTTTTGGCTGTTTTTATTGCTTTCTTGACTGTAAGCTATCAATCCGTCAAAGCCGCCCTTGCCAACCCGGTGGATTCGCTCCGGTATGAATGAGGATTACTTTTCTGCTAAATGCTTGATGAAAATAAAATTCTCAGGCTGGAAAACCCCGGTTAATTCATGTAAACGATTTTCTGTTTTTCTGCGTATAAATGAACGACGCCTTTCTAACTATTTTATAAAAAATAACTTATGATAGAAACAGGTTTCATCCCATTCCCAATGAAATGTTGTTTAAAAAATGCAGATTAATTCTATAAAATAATATATCTTAATTTTCTCACGTGCATTTACTA
>Ga0180437_10002442_pt1 | contig 29605 bp, 19 predicted proteins | sample SS_ome_4_FD_132410 | JGI IMG/M metagenome (GOLD analysis project Ga0180437, IMG submission 132410) | Hypersaline lake sediment archaeal communities from the Salton Sea, California, USA - SS_3_D_1 metaG | ecosystem: Environmental > Aquatic > Non-marine Saline and Alkaline > Hypersaline >...
GGCTCCCGGCTCACTGATCTCTTCTTGACCGGTGCCGCGCCTGAGTGAAAGGCGCGTCGTCGTTGCCACCTGGTCGAGCCGCGCGCATCTTGTCCTAGCTCCAACGCGTCCCCCTTCTTCGCTGGGCCGGCCCATGAGACCGCTACGGACCGCCGTGACCTGGATGGCTCGATCGCCGCTGCGAGCCTTCGTGCTCATCTTCCTGCTGGGCTTCTCGATTCGGCTCTTCCTCCTGACTAAGGTTCCCGAGCGCCGAATACTGCCGCACGATCGTTACGAGGACACGGCGATCGCGATGTCGCTGCTCGAGTGCGGCGAGTTCGCCGATCCCTACTTGATCCCGACGGGGCCGACCGCGCACCTGCCGCCGCTGGTGCCCGGGATCACCGCCGCGATCTGGGGCGTGTTCGGGACGGGCATGGTGGGCGGTTACGCGGGCTGGATATTCAGCATGGCGGCGTTCTCTGCCCTCTATGCCCTGCTACCCTTGTTCGCCGGGAAGCTGGGGCTCGGCCGCGAGGCCGGCGTGCTGGGCGGCATCGCGGGCGCGCTGATCGTGGTGCAGCCGGGGAACGGCGAAGAGCTGGCGGGCATCTGTCTCGGCCTGCTGGCGATCGCCTTCCTGCGCCGCTGGACCGCGGGGCCGGGCTCGCTCGTCGGCTCGTTGGCTCTCGGCGCGGCGTGCGGAGTCGCGTTCCATCTGCAGCCCGTTCTGCTGGTCGTCGTGCTGGGCTGGATGGCGTTCGAGCTGTGGTGGAGCCGGGATCGGCGGAAGTGGATGAGGTCGGCGGCGCTGGTCCTGGGGATGGCCGTCGTCTGCGCTCCGTGGGCCTGGCGGAACTACACGGCCCTGGGTGATTTCTTCTTCATCCGGAGCGACCTGGGGTTGGAACTGCGCATGGGCAACCACGACGGCGCGACCGCGAACGCCGATGCGATGGACTCGTCGGAATACCGGCACCCGCGCTCGCACCTCCCGGAGGCTGAACTGGTCCGGGAGCTGGGCGAGGCGGAGTACATGCGACGGGCCAGGGCCGAGGCGCTCGCCTGGATCGGATCGCACCCGGCGAAGTTTCTCGGACTGACGGTCTCGCGGACGGCGCAGTTCTGGCTGGGGCCGTTCGACCGGCCGGCCACGGCGATGGCGGTCACGGCCCTCACGATCCTGGCGCTGCTGGGCGCGTTCCGCTCGCTGCCGGCGATGACCGTTCCGCAACGCGCGGCGCTGGTGACGCCGCTCATCTGCTACCCGCTCGTCTACTACGTCGTGATCTATATGCCGCGCTACAGAGTGCCGCTGGACTGGATCCTGCTGGCTCTGGCGGGCGCTGCGGTCTGGCGCTGGCTGGAGACGCGCTGAGGTCGCAGGCCGGCGCGCTAATCGTCCCGCGACTCGAGCGCGGCACGCACCTCCTCGATATCGGGCTCGATGATCCAGACGTCGAAGCTGTCGGAGCGGGTACTGGTGAAGGCGATCTTCTTCCCGTCCGGCGACCAGGAGGGGAACCCTTCCTGCGCGGCTGCTACACGAAGACCGCTACGGACCGCTCGCCGATCGCGCGGCGCCAGACGGCGAGCTGGCCGGCGTGATAGGCGGTGTGCGCCACGACGACCTGAAACAGGACATGGCCCATGGTCGGCAGCGTCTCATCGGGTAGCGGCCGCCTGAGGACCGACTCGTCGGCGGCGCGGATGGCCTGGCCGAGGCGCGACGCGGCGTCGCTGAGTGCCGCCAGCATCTCCTGCTTCGTCGGATAGCGCGCGCGATCGGACGACGGCGAGCTGCCGTACCCGAACCTCTCTTCCCAGTCGTCGGGCAGCCACGGCTCGACGCCCAGCTCGGCCGCCATGCCCTGGCAGCTGGTGACCATGTGGCCGAGCTGCCAGGTGGCGTGGTTCGGCACGCCGGCCGGTTGCTGGACCATCTGCGCGTCGGACAGGTCGGCGACTGACAACTCCATGAACTGCAGAGTGGCATCGAACGTGTGGATCAGTTCGTCGATCATCGAGGTGTCTCCGCGTTGACCGAGGGATCAGCGATCGGGTCGCACGAGTCGTAACCTGACGACATAGGCGACGTCTGGATCGTCGCGCGTCACTCCCAGGAGATGATCTCGCGTTATCTCGGGTGGCACCATCCAGTCGAGGCGGACGGGTGATGTCATCCTCCCGAGGTACCGACCCTCGGGATCGAAGACGTCGATCAGCCTGCCGACCTGCTCATCGGTCCCCGGCACGTTGACGAAGAGGCACCCCGCGTCATCGAGAACGAACCGGTTGAACGCCGGCCTGTGCGTAGGTATGAGATCCGGGTCGAAGCGGTCACGGAACTCGGCGAGCTCCGCCATCAGCGCCTCGCGCTCCGATTCGGTTAGTGGGACGGCCTCGGACGGGCGCTCGATTATCCGTAGAGTGTCTCCCTGCAATGTTCGCTGATAGATGCGGTACTCGTCGGTCGTGCCGAACCAGACATGGCCCCTGCGGTCCATCGACAACCTGACCTGTGGTTGCAGCGACACGAGGCTGCGCGGCGCGGGCCCCGGGTAGGTGCGGTGGGTCACGGCAGGCCATTGCTCGAACGCCGGCGGGTCGCGACTGAAGGTCACGGGGACCAGGTCCAGTTGCCCGCGTCGGACGTTCAGGGTGAGGTCCAACAGCCGCCCTGATGTGTCGAAGACGCCGGGGAAGGGATAGACCGGGCCGAGCGGTCGCCGGTACTCCTGCTCGAGGGCGCCGCGCGGATCGAACACGACGTATTTGAGGTTGCGCGAGTCCGGGACCCACAGGCGCCCGCGGTCGTCCCAGACCAGACCGAACGCGCCCAGCAGTTCCCCGGGCCCTCTACCCGGTGAGCCGATGGTGCGGCGATAGGTTCGGTCGGGGGCGAAGACGCGGACCTCCTGCGCCACGGCCTCGAGCACGTAGATGTTCCCGCGCTCGTCGGTGCTCACCGCCGCGATGCCGCGGAACACCTGCGGCTCCGGGCTGTCGGCCGCGCCGATCCGCAGCTCCTCCTCGAGCCGCCACGCCGTGGCGCTGTCCCAGGCCGGCGCGGCGGGATTGCGAACCATCACCGTGCCGCTTTCCAGCGTATCGAAGCTGCCGCGCCAGTCGAGCGCGGTGTATATGGGTTCCTCGCCGGCGCAGCCGGCGATCGCGGCGGGGCCTAAGACCGCCAGAAGAGCGAGCTTCGACAGGTTGGCGCCCTTGCGGGCGAAAGAAGGGGCACGGCTCTCGCGCGGACGAAGCATCTCGGCAGCAATGTCCTTGGTTGTCTGGATTGATCTCCGGACCGAAAGATACTACCCGGAACGACCTCCCGACCAGCGAGAAAGGCATCGCGGGACCCACAAGGTTGCCGGGCCTGGGGGGAGCGGCTATGTCTCCCAGCAGTAAGGGTCGGTCGGCCCGGCAAGGCCATCTCCGTCAGCAAGTGAGGACGCATGCGCACCGACCGCATGATCGCCGCCGGTCTGCTCTGCAGCACCGCGCTGCTCGGACCGCTGCCTGTAGTTGCGCAAGTCACGCAGGCGGCCGGGCCCGAGCCCGTCGTCTACACGATCCGCGTCCCGTCGCCTGAAGCCCAGATCGCGACGATCGAGGCGTCGCTGCCGACGGACGGGCGGTCCGCCGTCGAGGTCATGATGCCGATCTGGTCGCCCGGGTTCTATCGGATCGAGGACTATGCGGGCCAGGTTCGGAGCCTGATCGCCGGCGGGCCGCACGGAGGGGCACTCGAGGTGGAGCGCACGCGCGCCAATCGGTGGCGGATCGCGACGGCCGGTGCGTCGCGGGTCGTGCTCTCGTACGAGCTGATCTGCGGCAGCCGATCGGTCACGACGAACTGGGTGTCCCCCGAGCTGGGCGTGCTGAACGGGCCGGCCACCTTCATCACGCTCGCCGATGCGAGCGAGCGCCCCCACGAGGTTCGACTCGAACTGCCTCCGGAGTGGCCGGGTGCCGCGACCGGGTTGGCCCCCGCGCCGGACGGCGAGCCCTATCATTATCGGGCCGACGACTATGATACACTCGTGGACGCGCCCATCGTCGCGGGCGATCTCTCGACCCACGAGTTCGCGGTGGACGGCGTGCCGCACTATCTGGTGGACCTGGGCGCGCCCGACGCGTGGGACGGGGCGCGTGCGGCTCGGGATCTCGAGCGGATCGTCGAGCAGACCTTACCGCTCTGGGGCACGCTGCCGTACGAGCGGTACGTGTTTCTCAACGTGTTCCGGCGCGGCGGCGGCGGCCTCGAGCACGCGAATTCCACGCTGCTCACGGCGAACGCGGAGCGGCTGACGACGGAGCCCGGCTACCGCCGCTGGCTCTCGTTCGTGGCGCACGAGTACTTCCACGCGTTCAACGTCAAGCGGCTGCGGCCGGTCGAGCTGGGGCCCTTCGACTACGAGGCGGGCCCGCGCACGACGAGCCTATGGCAAGCCGAAGGCGTGACGTCCTACTACGCCGAGCTGCTGCTGGCCCGCGCCGGCCTCAATGGGACCGGTGACCTGCTCGCCGCGCTGTCCGCCACGATCCGGCGACTGCAGAGCTCGCCGGGCCGACTTTTGGAAACGCTTGAGGGTTCGTCGCTCAACGTCTGGACGAACAGCATGTCCGGCGTGGGCGCCGGTGAGTCCACGGTGAGCTACTACGATAAGGGGATGGTGGTGGGCTTCCTGCTCGACGCCAGGATCCGCCACGCCACCGGCGGCCGCAAGTCGCTCGACGACGTGATGCGGCTCGCCTACGCACGCTACGGCGGCGCGCGGGGCTTTACGCCGGACGAGTTCCGGGCGACGGCCGAAGAGGTGGCGGGCGTGGACCTCAGGGACTGGTTCCGCCGCGCGCTCGCCACGACCGAGGAGCTGGACTATGTGGAGGCGCTCGACTGGTACGGGCTGCTCTTCGCGCCGGACGGAGGCTGGACACTCGAGATCCGCGAGGACGCCACAGAGGCCCAGCGCGCCCGCCTGCGGGCGCTGTCGGCTCCTGCCGGGCAGGGGAGCGGCGCCGCTCGGTCGTCCACCGGGGCGCGGGCGGCGGCCTAGAGTTTCAGGCGACAGAACTCAGGCAATCACGGGCGCTCGCGCCACGTTCGCGGATCACGCCTGTGGTGGAAGCAGGCGAGAACAAGAATCCTGTCGGCTTCCGAAACGAATAGGAGAGAGTAGGGGAACCGGCGGAGCACAGCCTGCCTGACTTCCTCATGGACGACCGGATAAGCGGCGGGACTGCGTTGGATCGCCATTAGCCCGGCTTCGACCACACGCGCAAACTCGAGGCCCAGGCCAACCGCTCGGGCCTCGTACCACTCCCGAGCTTCCCGCAACTCGGCCCGAGCTGCTGGATGGAAAACCAAGCGCGGCGTCATTCGCCAGGCTTATTCAGTTCTTCCAGAACCTGTTCCCAGGGTATGGCGGAATCTGGATCGCGGCGATGTTGCTCGAGCCTGCGATCGAGTTCCGCCTTTTGGGCGTCGGTCAGAGGAAGCGCCTCGGTCTCATCCGCGATACTGTCCCAGATGTCCTCGACGAGCTGCAGGCGCTCCGCGATGCTGAGCTTCGTGTAGTCAATCGCGCGCTTGGCCATACTCCAAATGTCGGCCATCGGGGCCGGGCTTGCAAGGCTGCACCGGAGCCTGCCGAACGGGTCGGTGGTTCCCGTGAGTCGTCTGGCAAGAGATCTCAGCATCACCTGAAAGGCTACAGCCTCCAGATCAACAAACTCTCAACTTAGGCAACCCCACTTTGTTGCGTGGCCACCGAATGGCGGATGACGGCATAAGTGCGCTTCTGAGGTCAGTCCTCTCCGGAGCATCCCGGCATTCGGAACGCGCCGATGCGGGTCGAGTAGAGTTCGGCGCTCTGCTTCAGGTAGTCGCCGACGTACCAGATCGTGCAGTCGTCGCTCGGGTCGATGGCGGTCTGGCTGTAATCCTCCCAGCGCAAAGTGTTGGTCTGCGCGGCCTCGCCGTCCACGAGCGCCGCCTCGCGCAGTGTGAGTACGCCGAGCCGATCGTCCGCCAACCGGCCGGCGAAGCGCTGGCCGGGAAAGTGGGGTGTCCCGCCGAACGAATAGCCGATCCCGATGTTGCCGTAGCGGTCGATGGCCGGGCTCGCCATCCAGCGATAGGAGCCGTCGGGCGCGTAGGTGCCCTGCTGCCGCAGCTGCACGCTGCGGTCAGCGCCGACGGTGAACTCGTACCAGCGCACGCCGCCGGCGCCGATGACCGTGGCGACCGAGTGGACGGCGACGATCGACTCGCGGTCGGCTAGGTTGCGATAGACCAGACGCGCCATGATCTTGTCGCCCTGCGAGTCGAGGTGTCGGTCGGTACCGGGCTGGCGCACACAGTTCGTGAGTTGGCCGTCGCACAGATAGTGGTAGGGCGCCACGGGTATCCGCTGCGGGCCGATCAGTCTGCTGGCGACCGGCGTCTCCCAGTCGACGTGGAAACCCCAGGCGTAGATCGCGTCGTCGTCGAAGTCGCCGCGCAACTGCGTGCCGCCGGTGGCCATCACGATGTTCGGCGCGCCGGCCGGCGGGGTCAGATGTCCGTCGAGGTCGGCGTTGTTGAGGAAGCCCACGTCGTCGATGACGAAACACTGCTCGGTAGCGGACTCGCCGGCGAGCATGCGGCGGCGATCGACGGCGCAGGTATGCTTCTGCACGACGTCGTCCCCGGTGCTGGTCGGCACGTAGTAGCCGTCGGGCCAGACCGCCGGGCGCGGGTAGTCGGGGAAGAGCGGCCGCAGGAACTCGTAGCGGTAGTAGGAGCCCAGCGGATCGGGGCTCGTGCTCAGCGCGTAGCAGATCGAGTACGGGCCCTGTTCTTCCGGCGGCCGCTGCGGCGGACGCGCCGGGCGCGCGGCCTCGGGCGGCGCCGCCGGTTCCCTCGGTGCCGGCGGTGGCACGAAGAGCGGGGCGGCCGGACCCGGCTGGCCCGCGACGCCCGGGGGACTGAGGTAGGCGCGGTCGGCCGCCTCCCAGACCGCGGGCTGGTCGGGCCGCTCGGGTTGCCGCCGGAAGATCGGCATCACGATGAGCCAGCGCTCGGCAAGCTGATCGTAGCGGACGACGGCGTCGCCGTTGTTACGTGCCTCGCACGTGCCGCCGAAGCCGCGGAAGACCGTGTTGGTCGGCACGGCGCCGTACAACACCTCGCCGGTCGTGTCGAACCGGGCGCCGCGCTTCGTGAATATCGCCATCCGCGTGTTCACGATCTGGACGATGTGGTCCGGCCCCACGGCCAGGCTGTTGTCGGACGGGTTGCGGCCCGTCCAGCCGCCGTGCGGGCCCTCGAAGCCCACGCCCAGCCCGTCGAAGCTCGCCACCAGCTCCGCCGGCGGCCTGTCGCCCTGTTCACGCTGTTCCACCGCCGCGCCCGGCGCGGCCACGTTGCCGGGCAGCGCTGTCGGGCGCGGGTTGCGGGTCGCGACCAGCCAGATGAGGATCAGCGCGATCGCGGCAGCGCCGCAGATGATCGCCAGTTTAATAAGGCGGTCGTTCATGGTCACCACTCTTTCCAGGGAGTCATGGTGCGAGCTTTGGCGGGGCATCCCGCGCCTTCACCGAGGGATCTCTCTGTCTCTCCGGAGGCCGTGCGCGCGACGCATAGGCGCATCTCCGTACGTCGCACCAGCACCGTTTGCGATCGAGCGGTGTGCTCCCTCAACATGTTGTGAAAGGGGATTTCAGGAATTCCCCGAAGAAGTACGAAATAACGCCCCATTTCTCATGATAGCTCACCGCAAATGCGTCTCTCTCGAGAAAGATACGACCATTTCGGATCTCCCGGCGAGCCCGTGTGGCAGTGTGCGCGGCCTCCGAGCAATTCGCCTTGTCGCCCGACCGCGGCGCGGGTAGACTGCGTCTGAACCGTCAGTCCCGAACCGCCGCACAGGAGATGCAAGATGCAAACCCGTACGCGCGTATCCGCCGCGCTGGTCTCTCTCGTCCTGCTGTCCATCGGAGCGTGCTCAGCCGACCGCGGTCGCGACCTGGGGAGCTGGGTCGCCGAGTCGGACACGATCGGCGACACGGTAGTCGTGCGGACGATCTCGGGTAGCGTCTGGGGCGAGCCGCGTGAGATGGTCGAGGAGCTCGCCGTCGGCGTGCTCGACGGCCCGGAAGAGCTGATGTTCGGGTCGATCGTGTCGCTGGCGGTGGACGAGGAAGGCGGGATCTACGCCTTCGATAGCCAGGTCCCGGCGCTCCGCTACTTCGACGCCGACGGTGACTACATCCGCACGTTGGGCCGCGAGGGCGGCGGACCCGGCGAGTACAGCGATTTCGTCGGCAGCCTGGCCATGCGCCGCGATGGCAAGATCGTGTTGCCCGACGTGGGGAACTCGCGCCTCACCCTTTACGAGCCGGACGGTAGGCTGGCCGCGCACTGGCCGGTGCGGGGCGGGTTTTTCCAACGGGAGGATGTGGTCGTGGACACCGCGGACCACAGCTACGTGCCGATCCTCATTGAGAGGATGCCGTCGAACGAGCCGATGCAGATCGCTTACCTGCACCTGGACCCGGAAGGCATCGTGGTCGACACGATCCGTGTCCCGGCCCTCCACGACGAGCCCCTCCTCGCCTCGATGGAATCCGCCTTCGCCGAGCAGTTGGTGATGACGGTGCGCGGGTTCATGGACCCGTCGAAGCAACAGGCCTTGAGCCCGTTTGGCTACATGATCGTCGGCGTCAACGACGACTACTCGTTCGAGGTCCGCTGGCCCGACGGCCGGACCGTGCGGGTCGAGCGCGCTCACGAGCCCGTCCCTTACACCTCCGCGGAGCGTGCCGAATGGAACGCGGTCTTCGACTGGTACAGGGAGACCGGCTATCCCGTCGACTTGGGGGCGGTGCCCGAGCGGAAGCTCCCGTACGACTCGTTCCTGCCCGACGAGTCGGGCCGCATCTGGGTGCGTCGCCACGTAGAGGCGCGGAGGGACGAGACGGTCGAGCCGCCGTCCGAGGGAACGAACCAGCGCCCGCCCATCTCCTGGGTCGAGCCCGAGGTCTACGACGTCTTCGAGCCCGACGGCACGTATCTAGGCGAGGTGCGTTTCCCGTGGCGGACCTCGCCGTTGGTCGTCCGCGGCGACACCGCCTGGGGCGTGCGGCGCGGCGAACTGGACGAGCAGTACATCGTCAGGCTGGCGATCGCGCCGGCGGGATCCGGCGCGACCGACTGATGTGACTCTCATGCAGTCATGACCGTGGTTTGGAGGTAACCATGCACGACCGTCGTCTTCTGACTCTCGTTCTTCTTTCTGCGGTAGGAGCGTGCTCGGCCGATCGCGGGCCCGAGGCGGGAACATGGGTCGCCGAGTGGGACACGATCGGCGACACGGTGGTCGTCCGCACCGTGAGCGGCAGCGTCTGGGGCGCGCCGCGGGAGATGGTCGAGGAGCTCGCCATCGGAGTCCTCGACGGCCCGGAAGAGCTGATGTTCGGGTCGATCGAGTCGATGGCCGTCGACGCGGCGGGCGGGATCTACGCCTTCGATAGCCAGGTCCCGGCGCTCCGGCACTTCGACGCCGACGGTGACTACATCCGCACGCTGGGCCGCGAGGGCGGCGGACCTGGCGAGTACGGCCAGATCGTCGGCGCGTTGACGGTTCGCCGCGACGGCAAGGTCGTGCTGGCTGACTTCCGCAACACGCGCCTCAACCTCTACGAGCCGGACGGCACGCTCGCCGCGCATTGGCCGGTGCAGGGTGGGATCTTCTCACGGCAGGGGATCGTCGTCGATACGGCGGACCACACCTTCGTGTCGATCGTCCGCGAGGCGACGCGGTCGAGCGCGCCGATGAACGTCGGCTACCTGCACCTGGACCCGGAAGGCAACGTGCTCGACACACTGCTCGTCCCGACCCTCCCGGGCGAGCCCGAAACCAGGCGCTTCGGGCCGATGGACCCCTCGAAGGAACACGCCTTGAGCCCGCTGGGCTACATGGCCGTCGGCATCAGCGACGACTATTCGTTCGAGGTCCGCTGGCCCGACGGCCGGACCGTGCGGATCGAGCGCGCTTACGAGCCCGTCCCGTTCGCCCCCGAGGAGCGCGCCGAGTGGGAGGCGACCTTCGACTGGTTCAGGTCGGTCGGCTATCCGGTCGAGATGGGCTCGGTGCCCGACCGCAAGCTGCCCTTCGGCTACTTCCGGGCCGACGAGCGCGGCCGCATCTGGGTACGTCGCCACGTAGAGGCGCGAAAGGACGAGACGGTCCAGCCGCCCTCCGAGGAATCGAACGAGCCGCCGCCCATCTCCTGGCGTGAGCCCGAGGTCTACGACGTCTTCGAGCCCGACGGCACCTATCTCGGTGAGGTGCGCTTCCCGTGGCGGACCGCGCCGCTCTTCGTCCGCGGCGACACCGCCTGGGGCGTGCGGGGCGGTGAGTTCGACGAGCAGTACATCGTCAGGATGGTGATGCCGGGCGCCGCACCTTGAGACTACGGCGAGTACGACACGCCGCTCCCGAACGCATCGACAACGATACGGCAGACGATCTTTGGTGCGTGGGATGATCGCGAACGTACTGCCGCAGGCAGCCGCCGCTCCAGCTGTCTGGCGCCCTTCCTCACCCTGGCTAAGTTGGACCTACTCACCGACCATGGCTCTCGCGGCACGAGTCCAGGTCGAAAAGTGAGTGACCCACCGGGAGTTCCATATCGCGCAGGTGTTCAGGTGTGCCCTGAGCGGGCCGCGTTTGTCCTTGGTGATTGGAGTACTGCTTGGCCAGGGGGCCAGCGAAGGAGATTTGTGTGATGCAATCGGGGCGGACATTTCGCGTCTTCGTCAGCTCCACCTTCGAGGACCTGAAAGCCGAGCGTGACAGGCTGCACGAAGATGTCTTCCCACGGCTGCGCGAGTTTTGCCGGGAGCGTGGAGCTCGATTCCAGGCGATCGATCTGCGCTGGGGCGTGAGCGAGGAGGCGAGCCTCGACCAGCAGACGATGAACATCTGCCTGAGCGAGATCGCGCGCTGCCTGAAGACGACGCCGCGGCCCAACTTCATCGTGCTGCTCGGGCAGCGGTACGGTTGGTGCCCGCCGCCGCCGCAGATCCCTGCGGATGAGTTCGAGCAGATCGTCGGACGAGTCACGGATCGGGATGACCGGGATCTCCTCGAGATGTGGTACCGCCGCGATGACAACGCGGTGCCGCCGGAGTACCGACTGCAGCCCCGCGAGCGCGGGAGCGACTACGAGACCTACACGGGTTGGCGGCCGGTCGAGTCGCGACTCCACGAGATCCTCGCCGGGGCGATTCAGGGCATGCGGCTGACCGAGGAGCGACGTCGGCCTTATGTCGCCTCGGCTACGGAGCAGGAGATTGCTGCCGGGGCGCTGCGTGTCTCCCGCCCGGCAGGGAAGGTCTTCTGTTTCCTGCGGAAGATCGAGGGTGCGAGCAGCGAGAACGGGGAGTTGCGGGCGGGGGTCGATCGTTACATCGACGCGGACCAGGCCCCTCTCGACACACTCAAGGCCGAGCTGTTCAAGAAGCTCCCCGACGGTGTTCGCCGCTACGAGGCCCGCTGGTCGGAAGAGGAAGGCAGGCCGACGACGGACCACCTCGACCGCCTGGCCGCGGACGTCTACGAGGCCCTCGCCCGGGCCATCCAGTCCGAGCTCGACCAGCCCAGCGAGATCGCGCCGACGGAGGAGGAGGTCCATATCGAGCCCGACCGTATGCTAGACGGCGAAGGCCGGGCCCACTGCGAATTCGCGAACCGTCTGCTCCATCGTTTCGTCGGGCGCACCGACCCCTTGCAAGCGATCCACGAGTACCTCGAGGGAGAAGGTCGCCGACCGCTAGCCATCGTTGCCGAGGGTGGGGCTGGGAAGTCGGCACTCGTAGCCAGAGCGTTGGAACAGGCGGTGGGGGAGCGATCCAGGGCTCGCATCGTCTACCGCTTCATCGGCGCCACGCCACGCTCAACGGACGGACGTACGCTGCTCTATGACCTGTGTCGCGAGCTGTCGCGTCGCTATGGGGCTGACGAGGGGAAGGTGCCGTCCGACTATCGGGAGCTGGGTCCCCTGTTCGGGAGCCGTCTGGCGCTGGCCACCGCCAAGCGCCCGCTGATCCTCTTCCTCGACGCCCTCGACCAGCTGTCCGAAGCCCACGGCGCACGCGGGCTCGCCTGGCTGCCGGACGACCTGCCCAGGCACGTGTGGTTGGTCGTCTCCGGCCGGCGGCAGGCCGAGACGTTCGAGAGCCTGGAGCGGAAGCGGTCTGAGCAGCTGGAGCTGGGTCCCATGTCCAGGCCAGATGGCGAGTTGTTGCTGCGTCTGTGGCTCGCCGACGCTGGCCGTACGCTGCAGGCGGCGCAGCTCGAGGAAGTGCTGGGGAAGTTCGAGAGTAAAGAATCGGACGGCCGCCCGCTCTTCTTGAGACTGGCCTTTGAGGAGGCGCGTCGCTGGAGCTCGTATGATGCGCCGGAAACCCTCGAGCCCGGGATCGAAGCGATCATCCGCGAGAACCTCTTCCGACGCCTGGCGGATGAACAGCACCACGGGGCTGTGCTGGTCTCACGCGCGCTAGGGTACCTGGCTGCGTCGCGCTTCGGGTTGGCGGAGGACGAGCTACTCGACGTGCTCTCCCGCGACGCGGACCTGTACGCGTCCTTTCTGCGTGGCCTCTACCATGTGCCACCCGATCTCCTGGCCCGGGCGCGCGACTACCGGCGGAGGCGCGAGACGAGTCGAGTTGAAGGGGATGGAAAGGCGGAGCCCGACGAAGCTCGGGCGACGGAGGAGTGGCTGGCCCTACTACGGAGCGACGCGGCGAAGGCGGCCGAGCTTGACCGCTTTCTGAAAGACGTCCTGCCCAGGCGAGACGGTCCGCATCTTCCGGTCGTCCTCTGGTCGCGACTCTCGTTCGACCTGGAGCCCTACCTCACGGAGCGGCCCAGCGCCGCGGGCTCGCTGCGGGCCTTCTATCACCGCGAGCTCGAGGACACGGCGGCCGGGGAATATCTGCGAGACGAGGCGGGTCGCGAACGGCACGGGATGCTGGCGGACTACTTCCGCCTCCGGGCCGATCCCGACGGCGACGGGCGTTGGAGCGGCGACTACCCGCGCGGGCTGGGCGAGCTTCCGTACCACCTGAGTCGGGCGGCGCGCTGGGAGGAGCTGCGTGAGACGCTCACCGAGTTCGACTTCCTCTACGCCAAGGTCGCGGCACTGGGACCACAGCCGCTAATCGACGACTACGACCGAGCGGCCGAAGTGGGTTATGAGGAGGAGGGCCTGGGGCTCGTGGAGGACGCGCTCCGGCTGTCGGCACACGTCACCGGCGATGATGTGAATCAACTTGCCGGGCAGTTGGTCGGACGGCTCCTCTACTCGGAGATGCCCGCGGTCAAGAGGCTCGTGGAAGAGGCTGGGGAGTGGCAGGGGAGTGTGTGGCTGCGTCCCCTCTCGGCGATGGTCACGGGGGCAGGCGGCCAGTTGCTGCGCACCCTGGAGGGCCACACGGATGCGGTCTGGTCGGTCGCGGTTACACCGGACGGGCGCTTCGCGGTCTCCGGGGCTAGAGGTGGGACGATCAAGCGCTGGGATCTCCGGAAAGCGGAAGAACCACGCACGCTGGAGGGCCACACGGCTGCCGTGCATGCGCTGGCGGTGACGCCGGACGGACGCCGCGCGGTGTCGGGCTCTTCAGACGGGAAGCTCAAAGTCTGGGACCTTGAGCAAGGCGTGGCGTTGCGCACGTTCGGGGGCCACGATGGGTTGGTCATAGCGGTGGCGGTGACGCCGGACGGGCGCTACGCGGTCTCGGGAGCCACTGACGGTACGCTCAAGGTGTGGGATCTCGAGCAGGCGCCCGGCCCCGGAACAGGAACCCTGAAAAGCAGGCTTGTGAAGTGGTGGTTCTCTCTTGTCGACCGTCTCGACAGGGGCTTGTACCTGCTCACCCGCTACACCCCACTGGACGTTTGGCCCTTGTGGGGGGAACGGGCGGTCCGCGACGAGGCGCTGCGCACCTTGAAGGGCCACGAGAAACCGGTCCCGGCGGTGGCGGTCACCCCGGACGGCCGCTACGTGGTGTCAGGCTCCGAAGACGGGACGCTCAAGGTATGGGATCTCGAGCGAGGGGAGGCGCTGCACACCTTGGAGGGCGCGGGCAAGGTTCGTGGGGTGGCGGTGACGCGGGACGGGCGCTGCGCGGTCTCAGCAGGCGACAAGACACTCAAGTACTGGGATCTGGAGCGGGGGGTGGCGCTGGGCACGCTGGAGGGCCACGAGGATTATGTGTTTGCGGTTGCGGTGACACCGGACGGGCGCCGCGCGGTATCGGGCTCTAAAGACGAAACGCTCAGGGTCTGGGATCTCGAGAGGAGGGTAGCGCTGGGCACCCTGGAGGGCCACCGGGGTGCGGTGAGCGCGGTGGCGGTTACGCCGGACGGGCGCTACGCGGTCTCCGGCTGCGCGGGCCACGAGAGGGGTGGGGGGGACTGGTCGCTGAAGGTGTGGGATCTCGAGCGACGGGCCGCGCGCAGGGCGGCGGTCCACAGCGGTCGGGTCCACAGCGGCCGGGTCAACGTGGTGGCGGTGACGTCTGACCGACGCTATGCCGTCTCCGGCTCTCGGGACACGACGGTCAAGGTGTGGGACTTCGAGCGAATGGTCCAGCTGCGCACCTTGGCGGGCGACGACAAGCCGATCGAGGCGTTGGCGGTGACACCGGACGGCCGCCACGCGGTCTCGAGTTCTAGGGACCGACCGCTCAGGGTGTGGGACCTCGAGCTGGGGGAGGAAGTGCGGGCGTTCACAATGGAGGGCCACTCGGGGCATGTCATCGCGTTGGCAGTGACACCCGACGGCCGCCACGTGGTCTCGGGTGACACTTTCGGGCGTCTGATGGTGTGGGATCTCGAGGGTACGAAGGAGCCCCGCGCCCTCTGGGGGAGCGACAGCCGTTGGGTCTTAGCTGTGGCGATAACGGAGGACGGGCGCTACGCGGTCTCGAGTTCTAGAGACCGAACGCTGAAGCTATGGGACCTCGAGCGCGGGGTCGTGGTGCGCACTCTGAAGGGCCATAAGGATGCGGTCTTAGCTGTGGCGGTGACGCCGGACGGGCGCTACGCGGTCTCGGGCTCCCGTGACGCGACTCTTCGGGTATGGGATCTCGAGCCCCTACCCCTCATCGATCGCCTGAAGCACCGGAAAGCCGTGGAGTCGGCGCTCTATTACATCGGCACGGTCTGGCACGGCTTCAAGTGGCGCGCCCTCCTTCTGTTCGGCTTCGAGCGCTTGCCGAGCGCGCTCATCCGCAACAGGGCGCTGCGCACTTTGCGGGGCCACACCAGGGACGTCAACGCGGTGGGGGTGACACCGGATGGCCGCTTCGCGGTCTCCGCCTCCGACGACGAGAGCCTCAAGGTCTGGGATCTGGAACGTGGTATCAACGTCGCTACGTGGGTCGGAGAAACAGGCGAGTTTACTGCATGCACGGTCGCCTCCGATGGCAAGACAGTCGTCGCCGGGGATGAGTCAGGCTATGTGCACTTTCTGCGACTGGAAGGTGTCTAGCCTGCAACCGCGCAGCAGCCCGCCGAATGAAAGACAATAGCCCTGGCAGCTCGCCAGAACCGCTCAGGAGAACACTGCGACTTCTTTGTCCAAGCGATCAGCCAACCGGTCCTTCTCTACTTCCAGATCGTAGCGCGTTTGCAGATTGAGCCAGAAACGCTCGGACGTGCCGAAGTAGCGGGCCAGGCGCAGCGCCGTGTCGGCCGTTATGGCACGCTTGCCGTGCACAATCTCGTTGATCCGCCGTGGCGGCACGCTGGTGTCCTTCGCCAGTCGATACTGACTGATCCCCAGAGGCTCGAGGTACTCCTCCAGCAGAATCTCGCCGGGATGGATCGGCGGCGCCTTCTTCCTAGCCACGTCTGCTCCTAGTGATAGTCGACGATCTCCACATCATAAGCATCGCCTTCGCGCCAGCTGAAGCATATCCGCCAACGGACGTTGATTCTGATGCTGTACTGCCCCGCTCGCTCGCCGGACAATCTCTCGAGGCGGTTGCCCGGTGGAATGCGTAGATCCGCCAGGCTCTCGGCGGCGTCGAGAATCAGGAGCTTGCGCCGCGCCGCCCGCAGGATCTGTGTGGGCAGGCGTCGCGTCGGGAGTCGGTTGAATACGTCCTCGGTATCCCTGTCCCGAAAGCTCCTAATCACAGCGTTATGATAACGTGAGGCGTTATTAACGTCAAGCGTTATGCTTCCCGGCTCGAGTGAGCGTCTGTCGAAATCGGGCTGGGACAGTAAAGCCCCACGTTCAACGAGATCTCAACAGCCTCGGACACTGGGCTCGGCAGGAGATGTCACGCAGCGGCTCGTGCGGACGCAGCCCCCAGCGGGTTCACCCCGGCCAGCGCCGCTCCCACGAATGGCAACAGCAAGACCCACAGATTGAGGCCGAGGGGGCCGTCGCCGCCGACGCCGTGGAGCGCCAGGAGGGCGAGACCGGCACAGACGAGCGCCGCGCCCACGACCTGTCGCCAGGCTGCGACCGTGCGGGCGCCACCGCCGCGCTCGAACCGCATGAAGGCGAGTGCGAAGAGGACGAGTCCGAGTGCGTAGAGGCCGAGCCACAGCGGGCGGACCGCCCACCAGGCGCCGCTCCCCGGCTCCACGGTGAGCCCGACCTCGCCCAGCCAGATGGCGCCGGCGATCACCAGGGTCGAAGCGGTGAGGTGCCACAAGAAGACGGTCATGATCATGCCGTTCACCAGCACCGTCGCGGTCCAGGGCGCCGGGCGGTCGAGCCAGCGCCGCATCGGCGCCTCTATAGATAGGAGCAGCCCGATCTGAACGACGGCCAGCGTCAGCATGGGGAGCTTGGGCGGCAGCGTGTTGCTCACCTCCTGGCCCGGCACGCTGACCATGCTGACCGGATACGGCCCCAGCGTGACGAGCGCGACGAGCAGCAGGGCGCCGGCGGTCGCCCAGGCGAGCCCCAGTTTGGGGCCGGAGAGGTAGCCGTCGCGCCAGGCGTAGCCCAGCTGGTGCGCCGCCACCCAGATGAACGCGTAGTTGAGCCAGCCCACGGCCCGGAAGCCGGCGGCGAAGAACAGGACGTCGTCTATCACCACCGCCAGGGCGAGTACCGCGACGGATGTGAGCCCGTAGCGTCCCCACGCCGCGTAGGTCAGCGGCGCCAGGACGACGACTCCTATATAGACGGCGAGGAACCAGATGGGGATGAGCGCCATCTGCGAGCCCGCAGCCATCATCTCCGGCGATAGCCCCAGCCGGTTCCCGATGACGCCGAGAGCCGCCCAGAGCGCCAGCAGCGGCAGCACGGGACCGACCAGCCGCTGCAGCCTGCCGCGCAGCCACTCGCCGTACGGGCGACCGTCGCGCCGCGCCGCGTTCCACGAGACGCCGTTCGAGTAGCCGCCGACGATGAAGAAGACGGGCATGACCTGGAAGACCCAGGTGAGCAGCCGGGTCCACTCCTGATGCTCCAGCATGTTGCTGACGCTCAGCTCGCCGCCGCTGACGTGCGGCGCGGCGATCAGCCAGTGGCCGACGACGACGGCGCAGATCGAGAGGGCGCGCAGGAAGTCGACGTAGCGGTTCCGGGTCTGGGGTGTCGCGGCGGCGACCGCCGCGGCGCGCGACCAGATGCTACCGCGGGGCGCCACGCGGCTCAGCTTTGTCCGCCGCGATGGACGTCCGAGTCCGTCTTCGGCCGCTCGAGCAGGCGCTCGGCGAACTCGACCCGCTCGTTGAGCTCGAGGAACCCGTCGCGCAGGACCTGGACCTCGTCGCGCAGCGCCTTCACGGTGTCGGTCAGCTGCTCGACGTCCTGCCGCGATGATCCGCCCAGGGCGGTGCGCTCCCTGTGGTCGTAGCGGAGCTTCATGCCGATGAGGATCATGCCACCGATGCTGATAAACGCGAGCACCGGTGCGAGTACTTCAACGACGTCTGCACCCATAGGCGAGCTCTCCGTTCGCTGCGGTGCTTGAGTGACTCAGCCAATGCGGCGGCTCTTATGTATCGCAGCGCTCACTCGGCTGAACCTTTCAACAATATAAGCCCGGTCGCGTAATCAGTCGCGTCATTCTCCGGGGACGTTCTCGGGCGTCCCGAACGGGTAGAGCCGGTCGATGGGCGCGAACTGGTAGTCGAGCGCGTCGAGCCGGGTGGTGCCGATCCAGGGGCCGGGCGCGTCGACGATGATGATGGTCTTCGCGTAGCCCGTTTCGTCGAAGCCGCGCCGGAAGTGGGCCCGCGACTTGAGTACGAAGACGTCGTAGGCGTCGGGATCGACGGGGTCGAAGCGCAGGTAGTCGGGCGATGTGATCTGCGTGTACGCCGGGGCGAGGATCAGCATATTGCCGTCGTCGTACTCGACCGCGGCCATGTGACCGTAGTCCCCCATCGATCGGAACAAGCGGACCGTGCCGGTGATGCGGACCGGCGGCCCGGCCTGCGGGCCGGTGAAGCCGCCGACCTCCATGTCGAACGGGTCGCCGGGCTGGGCGTCGCGCTCGGCCAGCGCCTCGAGCGCGCGCTCGTCGCGCAGCGCGGCGTAGAGGACGCCGTTGACGCCTTGGTCGATGAGTTGGCGCAGGATCCAGGTCGCGTCGCCGGGCCGGTCGGAGTAGTCGGCGAGCACGACGGGCGTGGCGCCGGCGGCGATCGCCTGCCGGGCGCTGCGTACCGCCTTCTCCGGCATCGGGAACTCGCCGTGCGCGAACTCCTCGCGGACGCGCCAGATGTACTCGGCCATGTCGTCGGCGATCCGGTCGGCCAGCGCCTGGTCGTCGTTGGTCATCACGTGTACGGTGGTACCCACGTCCGGTACGTCGGACCACGGGTATCCGAAGAAGACGCTGACGTAGGCGCCGGGCTCCCGGGCCTCCCAGCGGCGCGCCCGCTCCATGATGTCCATAGCGGGCGAGGCGCCGGTCCACTGGAGCACGGTGGCGGTGATGATCGGCGGCTTGCGGCTGGCGGTGGTCGGCACGTAGCGACCCTTCAGGAGTTCGTGCATGTAGCGCGCCGCCCGCTCGCCCTGCAGCCACGCGTCGTAGTGTGGGAAGCGTTTCACCACGAAGGCGCCGTCCGCCCAGCGCAAGAACTCGCCGTCCTCGTTGCCGTGCAGGTCCAATGTTGCGACGATCGGGACATCGGGACCGACGAGCTCGCGGACGCGGCGGGCGATCTCGGCCTCGGGGCGCGGCACGTTCCGCACCGCCATGGCGCCGTGCAGCGCGAGCAGCACGCCGTCGACCGGCATCTTCGAGCTGAGGTCGTCGAGGATGAGGCCCATGAAGTGCTCGAAGCTTTCCTCCGAGTTCCAGCTGCGCGACGAGCCGCCGAACACCTCGTACGGCGAGGTGATGCCCAGCAGCTCGAAGTCGCCGTACTCCTCGGCCATCTTCACGAAGCCCTCGATGTACTCGTCCGACTCGAGGACCTCGTCGCCGACGAGCGGCTCGCGGATCCGGGTCCAGTCCTCGATCTCGGTGTCGCCGCCGGGACAGAACGTGCAGGTCTCGTGCTGGTAGCGGACCACCGCCACGCGGAACACATCGTCCGAATCGGAGGACGCGTCGGCGCAGCCGGCTACGAGGAATGCGGCGAGCAGCACGAAGATGCCGCCGAGTGCGCGGCATGGCGCCTGGCGTCCGGTCGAACGATAGTCGGTAGTCGGAATCATTGGATTCATCTCCTGTGGCTTAGAAGCCCACGATGTCGGCGGCCCGCAGCACCCCGGCCCGGCGGAGCGACTCTTCCCAGCGCGTCAGCGCCTAGCGATTAGTATGGGGCCACGAATCGCTCAAAGATGCCCCCGGCCGGAACCGGACGGCAACTAGTCGCGCCGCAGGCTGGAGACGAACCGGGCAAACAGGTCGCCGTCGCGCAGAGGCGGCCCGTGCCCGAAACAGATGACCGAGGGCCTCAGCTCCGCCAGCTTGCGCGCCGAGTCGCGATTCCGGCCCGGATCGACGGTCGCGATGCGGAAAGGCTCCTGAAGGGCGAGGCGCATCGTCACCGGGTTGCGGTGGAAGAGCACGTCCCCTAGCACAAGCGCGCCGTCGGCTTCGCGCCAGAACGCCAGGTGACCCGCTGTATGTCCCGGCGTCTCGATCACCGTGAACCCGCCGACCTCATCGCCCTCGCGCAGGGTTCGTTCGACGGGATGCGCCGGCCCCCCGAGCACGCGGCCGAGTCCTGCCAACAAGGGCCGCGAGGGCGGCAGCACCCGACTCAGGTCGCCGCTCTGCAGCGCGGCGCGGTCACCGTCCCCACACCAGAGTGGGATGCCGAGGTGCTGGCATACGGCGTGCGTCGCGCCCTGATGGTCGAAGTGAGCGTGGGTCACCGCGTGGGCGACGATCGTCCGCCCTTCGAGCCCTCGCAGTAGCTTGCCGGCGGCCCACCGGGTCCCCGAGTCGACGAGCACATCGCCCAGCACGTAGGCGTTCATCGCGTCGAGCCATTGGAGCGGCAGGCGCAGCAGTCCCGGCGCGACCTCATCTATCGCTGGCATATTCGTGGCCGACCTGTCAGAATCCCATCCGCCGGAGCAACTCATTCCAGCGTGGGTCCGAGTGCATGGCGGCGAAGACCGGATCGGCCCGGCATTCTTGATACATGAATCCCTCTCGGGCGTCGATCGCGGCGCTCAGGGCATCGAACGCCGCGTCGGCGCGCCCCAGCTCCGCGTAGCCTTTGGCGGCGAGATAGTAGTCTGGAACCGTAAGAAACAGAGCTGTCTGAGCCTCGAGCAGGCCCTCCCAGCCGGCCGTATCGTAAGCGGCCCGCAGTGCGTCGGCACTGCCAGGGCCGTGGTAACTCTCCGTCCATCTCACGGCCGCCTCCACGGCCTCCTCGAGGTGCCCCGCCGCTCGGTGACAGCGTTGAAGGATATAGTGAGCGAACCCGTGGCCCGGATCCAACTCGAGTGCGGTTCGTGCGGGCGCGACGGCCTCGTCGCAACGGCCGAGGTAGAGGAGAATCCGGGCGACATCCCGGTGCATGAGCGGAGAGAACGGGTCGAGGTCTCGCGCACGGCGGAACGATTCGAGCGCTTCCTCGAGTCTCATACGTGCGATGAGCGCGTCGCCGAGCCAATTGTGGGCCTGGGCGAGGTTCGGGTTGAGAGCGAGTGCCCGGCGCAGGCTCCGCTCCGCTCCCTCCGCGTCCCAGGCGCCCCACAAGCGCGCGGCACCCAGGGCGGCGTGGGCCTCGGCCAGACCCGGATCGAGTTCCACCGCCCGGACCGCCGCCGCCTCGCCGCGGCGGTGCCCTTCGTCCACAGGTAGATCCAACGCACGATAGTCCGTCCCCAGCGTGTACGCGTCGGCCAGGGCGGACCAGGCCAGCGCGAACGTCGGGTCCGTCGCCACCGCCTCCTCGAGGTAGGGCACGGCTCGGCGCATCGCCTCTCGCGACCGCGTCCGCCACAGCGCCCGCCCCCGCAGGTACGCGTCCTGGGCCGCCGGGTCGATCTCGGTGCGTCGGGCCAGCCGCTCCGCCTCCCGCGGCGAGAGGGCGAGCTGGATCTCCCGGGCGATCGCCTCGGCGACCCGGGTCTGAAGGCCGAGCGCCTCGCTCAGACTGCCGTCGTAGCGGTCCTGCCAGAGGTGCTCCTCCGGCGCGCCGCGGATCAGCTGGACGGTGACTCTCACGCTGTCGCCGGCGCGGAAGACGCTCCCCTCGATCAGCGCGTCCACGCCCAGCTGGGCGGCGATCTCGCCCATCGAGCGATCGGTGTCCCGGTAGCGCATGACCGAGGTGCGCGAGATGACGGTGAGCTGGGAGATCCCGGCCAGCTCGCTGATCAGCAACTCGTGCAGGCCATCGACGTAGTACGCCTGCTCCGGATCGCCCATCAGGTTGGCGAGCGGCAGCACGGCCAGCGCGCGGATCTCGCGCGGCGCCGGCCGCACGACCCACCAGACCGAGCCGGCCACGATTAGCACCGCGGCCAGCATGACGGCGGTAGCGGCGGGCGCGGCGCGCCGCGGCGGACGCACGCGGTGCTCGGGCGCGCCGTCCGGCTCGGCGGCCGCCGCCGTCCGCTTCACGCCCTCCGGCGTGAGGTCGTAGGCCCAGGCCAGTACCAGCGAGATGGGTAGCCCGAGGAGCGTGAGGACGACGAGCAGCGTCAGCGTCCACTCGGGTAGCTGCAGTGCCGGTACGATGATGTCGGCGGCCTGCAGGACAGCGAAGGTCACCACCGCGTAGACGACCGCGACGCGCGTCACGCGGCGGCGCTTCAGTTCGGCGAGGAATCGCTTGACTCTCATGGTCTAGAACCCGGCCCGCCGGAGCAACTCTTCCCAGCGCGGATCCGAGTGCAGAGGGGCGAAGCTCGGATCGACTCGGGATTGCTGCCACGTAAACGCCTCGCGGGCATCGATGCCGGCGTACAGGGCGTCGAAAGCCTCGTCGAACCGCCCCAGCTCCACGTAGGCCCTGGCGGCGAAGTAATGGTTTGGAAGGCTCAGAAACAGAGGTATCTGAGCCTCGAGCAGGCCCTCCCAGCCGGCCGAATCGTAGGCGGCTCGGAGGCCTTCGGCGCTACCTTCGCCTAGTCCCGAAAAGCCCTCCGTGAATCTCACGCTCGCCTCCACAGCCTCCTCGAGGCGCCCGGCCGCCCGGTAACACTGTTGGAGGACATTGTGAGCCATCGCGTGGTTGGGATCCAACTCGACTGCGGTCCGCGCGGCGGAGATCGCCTCCCCGCAGCGTCCGAGGTACATGAGAGTATGGGCGACGTCCCGGTGCATGAGCGGTGAGAAGGGGTCGAGGTCTCGTGCTCGGCGGAACGACTCGAGTGCTACCTCGGGTCTCTCACGTACGACCAGTGCGTCGCCCAGCCAGTCGTGGGCCTGGGCGAGGTTCGGGTTGAGGGCGATTGCCCGGCGCAGGCTCCGCTCCGCCGCGTCCACGTCCCAAGCACCCCACAGCCGTGCGGCACCCAGAGCGGCGTGGGCCTCGGCCAGATCCGGATCGAGCTCGACTGCCCGGACCGCGCTCGACTCCCCGCGGCGGTACCCCTCATCCGCAGGTAGCTCCAAATAACGATAATTCGTCCCCATCGTGTACACGTCGGCCAGGCCGGACCAGGCCAGCGCGAACGTCGAGTCCGTCGCTACCGCATCTTCCAGGTGGGTGAGCGCGAGACGTATCCCCTCCGCCGTCCGCGTCCGCCACGACGCCCGCCCTCGCAGGTATGCCTCCTGGGCCGCCGGGTCGACTTCCGTGCGTCTGGCCAGCCGCTCGGCCTCCCGCGGCGAGAGGGCGAGCCGGATCTCTCGGGCGATCGCCTCGGCGACTTGCGTCTGCAGCCCGAACGCCTGGCTCAGCCGACCCTCGTAGCGGCCCTGCCAGAGGTGCTCTTCCGGCGCGCCACGGACTAGCTGGGCGGTGACCCGCACGCTGTCGCCGGCGTGGAAGACGCTGCCTTCGACCAGCGCGTCCACGCCCAACTCGGCGGCGATCTCGCCCATCGAGCGATCGGTGTCCCGGTAGCGGATGACCGAGGTACGCGAGATGACCGTGAGCTCCGAGATCCCCGCCAGCTCGCCGATCAGCACGTCGTGCAGGCCGTCAACGAAGTACGCCTGGTCCGGGTCGCCCATCAGGTTGGCAAGCGGCAGCACGGCGAGCGAGCGCACGGCGCCGTCCGTCGGCTGCTCGGCCGTCTCGGCGCCTCGCGTTCCGGGGGCGGCCACTTCGGCAGGCCGGTACATTCTGATGAGCAGTGCCCCAATCCCGAAGAGTAGCGCGATGATCAGCAGTTCTGCCCCGCTTACCCGCTGCCGCCCCTGCTCGCCGTGGTACCAGGCCAGCACCAGTACGACCAGGAAGCCCAGCGCGACGAGCATGTGGATCGTCCTCTGGAACCCCGGCGACAGCCCCCAGGGGTCGGCCATGACCTCGATGCCCTGGAAGACGATCCACCCTACGGCCAGGTAGGCCAGCGCCCACTGGAAGAGCTTGCGCTCGCGGAGCCGCTGAAAAACAGAGGTCATTAGCGCTTGGCGATTGGGTCGGGGCTACCGGTCGCTCAAAGATGCCCCCGGCCGGAACCGGACGGCAACTAGTCGCGCCGCAGGCCGGAAACGAACCGGGCGAACAGGTCGCCGTCGCGCAGAGGGGGCCCGTGGCCGAAGCAGATGACCGAGGGTCTCAGGTCTGCGAGCCTGCGCGCCGAATCACGGTTGCGGCTGGGATCGACGGTTGCCATGCGGAAAGGCTCCTGAAGTGCTAGGCGCATCGTCACCGGGTTCCGCTGGAACAGCACGTCCCCCAGCACCAGCGCCCCGTCGCTTTCGCGCCAGAACGCTAGGTGACCCGGCGTGTGTCCCGGCGTCTCGATCACCGTGAAGCCGCCGACCTCATCGCCCTCGCGCAGGGTCCGTTCGACGGGATGCGCCGGGCCCCCGAGCACTCGACTGAGTCCTGCCAGCAAGGGCCGCGAGGGCGACAGCACCCGACTCAGGTCGCCGCTCTCCAGCGCCGCGCGCTCGCCGTCTCCACACCAAAGCGGGATCCCGAGGCCTTGGCAGACGGCGTGCGTAGCGCCCTGATGATCGAAGTGGGCGTGGGTCACCGCGTGGGCGACGATCGTCTGCCCTTCGAGCGCTCGCAGTAGCTTGCCGGCGGCCCGCCGGGTCCCCGAGTCGACGAGTACATCGCCCAGCACGTAGGCGTTCATCGCGTCGAGCCATTGCAGCGGCAGGCGCAGCAGTCCCGGGGCGATCTGTTCTATATCTGGCATGCGCGTCACCAACCCGTCAGAGTCCCAGCCGCCGGAGGAACTCATCCCAGCGTGGATCGGAGTGCATAGTGGCGAAGATCGGATCGACTCGGTTAACCTCCGCGAATCCCTCGCGGGCTTCGACCGCGGCGAACAGCGCGTCGAACGCCTCATCGGTGCGCCCCAGCTCAGCGTACGCTTGGGCGGCTAAGAAGTAAACTGGAACGGTTAGAAACAGAGCTATCTGAGCCTCGAGCAGGCCCTCCCACCCCGCCGCATCGTACGCGGCCCGGAGGCCGGCGGCGCTACCGACGCCCGGTAGTCCCTCCGTGACTCTGACACTCGCCTCCACGGCCTCTTCGAGGCGCCCGGCCGCTCGGTAACACCGTTGAAGTGCCATGTAAGCCGTCGCGTGGTTGGGATCCAACTCGAGTGCGGTCTGTGCGCCCGCGACCGCCTCCTCGCAACGGCCGAGGGCCATCAGAACCCAAGAGACGTCGCGGTGCATGAGCGGTGAGAAGGGGTCGAGGTCTCTGGCGCGTTGCAACGACTGGAGCGCCTCCTCGGTTTTCGCACGTGCGATGAGAACGTTGCCCAGCCAGTTATGACCCTGGGCGAGGTTCGGGTTGAGGGCGAGTGCTTGGCGCAGACTTCGCTCCGCCGCGTCCACGTCTCTGGCGCCCCACAAGCGTGCGGCACCCAGGGCGGCGTGCGCCTCCGCCAGTCCGGGATCGAGGTCCACCGCCCGGACCGCGGCCGCCTCGCCGCGGCCATACCCCTCCTCCACAGGGAGCTCCAACGCCCGATAGGTCGTCCCCATCGTGTACGCGTCGGCTAGGGCGGACCAGGCCAGCGCGAACGTCGAGTCCAGAGCTACGGCCTCCTCCAGGTAGGTGAGCGCGCTCCGCATCCCCTCCTCTGTCCGCGTCCGCCACAGCGCCCGCCCCCGGAAGTACGCCTCCTGGGCCGCCGGGTTGACTTCGGTGCGTCGGGCCAGCCGCTCGGCCTCCCGCGGCGACAGGGCGAGCCGGATCTCCCCGGCGATCGCCTCGGCGACTTGCGTCTGCAGCCCGAACGCCTGGCTCAGCCGACCCTCGTAGCGGCCCTGCCAGATGTGCTCTTCCGGCGCGCCACGGACCAGCTGGGCGGTTACCCGCACGCTGTCGCCGGCGTGGAAGACGCTGCCTTCGACCAGCGCGTCCACGCCCAACTCGGCGGCGATCTCACCCAGCAGGCGATCGGTGTCCCGGTAGCGCATGACCGAGGTGCGCGAGATGACCGTGAGCTCGTAGATCCCGGCCAGCTCGCCGATCAGCACGTCGTGCAGGCCGTCGACGAAGTACGCCTGCTCCGGGTCGCCCATCTGGTTGGCCAGCGGCAGCACGGCGAGCGAGCGCACCGCGCCGTCGGCCGGCCGCTCCACCGTCTCGGCCAGTCGCGTTTCGGGAGCGGCGGCGGCCTCCGGCCTGTGCATCCGGATGAGCAGGGCGCCGACACCCAGCAGTAGCGCGATGATCAGCAGCTCCGCGCCGCTCACCCGCTGCCGACCCTGCTCGCCGTGGTACCAGGCGAGCACCAGCGCCACCAGGAAGCCCAGGGCGACCAGCAGGTGGACGGTCCTCTGGAAGCCCGGGGACAGCTCCCAAGGCTCGGCCATGATCTCGATGCCCTGAAAGAGGACCCAGGCACCGGCCAGATAGGCCAGCGCCCACTGGAAGAGCTTGCGCTCGCGGAGCCGTTGTAGGAGGGGGGTCATCCGCGCCCCGGATGTGAGGTTGGCGCTAGTCGCACGCTCAAAGATGCGGGCGCGAATGTAGAGGCCAAGCGTCGCCCGGCGTTAGAAGTCATCGGGCCAGACCGTGCGCAGCGCGTTCAGGAAGCGCGGGTCGGAGCGCAGTTGCTTATGGCGCGGTGTGGCTCGCAGGTAGCCGACGAAAACCGAGCGCCGCTCGACAGTCTGCTCGAGATATGGGAGCGCCGCGTCGAACCCGTCGACAAGCAGACAGACAGCGAACAGGAAGTAAGGATCTACGTATTCATCCGTGGCTCGGGCGTGCAGCTCCTCCAGGATCTGCCGCGCCTGCTCTGTATCGCCGTTCAACCCATGGACGATTCCTTTGATGCCCACCGTAGTGATGATCCGGCCATGGGTCGCGATCGCCGCATCGCAATCGCTCACTGCCGCGGCGAGGTTCCGGGCATACCCATGTAGAAGCGCCCGCCAGAAACGGATAGCGAGGAGATGCGGATCGTGGCGCAACATGCGGTCGAGGGTGGCGATGCCCTCTTTTAGTCGTCCTGTGAAGGCGTACACCTGGGCCAGAAACATGGCTCGCAGCGGAGACAGCGGGTCGAGGCGCAGCGCCTCGTCTAGACACGCCTCGGCTTCTGCGAAGCGCTCGGTGAACATGAAGGACCAGCCCCGGTACCCGAGCGCCCAGGGGTCGTCCGGGTTGAGCTGCAGGGCCGTCTGAAGCTCGCTTTCCACCTTCGCCCAGTCCCACTCGTGCCAGAAGGCCACGAATGCCAGGGCGGTGTGGGCTTCCCCGAGGCGGGGGTCCAGCCTGAGCGCTTCCTGCGCCGCCGCGTTCACTCGCGGGAAGAGCTCTGCGGGCTCGACGTTCCCCAGGAATCCGTGCAGCCCCAACGCCATCGAGAGCCCGGCGTAGGCGCGTGCGTAGCCCGGGTCGAGTGCGATGGCCCCATGAAAGTGCTGCTCCGCCTGCCGCAGCCCATCGGGGTTGAGCGATTCCCCGACGCGCATGCCTTTGAGGCAGAGGTCGTAAGCCTCGAGGTTGTCCGTCGGCTTGCGATGCAGCCGCTCCCGCTCGCCCGGTGTCAGTTCCGCATGAAGCGCCTTGGCGATGTTCTCTGCCACATCGCTCTGCACGGCGAACACGTCCTCGAGCACCCGATCGTAGGTGTCGGCCCAGAGATGCTCGTCGCGCTCGGCGGCGATCAGCTGCGCCGTGACCCGCACCCGGTCGGCGGAGCGCCGCACCGTCCCCTCGACCACCGCCTGCGCGCCCAGCTCAGCGGCGATCTGCGGCAGGTTACGCTGCGAGCCCTTGTAGGTCATGGCGGTGGTCCGGGAGATGACGCGCAGCCCGCGGATCCCGGCCAGCCGCGCCATGATGTCCTCGGTCACGCCGTCGCTGAAGAACTCGTTCTCGGGATCGCCGCTCAGGTTGGCGAACGGCAGGACCACGACGCAGGGCCGGTCGTCGGTCGGGCCGCGTGCCGTGAGGGGCTTCTTGGGCTCGGTCGCTGGAGCACCGGTCGGTTCCGCATCACCGGCGTCGGCCTCAGGCTGCTCGGCGGGCGGTGTGACCCGGATCCCTTCCGGGGTGAGCTCCAGCGCCCAGGCGAGGACCAGCGCGATGGGGAAGCCGAGGATAGTGAGGACCACGACGAACTGCCAGGCGATGCGCGGGAACTCGAGCGCGTCGAAGATGAGCTGGCCGCCCTCGATCACGGCGAACCCGACGATCACGTACACCACCGCCACGCGGTAGACTTTGCGCCGCTTGAGCTCGGCCAGGAAGCTGCGAATCCTAGAAGTCATCGGGCCAGACCGTGCGCAGCGCGTTCAGGAAGCGCGGGTCGGAGCGAAGTTCCCTGTAGCGCTGCACAGGCCGTAAGAAGGTGACGAAGAACGATCGGGTCTCGAGCATTTGCTCGAGATACGGGAACGCCGCGTCGAATCCGTCGACCAGCGAGCACACACTGAAGAGGCAGTATGGATCTACATACTCTTCCGACGCTCGGGCGCGTAGCTCCTCCAAAATCTGCCGCGCGTTCTCCGTCTCATCGTTGTACGCGTGCACCAAAGCTCGCATTGCAACCGGAAGGGCCAGCCCGTCGACGATCGCGATCGCCTCATCCAAATCGTTTGCCGCTGCGCCGAGATTTCCGGCGTACATGTGACAGATCCCGCGCCACAACCGGGGCTGATAGCACCTCGGATCGTGGCGCAGTATGCTATCGAGGATCGCGATACCTTCTTCAGGCCGTCCCGTGAAGGCGCACAGCTCGGCTAACTCGAGACGCCGCAACGAAGAGAGCGGGTCCACCCGCACGGCCTTGCGCATCGAAGTCTCGGCTTCCGCGAATCGTTCCCTCATCAGGAGGCTGACGCCCCTGAACCCGAGTGCCCATGGGTCGTCCGGGCTGAGCTCCAGAGCTTTCTGGAGCTCGCGCTCCACGCGTGCCCAGTCCCACTCGTAGTAGAACGCCACGAACGCCAGCGCCGTATGAGCCTCCCCCAAGCCGGGGTCCAGTCTGATCGCCTCTGTCGCCACAGCCCTCAGTTGCGGAAACAGCTCGGCCGGTGGAATGTTGCTGAGGTAGCCCTTGAGCACCAACGTCCCGGCGAGCCCGGCGTAGGCCCGCGCGTAGCCCGGGTCCAGTGCGATCGCCTCCCGGAAGTAGCCCTCCGCTCGGCGGATTCCCTCGGGATCCATCGATTCGCCGATGCGCGTGCCCTTCAGACACAGCTCGTAGGCCTCCAGGTTCTCCGTCGGCTGGCGCTCCAACCGCTCCTGCTCGCCCGGCGTGAGTTCCGCGTCGAGCGCCCGGGCGATGTTCTCGGCCACATCGCTCTGCACGGCGAACACGTCCTCGAGCACCCGATCGTACGTCTCGGCCCAGAGATGCTCGTCGCGCTCGGCGGCGATGAGCTGCGCCGTGACCCGCACCCGCCCGGCGGAGCGCCGCACCGTCCCCTCGACCACGGCCTGGACACCCAGTTCCGCGCCGATCTGCGGCAGGCTCAAGTCGGAGCCCTTGTACCGCATGGCGGTGGTGCGGGAGATGACGCGCAGGCCGCGGATCCCGGCCAGCCGCGCCATGATGTCTTCCGTGA
>Ga0180437_10002444_pt1 | contig 29585 bp, 18 predicted proteins | sample SS_ome_4_FD_132410 | JGI IMG/M metagenome (GOLD analysis project Ga0180437, IMG submission 132410) | Hypersaline lake sediment archaeal communities from the Salton Sea, California, USA - SS_3_D_1 metaG | ecosystem: Environmental > Aquatic > Non-marine Saline and Alkaline > Hypersaline >...
ATCTTGATTTCAAGTTCGTCCATTGGGCTACACCTCCATTGTTTTGGATAACCTCTTTTGAAGGTTGTAGCCCTTCTTTTGTATTCATGTCAATTGTTTCCCGTCACTTTGGGACAAACTCAACAATTATGATAAAAGCAGGGATTGATCTGTATAGGGATACGGGATTGGAAACGAGTCCTCCAAGCCTCTCTGACGGTCGAAAATGAACTCACGAATAGATTGACCTGTTTGTGCTTGCGACAAATCTGTATAATAATATACCTACGTTATAAAAAACTGGATTTTTAGGGGGCTTCTAGGGCATCATAGAGATGAGATATTTCCTATGGGAAAAGTAAGAGTTTTATACATCAGAGATGATGGCAGCAACCGATTGGCCATCGCAGCCGATCTGCGCTCAAAAGGATACAGTGTTTCCGTCGCTAATTCCGGAGCAACCGGATTCCGTCTCTTCGATCAGAGAACATTCGATATCATCCTCTGTGATCTCGAAAAACCGGAAAATAGCAGCCTCGCAGTCCTGGAAAACATCCGAAAGCAAGATCCGGGCATTCCATTCATTCTTTTGACCCGGCGGGGATCATCTTCCCAGGTAAAAAAAGCGATTAAAAAAGGTGTAGATCACCTTATCGTCAAGCCCGCTGATACCCGTAGAATCATAATCGCGATCGTACAGACCCTGGAAAAGGCCAAACTTCAAAGGAAGATATCGGCGGCTCATGCCTCACTGCAGATGGCTGCCGAGAACGCTCCCGATGTTCTCTATTCTCTAAACGCCAGGGGGGAGTTTATCAGCCTCAGTCCCTCATCTGAATTCGCGCTGGGGTATAAGCCGGAGGAATTCCTGGGAAAATCCGTTTTCAAGATCATCCATCCCGATGACAGAGACAGCGTAAGAGAGAGCTTCCTGCGATCCGCCCAAGGTATCGGCCCCAAAGTCAAAACGCTCGCGTTCAGGATGATCTCCAAGACCGGCGAGGCGAAAAATTTTGAAGTGAGCCGAAGGGTCATCTTCGAAAACGGTAGATTCGTCAGAAACGACGGCATCGCCCGGGATATAACGAACCGGGTGAGCCTGGAACACAAGCTTCAGGAGTACTCGCAAGCGTTGATAGAGAAAAATATGGAAATGCTGGAGACACAGCAGAAACTGAAGCAGAAAAATGCCGAGATGGAACATCTCCTTGAAGAGCTGTCCCACAGCGCCGGCGAACTGCAGGCGATCATCGACGCCAATCCCGGCGTGATCGTACTCGTGGATCACGAGGGCATCATCAAGGCCTCGAACCGGGGTGTCTCCGACTACTTCGGTCTTTCTCCCGATAGAATAATCAATTTAGGATTCGATGAATTCATCGAGCTGATCCAAGGCAGCATCGAGGATCAAGAAAAATTCCGGCTCCAATTCACCAGTTGTCGAAATAATCCTTCCTGCGGGGCGCGCATCGATATATCCGATTTCTACAAGGGCGGTTTTCGTGTAAAACATCATAAATCCGCCACCCTCTCCCTCACATGCTGTCAGGTCCGGGACGACAAGGGCAAGGAGTTCGGCCATCTGTGGATCTTCACGGATATCACTTTCATTAAAAGGGCCGATGAGCAGGTCCATGCCATCGTCAATTCTTCACCCATTCCGACCATCATCACCCGCCTTGAAAGCGGAGAGATCCTTTACGCCAACGAGGAACTCGCCGGACTCGTCGGGCTTTCTCCCCAGGAGCTGGTCGGAAGGAAATCTCCGGATTTTTATTATCGTCATGAGGACAGAAAAACAGTCCTTGAGAGCCTCAGGCGGGACGGTTATCTGAGGAACTTCGAAACCCGCATAAAAAAAATCGACGGCACGGTCGTTTGGATGATTTTTTCTCTGGTCATCACGGAAATGCGCGGAGAAAAAGTGATACTCGGATGGCTCTACGACATCAGCCAGCGAAAGCTGGCGGAAGAAGCATTGGCGAAAGAACGAAACTTCGTCTCCGCAACCCTGGACACCGCCGGAGCGCTGGTCGTGGTGCTGGACACACAGGGCCGCATCATCCGCTTCAATCGGGCCTGCGAGACAGTTACGGGATACACGTTCGACGAAGTCAAAGACCGGCGGTTCTGGGATATCTTTTTGATTCCGGAGGAGGTCGAAAGGATAAAAAACGTATTCAACGAGTTGAAGGCCGGCAACTTCCCCAATCAGGCGGAAAACTTCTGGCTGACGAAAGACGGCGGCCGCCGCTTGATAGCCTGGTCGAACTCGGCCCTCATCGACGATCACGGGGCCGTGGAATACATTATCGGCACGGGGATCGATATCACAGAGAAGCGAAAAGCGGAAGAGACCATCACTCAAAGGCTCAGATATGAGGAAGGACTTGCCGCCTGTTCGCGGACCCTCTTGAGCGACGACTCCGGAAGAGAAGTCTTATCGGATGCTTTGCTTCAACTGCTTAAGGCATCCGATACCAGCCGTGTTTACATCTTCGAAAACTTTGAGGATCCCGAAGACGGCTTGTGTCTGAGGCTGACACACGAGGTCTGCGCTCCCGGCATCAGTGGCAATCTCGATGATCCGGTTCTACAGCACGGACCTTATAAGGAAGGATTCATGCGCTGGGCGCAGATTCTCTCTAAAGGAAAGCCTATCCAGGGAATCATCGATTCATTTCCACAAAGCGAACAGGCGATTTTGGAGCCACAAGGAATACTTTCGATCCTGGTGCTCCCGCTTTGGGTGGGAGGACAGTGGTTCGGGTTCATCGGTTTCGATGATGTGAAAACCCGTCGGGAATGGGATGAAGACGACATCCGACTCCTCCAGACCGCGGCGGAAATGGTGGGGACCTATATCGGGCGGAAAAAAATCGACCTGGCCCTGCGGGAAAGCGAAGAAAGATTCCGGAACTATGTCGAAAAGGCGAATGACATCATATACGCATTGAAACCAGATGGGACGTTCTCCTATGTCTCCCCGAACTGGAAGGAAATCTTGGGCCACGATGTTTCTGAAGTCGAGGGAAAATCTTTCGTCCCCTTTGTCCATCCGGAAGACTTGGCCGTGTGTACGGAATTTTTTAAAAATGTCATCATACACGGAAAAAAACAGAGCGGAATCGAATACCGCGTCAAGCACAAGGACGGGCAATGGCGGTGGCACACGTCCAGCGCCTCTCCGCTCAAGGATGATTTAGGGAACGTCCTCTCCTACATCGGAGTAGCGCATGATATCACGAAGATGAAGGAGATGATGCAGGATCTGGAAAAGTCCAATAAGAACCTAAAGGAGACCCAGGCGCAGCTGGTGCAATCGGAAAAGATGGCCTCTCTCGGCTCGCTGGTGGCCGGTATCGCCCATGAAATCAACACGCCTATCGGGGCGGTGAGCAGCATGTATGACACCCTGTCGAGAACCCTGGAAAATATGAAGCGCATCCTGGAGTCGAAGCTCCCGGGCGAACACGCAAAGCTGCCGGAGCTGCAATCCGCATTCCAATTCATCAAGGATGCCAATCAAGTGATCAAATCCGGTACGGAAAGGGTGACCACCATCGTCCGAAGGTTGAAAAGTTTTGCCCGCCTGGATGAAGCGGAATTGAAGAAAGTGGATATCCACGAAGGTCTGGAAGATTCACTGACCCTGGTCCACCATGAAATCAAACATGATATATCCGTGATCAGGCAATTCGGAAAAATACCGCCCATATCCTGTTACCCCAGCCGCCTGAATCAGGTGTTTCTCAATCTCTTGATAAACAGCAGACACGCGATCAAAGGAAAAGGAACCATCCGGCTGAAGACCTGGCTCAGGGATTCAAAAGTCTATATCGAATTCAATGACAACGGCGTGGGCATCCCGAAAGAACACTTAGGGAAAATTTTCGACCCGGGATTTACCACCAAGGGACGGGGGATTGGGACAGGATTGGGACTATCCATATGTTATCAGATCATACAGGATCACCGGGGCGAGATCACCGTCGAAAGCGAAGAGGGAAAAGGGACAACATTTACCATCGCTGTTCCTGCCGACCTCGATAAAATCCTCGAAAATGAGATGAATCTGAAGGAGTAATCGGTCATAAATACTGTCGTCAGGCTCAAGACGGAATAGAGAATGAAGTGCCGCGTCGAAAAGGTCCTTTCCATAACAGGAGGTCACCGATGAAATGCGACAGATGGACTTTCCTCAGGCATTCATTATCCGGCATGGCCCTCACAGGACTTGGCGGTGTAGAGTTTTTGAGCGCCGCTGCAGCAAAGCCGAAGGTGTTTAGCTCACTCCTCCTTCAGCCAAACCGCCATCTCTCCGCCCTCGCGGTTGTCCCACGCGTAGTAAGGAATGGCCAGCAGGTCAAGTCCGCGGACCTTGCCCTTTAAAACCGTCACCCCGCCGAGCATATCGGAACGATGTTCGGCGGAAAGCTTGGTGTCGGCGGGCAGGGAGAGATGGCTCACGCGGCCCCCGTGGTCAACCCCCTCGACGCAATAAACGATCGGACCGCGCTGGAGCGCGACCAGCCCGGCATCGGCCTTAACTTCGGGATGCGCATGGATGCGGCGCACAGGCATGGGCAGGTCCAGCTCGATCCTGTCCCCGCTCTTCCATGTGCGTGAGATCCGGACATAGCCCTTTTCAAGCTTATCGAGCGATCCCTCCTTTCCGTTGATCCTCAGGACCGGCTTCTCTTTCGATTCGGAGGCCAGGTAGAGACCTCCGGGTGTTTCGTTCTCACGGCACCAGCCTGGGATTCGGAGACAAATATCAAGCTCATGCGCTTTCTTCGGAGTAACGGTCAGCACCACGCGGCCGTCCCAGGGATACCGCGTCTCCTGCTTCAAAATCACCTGCTTCCCATCGACAGAGATCTTTCCGGTCCCAGCCGCATAAAGGTTGACATAGATGCCGGATTTCCCGAGAGCGTAGACAAGCTGCCCCAGCCGGGGATAGACACGGATGACGTTGCTGGGACAGCAGGCGCAGTCATACCAGGGCGTGCGGCGATAATCACCCACCGCGGCCAAGCGGTTCTGGTAGAAAAACTTATTGCCGGAAATACTCAATCCCGAGAGAAACGCGTTATAAAGGGCACGCTCCATGACATCGGCGTATTCGCCGTCAGGCTCGATCAAAAACATGCGTCGAGCGAAGTGTATCAATCCGATCTGTGCGCAGGTCTCAGCATAGGCGGTGGCGTTGGGCAGGTCATAATCACTCCCGAAAGCCTCGCCCTTGCGGGTAGCTCCAACCCCGCCGGTTACATACATTCTGCGGTGCGTGACGCTCCGCCATATCCGCTTGCAGGCGGCCAGGAGTTGATGATCCCCCGTCTCTGTGTAGAGATCCAGCATGCCCATGCAGTTGTACATAGCGCGAACGGCGTGGCCGACGGCCTGGCCCTGCTCTCGCACCGGCTTGTGATCCTGGGAGTAGGAACCGTAGAGCCTGTGGCCCCCGGCGTTCCCGCGCTGGTCGATAAAGAACTCAGCCAGCCTTAGATAGCGTTTCTCGCCTGTTACACGGTAGAGCTTTATCAATGCCAGCTCCATCTCCTGGTGCTCGGGCACTTCCATTCTCTTCCCGGGGCCGAATATCGAGTCGATATGGTCAGCGGCCTTAATAGACACGTCGATGAAGTTGCGCTTGCCTGTCATACGGTAATGGGCGGCACCTGCCTCGATAAGATGGCCCATCGTGTACAGCTCGTGACGCGCGGGCTGGTTTATATATTTAAATCTCTCGGAGGCGTCACCCAGGATAAAGAAGCACATGATGTAACCGTCATCCTGCTGGGCGGCAGCGATCTTGGCGATGACGTCATCGGTCATCTTGTCGAGCATCGGGTCGGGATGAAGACGCAATGAATAAGCGGCGGCCTCAATGACCTTGTGCACGTCGGAATCGTCGAACCATGTCCCCTGGAATTCGCCTTCCTTCTTTGCGGCTTTGACGAAGTTTGCGATCCGGCCGGTCTTTTCGCACATCTCGAAGCAGTGGGGCAGTGTAACCTCGCGGCAGGTCTTTATTCGCGGGGCCCAGAACTCATCGTCAAGCCGCACCTCGCCCAGCAGCGGCTCCTCGAGTCGAGTGTAGTGCGCTTTTTCGACAGTTTGTGCCTGTTCGGCGTCAGTGATCCCGGCACAGAATAGTACCGTCAGTATGACAATTCCGGTAATTGATTTCATGGACCTACTCTCCGATTCATAGTCTTATCCATGCCATGGGTCCGGGCACCACGCTGGTATTGGTCGGGTTCTGCTGGAGCTGGACAGCGTAAAGCAGCCCCGCGGTAATCCGCGCGATATAATGGCCCGGGTACATGCCAGCGGCAGATGCAAGGCCGTAGCGGGCTTTCCTGGCATAGCGGAAGATGGTCAGATCGCCCATGCCCAGGTGCCAGGCCATGTTGCCGAACCAGGCAAAACACGTAACATGCCAAAAAGTGAACTTCGTCGTACCCTCTGCGGCCAGGCCGGCACTTTTTTCTCCGGTCACATTCGGAATTATCATGATTATCTATTGTTATGGTCAGATTCATTTGCAGGATCCCGCATTAGTGCATTAGCGAAACGGAAAATTTCATTTATAAAGCCGGAATTAAAACATGAGAATTTGCATGTTTGAGATGCTTGAATTTCGACTCATGTTGCGAAATTTCGGCCCGTTATCTCTTCTTTTGCCAATACTATTAAGAACAAGCATTTCCTGTCAATAAGGACTCCTTCTTTTGCCATGATCATCATTGAGTATCCTTCCGCCATATGTGAGAAATATTGAATGTGAAACAAAAGAACCATATGCGAAGATGCGGACAAAATTATGGCATATGATATTGTGTTGAGCTCATGGCACCAAGCTGATAGAATTTATGTACAGCTCAGGAAAAGTCGAGCAGGTATTCGCGTGTTTTTTGGATCATCCCGGTCACGGGAAAGGAGGCCCCATGGAAAATTCTCATAAAAAAAACAAAATCGTTCAAAGCGACAACGGCTCTGCCGAACATGCGATCAGCCGCCGAAAATTTCTTGCGGCAGCCGCCGCAACACCTCTGGTTTTTTCACCGCTTGCACAAAAACCTGCATCAGCTCTTTCCGCTTCTCCCGATCAGGCTCCCGGTAAAGTTTCTCTCAAGGGCAAGGTCGTACTCTGGCCGTTCGACTATAAGAATGTCAGGTTCGGCCCCAGCCGGTGGCAGGAGCAGTATCAGTCCGCACGGGATTTCTATCTGAATGTCCCGGATGACGATATCCTCTGCGGCTTCCGGCGCGCAGCAGGCCTCGATGCGCCCGGCGCTCCGCTCGGAGGATGGGCCGCACGCAATTCCTCGGTCGTCTTCGGCCAATGGCTGCAGGCCATGGCGAGGACCTCGCAGGCCAATGACGATACGGAAATGCGCAACAAAGCAACCAAACTCGTCGACGAATGGGCCAAGACTCTCGGCGCAGACGGCGATCCGCGCATGCGCCATTATCCCTGGGAGAAAATGCTGGGCGGTCTATCTGATATGAATCAATACGCAGGATACGACAGGGCACCCGCCCTCATGGAAAAAATCACCGACTGGGCGATAGCCAATCTGGACCGCACACGCACGCCCGCAGCAAATAAGCCCTGGGAACTGCATTCGGGAGTGCCGCTTGAATGGTACACCCTGGGCGAAAATCTCTACCGCGCCTACGTCCTCACCGGCAACGCCAAATTCAAGGAATTCGGAGACGTATGGCGCTACGATGCCTACTGGGACAAATTCGCCCAAACATCCGACCCGAAAAACGCCCATGGTGTTCACGCCTACAGCCACTGCAACTCATTCAGCGGCGCGGCGATGGCCTACCTCATCGAAGGCGATGCCGGACTTCTTACCCGGATGAAAAACTTTTACGACTTTCTGCAGAACTCACAGTGCTATGCCAGCGGCGGGTACGGCCCGGCGGAAAGATACCTCATCAATGACGGGGCACTCGGTGAATCTCTTGAGATCAGGCTCGACAGTTTCGAGGCTCCCTGCTGCACCTGGGCGGCCTTCAAGCTGGCCAAATACCTGACCATGCTGACAGGCGAATCGCGCTACGGCGACTGGATGGAAAGACTGCTCTACAACGCCATCGGAGCTGCCCTGCCTATTGTCGAGAACGGCAAACACTTCTACTACGCCAGCTATCACCTCGGCGCAGGTCAGAAGGTCTATTCGCGCAGCAATTACACCTGCTGCTCGGGCACCTATTTTCACAATATGGCCGAATACCAGAACCTTATCTATTTCAATGATGTCCCCAATAATACGCTTTGCGTCAATCTGTATCTGCCCTCAGAAGTCACATGGCAGCCGGCCGGTGATTCAAACCGGCCGATAAAGCTCACCCAGGAAACCGACTATCCGGAAGCCGAAACCATAAACTTCAAGGCGGATATGCACGCGCCGGCAAAGTTCGCACTGAAGTTCCGCATACCGGCCTGGTCGAAGGGAGTCTCTTTCAAGCTCAACGGCTCGGCTCTCGATGTCACGATCGAACCCGGCCAATGGGCGACCATCAGTCGAGGATGGAAATCCGGCGATACGATCGAGATGCACATCCCGCTGCGTTTCCGGCGCAGCCCGATCGACAAATGGCATCCCGACCGCGTTGCGATCGTCCGCGGCCCGGTGGTTTACGCCCAGCAGGTGGTCCACAAGCACCTGGTCAGCATTCCTCCCGACGATGACGCCCTGAACGATTGGATGGTGGCTACGGACGATCCGGCGGTATTTCGCTATGCCGGCCAGGAGCAGTCCTCCCAGAGAGACGATTTCAGGCCGTTCTATCAATTCAGAGAATTGCAGACCTATCGCATGTACTTCGATCCATCGATGAGAAACATCCTCTGGTGATCTCTCGGCGGCGCGCTGACCTAATTTCTTTATATGCGGAAAACCCCCGCATGCTTTCCAGAGTCTATCGGCAGGGGATAGACATCAAGCCTATTGCCATTGGGTTTCCATTGCACGGGATCATGAGTGGGAATCAAACATTGCGAAGCGATTCGGTTATGAGGCTCGTAATGCTCCACAGCCTCGGGATCTAAGAATCATCTTTGGGATGCTTCTCCAGTAATGCCTTGAACCGTGGAAGATCGCGCAGCGGATTATAAATTGCCTGGGATTGAAGTGAAGCGGTGGAAACATTCCGCCCGGCCGGAATGGACATCATATGTTCCAGATGAGATATGGCTTCCTCGTATTCTTCAACGATGATGAGAATGTGGGAAAGATTCATAATATATGCTGTTCCGAGCATAGCATCTTTTTTGATTGGATATAAATCAACGGCCCTTCTTCCTTCTCGCAGAGCGTCTTCCTTCCGTCCTAATAGAGCATTGGCGATACCGATATGGGAATGATATCTCGGATCCTCAGGGGATTTCTCGATGAGGTCTTCGAGTGTCCGGCGGGCGGATTCGGCGTGGGATTCTTTGAGAGAGGATTTTCCCAGCCTATGGTACAGAATTGCATAGTAGAGGTCTTTGTTGAAATATAAGGAGCCGATTTCGAAGGTATCAAGCTGAAGACGATTCAGCCGGTCAAGGGCCCCTTCGAAATTTCTGCTGTAGCTTGCCGCTGAGATAATCCAGACCAAATCCTTTAGGTCTCCCGCCGGAATCATGTCGAAGAGCGCCAGTGTTTCTTCAGTATATCCCTTCCACATTAAGGAATTGATGAACTTATTTATTAAAGTGACGAAATTTCCTGGATCCAACGAGAGGGAGCGGTCAAACCAGGCCACCGCCTCCGTATACCGGCGCATTTGTGTTAAAATTCCCGCTAAATTCGCGGGATTTATGTGGTTCAGGGGATCGCGGGTAATTTCTTCTTCATAGGCTTCCACGGCCTCCTCGAACTTTCCTTGCGCGGCATATATTTCAGCGATCAAGCCCGTGGTTATATTCGGGCGAACCTTGCGGACAGATTCATAAAGCTCCTCCGCACGTTCGGTATCCAGAAATCCCCAAAAATAGTAATAGGCCAAAAAGATATTTGTCTCGGGTAGATCGGGCTCGATCTCGCGGGCTTTATCCAAGGCCCATTTTGATTTTTCAAGCCTCTCATCGGACCTGTCAACTCCATAGTGATACAACCATGAATGGATGAGGGAATTCCAAAGCCATGCCAGGATAAAATCCGGATCTGAGTCGGTGGCCTTTTCGAACATTTCGAAAGCCATTTCATATTCCGCATGATATTCCAGGGTTCCCCCCCATGCTGTGTCAAGATGCTCTCTGGCGCGGAGATAATAATCATAGGCTTCCATGTTTTCTGTCGGCTTGGCCCACATGGCCTCTCGCACCGGTTCCAAGAGAGTGAGGTCGAGTTTTTTGACAACCTCCTCGGCTATTTGGGCCTGCACTTCGGCGATGTCTTCCAAATTCCTCCTGATCTTATCCGACCAGATCTGCGTTTCGTCCGATGCCTTGATAAGCTCGGCTGATACAAGCAAAAGCCCCCTTTCTCCGCCGCTTTTATCTTGTAAGACTGTTCCCGTCACCACATAATCCACCGCGAATTCTTCTCTGATCTGTCTGATGGTCTTGCCGGCATTCTTAGCCTGCGTGGCGCTGGTGTAAGCGATGACATCCAGCTCTTGAAGGAGAGAGAGACGGTCTGTTATTTCCCTTGTGATCCCGTTGGCAAGGTAATCATCCGCCTGGAGCCCCTCGTTATCAAACGGCAGGACAATGAGCATGTCATTTTCCGCGGGCGCGGCACTCCTCTCTCCTTTCAACAGAAGGAAAGCCAAGACAGATGCGGCAACGATCATCAACGAAACGGCTGCCCACACCCAGCGTCTCTGGACTGTGACCGTGACTTCTTTGGAAGTGGCCGTCTTTTTGGCCGGAATAGTGCGTTCGGTTGTGGGAATCCCTTTCTCCAAGGCGGTCAATGCGTGGAGCAGTTCACCGGCGCTTTGGTATCGATTTTCTTTCTCTTTTTCCAAGCACTTGAGGATCATGCGGTTCAGGCTCTCTAGAATCTGTTCATTAATCTCTTTAGGAGGACGGGGAATCTCGCTCTTTTGTTTTACACCTATCGAGAAGGGTGTATCTCCCTCGAAGGGCACCTGACCCGTAACCATCTCATACAGGATTATCCCCAGGGAATAGATATCGGCTCGCTGGTCAGGAGCCTGGCCGTCAACCTGTTCCGGTGACATGTACTCAGGGGTCCCGATCATAATCCCTGCTCCGGTAATCCCCTTTTCTTTCAGGTGGCGGGCAATGCCAAAGTCCATGATCCGAACACTGCCCTCTCTGTCTATCATGATGTTGCTGGGCTTTAAATCACGATGAATGACTCCTAGTTTATGAGCTTCAGCCAGGCCCTCACACACTTGCTGGGCAACAGAAATGGCAGTCCCCGTACTTAATTGACCGCTCATTCGGATCATGTTCTTTAAATTTTCACCTTCAACATATTCCATCGTGATGTAGTAGGAGCCTTCATCTTTGTTGAGGTCATACATCTGGCAGACATTCTTGTGCCTTATCTTCCGAGCGAATTTTAATTCGTTCTGAAAACGCTCTATCGTATTTCTATCTGTGGAGATCTCCGGCTTTATGAGTTTGATGGCCACTTTCTCTTTAATGTCTGTGTCGTTAGCCTTATAGACTTTTCCCATCCCCCCTCTGCCCAGTTCTTCGATGATCTGGAAACGTCCGGCAAAGGTCGATCCCGTGGTAAGCTCCTCCCTGGGCGTTTCGAGGGTTTTAGTGATGGAAGGCTGGGCTTCCCCAACAGAGCTAATATTGGTTCCACATTCCTTGCAGAACTTGGAATCGTCGGGGTTGTCAGATTGACATTTGGGGCATCTCATGTCCCTGTCTCCCTCCGCCTGGTAAAAGACTATCTATTTGGAGCGAGATAGTCAATGGGATCAGCGCATAAGCAATCTCGGCCCACCTGTTAGTTTCTTCTTAAAAGTTCGACCCGGCAGCCTTCCTCCGGCATCTCAAACTCAACAAAGACCGGCACGGCTCCCCTCAGCTCTTTTTGGCCGATATTATTTCCGTCGATTTTCACGGTATAAATTGAACCTGCCGTCCCCGTGAGCTTCAATTGGATTTTGTGGGCATCTCCGGTTACATTCGAGATGGGCAGTGTCGTCGATGTGCCTTCTTTGTCAGTAGCAATAGGTATTTCCTTCGAAAATCTATCCCTGCTCAGTTCGGTTAATATCCTGGTAGTGCGGGTCACAAAACCGAATCGAATTCCCAATCCATCTTCAGGAATAACCAAGAATTTTCCATCATTTATTTCCAGTTCGCCTCCATAGGCGATCCAGCCGAATAGAGGATCATTGGCAATGAGAGTTGAAGCCATGCGCATAATAACCACATGACCGATGTCGGCCTCGCCATCATAGGGCTGGGCTCCATAGGGGATATATCTATTTCTTCCTTCCGTAAAGCGCATGCTTCCTTTTCCCCGATTAAAGTCCCATCCGGTGGCTCCGTCGTTCTCCTTTCCCGGGTACCAATATCCATAGTCTGACTCGGCCGTTCCAGTATTTATCAACGCAAACGGACCAAGATATGAAGAATATCCCCATTGGAGCCAGTCCCAGGGTTCATCGGCAAAATGGAGGGCAAAATCAAGCAAGCCTTCACCTCCCAACCTCGTTCGATAACACAACCTGGGAGTTGTTCCCAGGTTATAGTAGGCGGGAATGAGACAGCCTCTGGTAGCGAAGCTTCCCAGGAATTGACGGTCCATGAACTTGCGACTGTCCTCTTGTTTAACGTCTGGATGAGACCACCATTTCTTTAGATTCGTGTCATACCAAAGGTTTTTGTCCGGCTTCATGGGGGTGAGAGTTCCGTACTTTGCTAAAGCGTAGGTTGATGAAAAGGCTGTCCCGCCGGTGCAGTACTCTGAATGGTAAGGGTATTTATCGTCATAAACGAAATACTTCACCTTTTTTTCCCATTCGTTCCTCAGCCAAGCGGCATCTTCTTTTCTGCCGTATCTCTCAAGGTCTACAATCAGGGGGAGTATGACGAGTTCGTTCATAATTCCCCATTTATAGGTATCCTCCCAGGGATAGATTTCGTAGGGATAGATGAAATAGGCCTTTGCGGTCTGAAAGGCTCTTTCCAGGTAGCCTACGGCATCGAGGTATTTGACTTTTTCCGGGTAGTATTCGGCGATCTGGAACATGTGGTAATAGAGCATGACGATATGAGGATAGTCGTAATTCCTCCAGATGTTCATCATATTGAGGCCGCTGTTTCTTATGCCCGCAAACAGGAAATCGTCACGTGAGACTTGCCAGTTCGGTACACTATATATGCCGTAAGGATAGGGCAGCTCTTTATCCGTCCTCTGCAGGCCGCCCCATAGAAAATTTTTGATGTAGTATTCGACCGAGCTTATTTCTTTATCGTCAGGCATATAGACATTCTTTGCGGCCACAAGGGGAGCCTTGCACAGCGCCGGGTCATCGCCGGCTAAAACAAATCCATAAAAGAAGTCAAAACCATCGGTATTGTCCGGCCCCCGAAGGACACTGTGCTCCATATCCCATACCGAATAGAGGCCGTTATACCATTTTGAGGCGTCGCGGTGTTGTTGTTGCCGGGTTATAAAGGCGCTGCGTTTTTGGATAAGGGTTTCAAGCGGCTCGGTTGAGAAAAACTCGAGGATGGCCTTTTCTCCTCCATTATAGTCTATGGTCAGCAAATTTTCACCCAGGCGTTTGAAATCGACCTCAAAAATCTTATATCCCGGGGCTTTGCTTTCAAGAAACCTGATGGTTGTCTGTTGCGGATATTCGGCGGTTATGGAATCTATCTCATTTTTGGTGTGCAGCGAAACTTTGGCCTTGAGTCCCTGTGGCAATGTCATTCCCGGGACAACCCTGGTATCGAAGAGTCCATTATTGTAAAGGACTTCCCGCATTTCATCATAACTGTCAACCCATTCAAGCCTGAAACCATACTCGACGGTACTCCCCTTTTCTCCAGCCGGGGATAATTCGAGCATGGTGTTCTCCCACCTCCCTTTTCTTTCATCCGGTTCCCCTGCCTCAAGCCCCGAATGGATGAAGACGCTCGAGCCTCTGAAATATTCCAGTCTTGTTCCCGGTTTTGTCATAACCAGCAGGAAGGGAGGCTCTCCGGACCGGCGGGTGAAGTAAAGATAGGATGCATCCCCTGCGATATATTGGTGTGTGCTGAAAGTCTGTTCATATATTAAATCGTGATCATAACGCCTGCCCATCGGATCATAACCTTCACCGGGAGGGCCGGCGGCCGGGAATGGCAGTTCAAAGTTGCCGATTGTTATGGGGTACTTCATCATGGTCTGAAGCTTTATGGTTAGCTCTATTCCACCGTCTACCATGAAAAAGGTCCGTTCCATCTTTATGGGCATGCCTTCCTCATAATCCGTGTAGACAACCTTGCCGGGAGAAACCAGCTCGGCTCTTGTCGCGCCGTCGTATATGGGGAGCCATTGACCCGGACCGATCTTATACTGCACCCTTGCATTGCCCCATACCCTATCCGGGGCTATAACGTTGGCTTTGTATTTGTCTGCGGCTGATGAAAGACGAGTAATGCCGGAATTATTGTAATTGTAATTGAACTTATCGGCATTGAAGGAAACCCGCCGGGCATCGATACAACTGAAATCTGCCAAAACATCGTCACCGGTGAATGTCGTGAAATGCTTCTGTGTCTGAGATATGGCATCCTGACCGATGCCGACAGCGGCAAATAATGCCAAAAAACGAATCATCGATAGGAGATTCTTCTGTTTCACATTTTTCTTTAGTCCCATTCAATAACCTCCTGTGTTTGATTTTGACTGTTATAGCGAATCGATCACGGCACCACGGCCGCAGGGAATTCTCTTTCGATAGCCAATTCCCCGAAAATATCTGCCATTGTTGGTATATCCGCTCTTCAGGCTAATGGCTGTTTTCTCCGCTTAAATAATTTCCCAAGGCATGGAAAAAACATGGGCGTGCATTTTCGATATTCCAGATACGCTTGACCCAGACGTTTCAAGAGTTCCGGCTCCTCAATGACTTTGAGTTCCCATACATTAAACCAAATGAAAAGAGGTGTGAAGATGACAAGCAGAGAGGCGGAATCCAGCCCTACTCCAATACCAAAGAGCAGAGCAAATACTCCGGTCAGCATGGGATTCCTCACATAGGCGTATGGACCAGCCGTGACCAATCGAGGCGGAGGGTTGATGGGAACCGGAGTGCCTTTTGCTCTAAGAAAGACCAGAACCGACCATCCGATTAAAATGAAGGCAACCCAAAAAATAGGCAAAGCCAAAATGATAGCAAGCGGTCCGGGAAATATCGCAGGAAAACCGATTAACCTATCGACTTGTAAGGCTAAAATGACAAGAGCAGATATCAGCAGGATGAAGAAAAGCGCCCCGAGAGGTGTAAAAAAGTTCCGGATTCTTCTGCTGCCAGTCGCAAAATTATAAATAAACTCAATCCATTTGGTTTTTAGCGTCATGATCCCAATCCAATTGTAAGTATAGACTATAAGCGGAGCAAACAAAACGTAAATTGACGCCGTATTCCGTGAATCCCGGCACAAATCAACATTATTTCAAACATATGTAGGACACGGGTATTATTCCGTTTGGCCTCATAAACGCACGGATTATGATCTAGCGAGCATAATATATAGCTACAGTTTTATGGGGTTTCTGGTAATTGACCTCATTCTTTAACGTGTGTTATGTTCATTTTAGAATGCCTGAGAACCTTACTGACTCCAAATCTGCTTTAAAGAGCGACTTTGAATTAATCCTGGGCCTATCGAACCAAATCATGCAGCTTGCCCTTAGGGGCCGGTTGAGACACGATTTTCTGAAGGAAGTCTCCAATATTCTGATGGTGTCGTCGGAAAGCGACAGGGTAGTAATGTGGCTCAAGGAGAGAGGGAAATTCTACCGGAGTGAACTTCTTTGTTCGGATAAATATCCCTTCAACTTTGAAATTATGCCGGGAGTTGAAGACAAAGAGTTGGGAATAATTCCAAGATTGAGAAAGAACACCCGGCTGGAACGGTTGCGCAGAGAGGTGTTTCTCGGCCGGCATGATCAATCACTAACCCGTAGTACCCCAAACGGCAGCTTCTGGACCGGTGATACGGAGATAGGCAAAAAGAAGCCAGCTTCTGATATAAAGTATAGATCCATGGTCTTGGTTCCCATCCGAATTGAGAAAGAGAACATAGGTCTCCTGGAATTGGACAGTAAATCCCGAGGCTTCTATTCCAAAAGGGACGTGGAAATTTTCGAAGGGATTGCCCAAACAGTGAGCGTGGCCCTCGGCTATCGGAGGACTCAAGTAGAGCTGAGAGAAAGAGTTAAGGAGCTTATGTGTCTTTATGGTATCGCCAAGATAGTCGAGCAAGAAAGCCCTTCTCTGAGAGAGATTCTTCAGAAAATAGTAATGCTTCTCCCACCAGCGTGGCTGTACCCGGAGATAGCTTCGGCACGGATTGTCCTGAATGATCAAACCTTTGCAACTCCTGATTACAAAGATGGCGTTCATAAACAGGCAGCCGAAATAATCGTGGGGGGCTTGCAGAAAGGCATTGTCGAGGTCTCATACTGTGAAGAAAAGCCGGAGCTCGATGAAGGGCCTTTTCTTAAAGAGGAAAGGAACCTGATAGACACAGTAGCCAGGGAAATTGTGCTCATTATCGAAAGGACACAGATTGAAAAGGATAAAGAACGGCTCCAGGAGCAACTCCGGCATGCCGACAGATTAGCTACCATCGGCCAACTGTCTGCGGGAGTGGCACATGAGTTGAACGAGCCCATAGGGAGCATCTTAGGTTTTGCCCAGCTCATCGAGAAAGATCCGGAATTATCCGATCAGGCGAGTTTAGACATCGAGAAAATCAAGAGGGCTTCGCTCCATGCCCGTGAGGTGATCAAAAAACTGATGCTTTTCGCCCGCCAGATGCCGCCCCAGAAGACCCGGGTGAACATGAATCAGATAGTTAAGGATGGTCTCTACTTTCTCGAATCAAGATGCGCCAAAGAAGGGATAAAGGTGGTTTGCCACCTTTTTTCGCCCCTTCCGGAAATTACCGCCGACCAGTCTCAGATGACACAGGTATTGGTCAACACTGTTGTCAATGCGATACAGGCCATGCCGAACAGCGGCACACTTACAATCCGGACTCTGGCTTCCGATGAGTATGTCTCGCTCGTCGTTGAGGATACGGGAGTGGGTATGGATATGACCGTTATGAGGAAGATATTTCAACCTTTTTTCACCACCAAAGATGTGGGTGTAGGAACGGGCCTGGGGATGTCTGTCGTATATGGGATCGTGACGTCTCATGGGGGGTTGATTGACGTAGAGAGCAAGATCGGCAAGGGAACACGAATCATGATTAAGCTGCCTCGTACATATTCGGCCGAGACGAATAAGAGAGATTAGGATGCGTGATTCTTCGAAAAAAGAAAGAATTCTCGTCGTTGATGACTCTCCGGATACTTTGGAAGTTTTGAAGAGAAACTTGGAGTCAGAAGGCTATCGGGTCTTCACAGCCCCGGGTGCTGTAGAGGCGATTAAAATAATTGAATCTTCAAAAATAGACTTAGTCATAACAGATTTGAAAATGCCTGAAGTGGACGGATTAGGCCTTGTCCGCCATATCCAGGAAAATTATAGAAACACGGGTGTGATGATGATCACGGGCTATCCCTCGATTGAGGGAGCCGTCGAGGCAGTAAAGTTAGGTGCTGAGGAATACTTATCAAAACCTTTCACCGACGAAGAGCTGTTATCCGCGGTCGGCAAAGTATTTGACAAGCTTCGCCTAAAAAGGCTAACTGACGCACAGGACCGCAAGCCGCCTGAAATCCGTCATGGAATCATCGGAGAATCTGATGCCCTGCATAAAGTATGGGTTGCCATAGAGAAGGCGGCCGAAAGCCAAGCGACAGTGCTCATAACGGGCGAGAGCGGCACAGGAAAGGAGCTGGTGGCGAGGGCTATTCATTACAACAGTCCGCGTGCTTCAGCTCCGTTTGTTCCTATAAACTGCGGCGGTATCCCGGAGAATCTTCTCGAAAGCGAACTCTTCGGATATGTCAAGGGAGCCTTCACTGGGGCCGCTGAAACGCGTGCTGGCTTTTTTCAAACCGCGGAGGGCGGTACGATTTTCTTGGATGAAATCAGCGAGACGAGCCTGTCCATGCAGGTCAAGCTTCTGCGTGTCCTCCAGGACAAAGAGGTTTTCTTAGTTGGAGCCAGACAGCATCAAAAAGTCGATGTGAGAATTATCGCTGCAACTAACAAAGACCTGCTGTCCCTTATGAAGAAAGATGAATTCCGGGAAGATTTATACTACCGCCTGAATGTCATCGCTATCGATATTCCTCCCTTAAGAGAAAGAGTGGAGGACATTTTGCTGCTTTTACATAATTTCGCCTTTAGATTTGCTAAAGAACTAGGCAAGCCTGTTCCGCGCTTTTCTGAAAACGCGTTGCAGGTCCTAAAGGATTATGATTGGCCTGGAAATGTACGGGAGCTTGAGAACATCATTCAGCGTCTGGTGGTCATGACAGAAGGGGAGGTTATTGATGTCCCCGACCTCCCCTCCCTGATGAGGTTCTCGGCTCTGAGGGGAGTCAGTCCTCATAGGACTCTTGCCGAAGCAGAAGTCGAGCACATCCTCTGTGTACTGTCAAGTGTGGACGGGAATAAGACACAAGCCGCAAAAATTTTGGGCATCACCCGTAAAACGCTGAGGGAAAAACTGAACAAGACTAAATCCTCAACCTAGTCTCGAATTTATGCGTACCGGATAAATTTTACCCGCTGGTCCATTTCTTTCCATCTATTCTTTAGTATTTCTCAAAGCTACCCCTGTGGAGAGAGTTGGTATTAAATTTGCAGCTACGTTTATCGGACCAGGAGGATACGATGAGAAACAGCAAACTAGAAAATGAAATGGATTTAAAACCCCTTTCAACATCCAAAGAATGGAAGCTCATTTATTACCAGCACGGGCGCCCGGGATTGGAAGAAAGTAAAAAGATTAAAGGGCTTTGCAATTACTGCGATCTTAAGAGTCTATGCGGTCTTCCCAAACCTGAAATCGGAGTCTGGCGGTGCGAACACTACATAGCGAAAATCAGGAAAAAGAGGGGTCTTCACGAGAATGTTCTCAAATTGCTGGAAAAAGCCCTGGAGACCAATAATTTCGATAGGGATATATGCAAGATCATGGCTGAGACAATGAACGAGTTGGTTGTTCATTTCCCGGTTAGGATGGATGATGATCGTGTCAAGATGTTAACCGGCTACCGCGTGCAGCACAACAATGTGCTGGGACCATTTAAAGGAGGTCTTCGTTTCCATCCCATGGTCGACATCGATGAGATCAGAGCGCTTGCGACCCTGATGACCTGGAAAACTGCGATAGTCAATATCCCTTTCGGTGGGGCCAAGGGAGGAATCCACATAGATCCCGCCGACTTCAGTCCCAAGGAGCTTGAGAGAATCACACGGCGCTTCACTTTTGCTCTGGGAAACAATATCGGACCAGAGTATGACATACCTGCACCCGATGTAAATACTAATCCTCAGATAATGGCCTGGATTCAGGATACTTACATGTCTACCATCTCACCGAACGAGAGAAACCGTAGCATCCACGTCGTCACCGGAAAGCCGATTGAGTCGGGCGGAAGTGTGGGCCGGGAAAAGGCGACTGGCCAGGGCGTTGTCTACTGTATTGAAAGATGGGCCCAGGATCATGGATTCAACTTAAAGGGAGCGACTTACATCGTCCAGGGTTATGGGAATGTGGGCTCATGGGCCGCCCGATTGATGAAAAGGAACGGGTCGAAGCTCATCGCGGTGGAAGATGTGACAGGCGCCATCAAGAACAAAGAGGGGATCGATGCCGATGACCTTGTGCATTATGTCAAAGAGCATGGGGGAGTGGCCGATTATCCCAAAGCGCAGCCCATCGATCATGAGGTATTTTTTAACACTAAAGCCGACATATTTATCCCTGCTGCCTTGGAGAACGCCATCAGAAGAGATACGGCTGAACTGTTGAATGTCAAACTCGTCGCCGAGGGCGCTAACGGTCCCACAGATGAAGAAGGAAACGAAGTCCTGCAGCGTAAAGAAATTGATGTGATTCCAGATATTCTTTGCAACTCAGGTGGTGTAATTGTCAGCTATTTTGAATGGCTTCAGAATAAGAGAAGTGAATTCTGGGAACTTGATGAAATCGACACTAAATTGAAAAAGATAATTGTCAGTGCTTATGAGAGAGTGCGAGATGCCGCCCAGAAATATAAGGTCGATTGGCGCACGGCTGCACAGATCGTTGCTTTATATCGGCTGGAGATGGTCTACAAGGAAAGAGGGATCTTCCCGTGATAGATGATTGAGAACAGGGTGATCCGAGAGATATCAGATTCCCTCATGCGGGTATTTTGAAGGAGGAAAAAATTTAAATGCATCAACGTTTTCTCATTCTTGATTGGCCGCCTTGGTCATACTGATTTTAGTCGGCAGTTTTATGAAAAGGCCTGGATATAAAAGAAGGAAACGATGAAAACCAGGTTAGAAAAAAATATTCTGGTCATCGTAGGCTGTCTGCTTCTGCTAGGAATACTTTGGGCTATCATTCTCTATAGAAGCCCGGGTTGGTGGTAAAGATTGGACATGCTAAAGATGAGGTGGAGGCCGTACCTTCTCCCCTCTCCGAATAAACCAAAGGAGATTTGTTTATGAGAGTTAAGATTTTGGTATTGGGATTCATCTGTGTTTTTGTTCTGGTGAGTTGCGCGTTGTTTAAGGTGGGGAATGTGCGATCAGAGAACCAACGTGCTGAATACATTGCAGCCCACACCGACACTTTGACTGATGAAGTGAAGGAAGCGATCAGCGAAGGAACTCTCATAGTTGGGATGACTGCCGACGAAGTAAAGGCGGTCATCGGTAAACCTCAGGAAGTCGGGAGAGTAAGAACCGATGAGGGAGTCCAGGAGACCTGGATAATGTTCGCTTCCTCCAGTGGGAACTCCTACCGATTTAGAATCGTTCATTTTGACGAAGAGGGCCGAGTCACGCATTGGGTTGAATAGGGAGCTGGATGAAACGGAGATCGAACACTCCCCCTCAGAGAATTCAGGCGGTTGTTATGCCGAACCAGCGACATCAGGATTATGAGCCCGACGAGCTGATTGTGAGTAGATTTTGACAACATTAAAGAACCACTCACATGGATCTGTGACATTTAAGCGCCACAAAATGCTTAAATCTGCCCACTTTTGCCTAACAGTGATTATGAATGGCAAAGAAACCGAAGGAAAATCAGGAAAAGCCGGATCTCTAAGAGTGTGTCCAAATCATTCGACGACGAGCATTGTTGTCAAGTCAGGTGTTGGTTAATTATAGATCAGATTGGAGAATTTTACATTCGGACTCCAAATCGCATGTTGGCCATTCCATCTCATAAGCAACTTCTGTTTCCACCATAAGGGTTTCATCAATCAACGATGGGTCATAGATTGATGGCACAATTGCTTCATCCATGTTCTTTAAACCCTGGATATAATGTCCTTTCACGGGATGAGCGCACACAATTTTTATCCTGGGATTATTCTCTTTGAGTGCTCTGCCCACTCCCATGATTGTTCCCGAGGTCCCAATGGCTGATACAAAGTAGTCAATCTCTCCTGCTGTATCCTTCCAGATCTCCTCAGCAGTTGTTTTATAATGATGACCTTATTGTATTCGTTTGAGAATTGGTCAGGCATAAAATACTTATTAGGATACTTCTTCACTAGCTCCCTGGCTTTTTGGATTGCTCCGTCAGTTCCTAGTTCAGGATCAGTTAGAGTGACTTTTGCGCCAAAAGCCTTAATCATTTTTTGTCTGGAAGACTGACTTGATAAGCGGAGATCCGAGTGAGTTTATGGAACCTTTCCGGTTCAGCGCTGTAGTGGCACTACCAAGACTGTCTGCGGCTCGCCGAGAACAGTGACGCCCTCACCAGTCAGACGCCCCAGCGTCGCCGTGTACCTACCCGGGCTCACAACCTCTCCCTGAGGCTGGCCACGGCGGCCGCGGGAATCCGAAGCACCAGGCGGCACCGGCGGCGGGTCACGGCGGAGGTCCCAGGTGACCCGATGAATGCCATCCTCTCCGGGTACATCAAGACGACGGACCTGCTCGCCGGACTCATCGCTGATGGTCAAAACGAGCTGGGCGCCTTCGGCCATCGGCTCGCGCAGGTGATAGGTCAACGTTGCCCCGAAGGGCGGATTCGGTTCGCTCTTGTCTCCCCACGCGGCCCTGACCTGGCCACGCTCGTTGAAGAGCGGTGCAGGCCGCAGCAGGAAGAGCCACGCCTCCGCCGCCAGGGTCTCGGTGTTGACGTCACGGAGCGCCGAGTAGTCGTCGAGGATGTAGATGCCACGACCGAAGGTGCCCACTACCAGATCCGTCCACTGGTGCTGGATGTGCAGGTCGCGTGCCGCAATCCGCGGAATCCCGCCCCTCAGCTCGACCCAATGCGAGCCGCCGTCGACGCTGAAGTAGACACCAAACTCCAATCCTACAAAAAGGAGGCTCGGGTTCGCGTGGTCCTGCACGATCGACCAGGCTCCCGAGCGTTCGGGGAGATTGCTGGTGATGTCGGTCCAGGTGCGGCCGCGGTCGCCGCTCTTAAAGACCCAGGGCCTGAAGTCGCCGCTCTGCCAGTTGTTGAAGGTGGCGAAGACCACGTCGGAGTCGCGCCTTGATGCGAACATGTCGGTCACATAGCTCTGCTCCGGCAAGCCGGGGATGCTCTCGAGACGCCGCCAGCTCTCGCCGCCGTCTTCGGTGACCTGGACGAGACCGTCGTCGGTGCCGACATAGATCAGCCCCTCGAGGAGCGGTGACTCGTCGAAGGTCGTGATGACGCTCATCGTTGTTGTGTAAAGGTGCAATCCGACGGCGTCCTCGGGCCAGATCCGACCCATGATCTCCATCTTGCTTCGGTCGAGGTTGCGGGTGAGATCGCCGCTGACAGGTGTCCAGTGGTCGCCGCGATCATCGCTCCGGTACAGACGGTGGCCACCGTAATAGAGGCGTCCCGGCGCGTGCGGGCTGACCAGCAGAGGACTGTCCCAGTGCCAGCGCCCTCTGTCCTGGCCGCCTCGACCACCGCCGGTCGGGCGGATGCCGATGCTTTGTCCGGTATCCAGGTTGAGGCGATTGAGAGAGCCGTTTTGTGACTGAGCGTAGACGATGTCGGGATCGGCGTTGTCGAAGTAGGCCTGGAAGCCATCCCCGCCGCCGATGCGGTACCAGTCGCTCGTGCGGATGCCCGCAGAGTTCAGCGTCCGCGACGGTCCGCTAATCGTGCCGTTGTCCTGGGCGCCGCCGGTGACTCGGTAGAAGGGGCGGGAATCGTCGGCGCTGACCCGATAGAACTGCGACAGCGGCAGGTTGGTGAAGTGCCGCCAGGTATCGCCGCCATCGTACGTTTCATACAAACCGCCGTCGTTGCCGATCCACATGTGCATCGGATCGGACTCGTCGAAGACGATCTCGTGGTGATCGACGTGGATCGGGTAGCCCATCGGTTCCCAGGTGCGGCCGCCGTCGGTGCTCCGCCGGATTCTGACCTCGATGTTCCAGATGGTGTCCGGCCGATGAGGATCGACGAAGATCTCACCGTAGTACTGGGGATCTCCTCCCGAGTAGTCGCTGACGCGGGTCCAGGCCTGGCCTGCGTTCTCCGACACGAAGAAGCCGCCGTTATCGCCCTGGGCGACGACCATAGCGTAGACACGATCGGGGTTGCGCGGGTCGACACCGAGAGCGATGCGGCCCTTGTCGACGTCGGGCAACCCATTCTCGATCCGTTCCCAGGTCGCCCCCGCATCCGTCGACTTGAAGATCCCCGCCTCGGGTCCGCCTCCGATGGTCATGGCGTTGTGCCGCCGGCGTTGGTAGGCGGCGGCATAGATGACATCGGGATTGCTCGGATGGAAGGCCGCGTCGGTGATGCCGGTATCCTCACTGACGTGGAGCACACGGTTCCAGGTGCGGCCGCCGTCGGTCGTCTTGTAGAGGCCGCGGTCACCGCCGGGATTCCACAGCGGACCCGGGGTGGCGACGTAGACGACGTCAGAGTTGCGCGGATCGATGAGAATCCGCTGTATCTTTTGCGAGTCCTTGAGTCCCACCCGCTCCCACGTTGCACCGGCGTCGGTCGACTTGTAGACGCCGTCGCCGTACGAGGCGCTCCGGTTGTGCGTGTTCTCGCCAGTGCCAAGCCAGACGACGTTCGAATTGCGCGGATCGACCGTTACACACCCCAAAGAGTATGAAGGGTACTCGTCGAAGATCGGCGTCCAGGTGTTGCCGCGGTTCACCGTCTTCCACAGGCCGCTGGACCCCACCGCAAGGTACCAAACGTTGCTGTCGTTTGGATCGACCTCGAGGTCGGCGACGCGGCCGGTGGTGAGGCTGGGGCCGATGCTGCGGAATTCCAGCCCCCGACAGACCTCCATGTTCAACCGATCGCTTCCCGTCTGTGCGTACAGGGACGACGCCGCTATGAAGAGCGCGACGACAACCAGTTCAAATGTTCGTTTCATGATATTCCCTCCTTAGTACTCTGTTTTACGTATCCAGGGCGCGTCCTGTTCCTTGGTAAAGCGACGGCCAGGGCGCCAAGGGACCGGGCCGGCTGTGGCCTGTCCCCCGACATTGTTACATATGTTAGGTAGATTTCCAAGCTTAGGCCCCCTACCCGAAGCCAGAACACTATATTTTTCAGCGGACCAGTCTCAAGGGAGAAGGTCAACTGAAGAGTTGGAGAAGGTGACGAAGCGGATCTCCTTATCTTCTGTAGGTTCCTTTTTTCTGATACGCTCCACAAAGAGTCGTGATGGTAAAATCCAGAGACCGGGGAACCAGATCGGTGGATATAGGAACCACATAGGTTTCCTGTGTAGGTGAAACCAGTAGTGCCGGCTCAATGTTGGTATCGGATACGGCAAGCGACGGTGTGGATATCAAATCGCATTCAAATCCCACATCCCCGTTCGAGTCGAGTTTCATGATGAGGGCATCCATGATCTCACCAATGAACGGAGGAGTATAGTGTCCGGAAACCAGCAAATCCCCGTTGGATAGCTCATAGATGGCTCCAACCGAATCAGAATCGAGATCACCGTAGGTTTTCTGCCACTCGATTTCACCGGACGGCAAAAGCTTAAACAGGAGAGCATCTGACTTTCCTCTCCCAAAGGAATTGGTTAATCCGGCCAGGATATAGCCACCGTCGGATATCTGGCAAACGGCATAAGCGACTTCTTCGTCCTCGCCGCCATAGGTACGTTGCCACTCGATTTCCCCCTCAGCCGTGAGCTTTAAAATCCAGATATCGCTGATGGTTTTTCTAGGAAAGATAACTTCCCAACTTCTTGCGGCGACGATATAGCCGCCATCACCGGTAGATTGAATATCCCAGGCGCGTTCAGACAGGGGGGTGCCGTAAGTACGCTCCCATTCGATCTCACCTGTTTTGGAGAGCTTCATGATCCATACATCCGCTCTTCCATAATCCGGCCAGCGCTCTCCTGCTAAGACATAACCTCCATCCTGGGCCTGGATGAGAGCATGCATGTCCGTATCTTTTCCATACAATTTCTGCCATTCGATCTCTCCGGAGGAGGATAGTTTTATCATCCATAAACGCATGGGGTGTGATCTAAAAGACTCTGTCCTGGCTGAAATGAGATACCCCCCGTCCTCTGATTCCAGAACCTCATTGGGAACGTCATATCCTATCCCACCAAAGGTGTACTGCCATACGATCTCTCCGGTCAGAGTGAGCTTCAAGACCAGAATGTCCCCGCGATCATCGGCAAAAGACTCTGTTATTCCTGTGACAAGGAATCCACCGTCCGCAGTGAGTTCCAGATCCGTGGATCCTTCATCTCCAGCTCCGCCGTACAGCCACTGCCACTCGATCATGCCTCGGCTGTTCAGTTTCGCAACAAAGATGTCTCCAGTTCTCCAACCAGCTACGACAGCCGACTGCCCGCACGCAATAAAGCCTCCATCCGGCATAGGCTGCACATGAGCGTAGTCATGATTCACGCCCCCGAAGTGTCTGATCCAGTTATTCTGAGCCGAATAAAAAACTCCGGAAGTCGTCAATAAGACAAAAGAAGCCAAAACAAGGCGCGTTTTCATTTTCGCCTCCTCCGATGCTCTTCAAATCCTTAACATCTTCCTCGCTTCGATCAGGCAGCATGGACAAAAGGCTGGATCATATACCAGAGATTCATAAATAGAGCATTCCAGTTTGCAGGATGGATGTCTTTGTCTCTAAAAAGGTCCAGCAGAAAGTTCTGCAAGGGCACGCCTCGGTCAAGCTTCTGCGCCCACTCCCTGAGCAAATGGTTATCGGGGGTGCTATTATGATACACCCTGCATGCGAGATTGACAATTCTTTCCCAGTCCAGCCGCCTATCCTGGCGATCTGTGACCAGAAGCTGAAGGACCAGGGGCTGGGAGCTTCTCTCGTGGAACCAGCACACCCGCTCTTCAACCACGTCGATGAGCAGTTGATAGAATCCTTTCTCATCCGGGATCTCGATATCCACCATAACCATGCCTTCCCCGTCCGGTTTGGCGACGGAAAAAGGGAGCAGAACGGACTGAAGCTCCCGGATCTCCCTTCCTCCCGAAGTCCTTAGTTGGATGCCCAGCCGCACTGTTCCCTTTTTCACTCCCTCCCACGAACGACGGCTCGAGTTCTCCACCCGCACCGGAAATAGACTTCGAGACTGAGCAGGAACAGAAATTGTTTCCCGATCTGCCGTTATCCGCGCGCTGTAGAAGCCCTCGACGCCGTGCGACTGCCTACACAACTCTGCCATTCGCAGATCGCAAGTCAGCAGATCATATTCATGTGTCTTGGAGCACAATCTCACAAGCTCCGGTGAGCCGGGCTTAAACCGCTGTGACGCTCCCGCAGTATGGGTGACCACCCATTTGATGGGAACGCCGATATTCTGCGCCAGTATCCTGGCCTTCTCTATCTTTGCGTCCGAATCGTTCCAGTCGAACAGGATATACTGCCAGATGATCTCGATTTTTTCCCGCCTTCCGGATTTGACCGCGGCTTGAGTGAAATATTCCAGATTATGAAGCACGCGTGAGAAGTCTCCTCGCCTTCGGTATATTTTGTATGTCTCTTGATCGGGGCCGTCGATGGAAAACAGCATCTGGTCAACAAGCCCTTCTCCGGCAACGGCCCGGATCTGTGTTTCATCCAAAACCGTACCGTTGGTATTGGTGTGGATCAGGACGTCGGGCCGCTTGTTCCTGACCTCGCGCAGGAAAGATATGGCATCTTTATGGAGAAAAGACTCTCCGAAATTGTAGAAGAGGATTTTTTCAAGGTCCGGGAGTTGATCGACAACCTCCAGCATCAGTTCGAGAGGAAGGACGGCTTGGCGGTTTGTTCGATAGTCATTATTGGAGAAAAAATGGGAGACCGGACATTCCGGACAGTTCAGATTGCATGAGGAGATCGGTTCCAGCTGCAGGACCTTGACGGTGCATTCGGTTTCATGGTCCACGGCAGACGCCCGGGACCTCCGCCCGCCGCATCGATTTCGCGTAACAGGGCACCAAGAGTCCGGTCTTGACTGAAGCTGCCAGCGTCTGATTTCCCTGTATGAGGAGCCATTGAATACGTCTGAAATGCTGTCACGGTAAACATTTCCATAGACACGCAAGCCGGCCGGATCTCCACATGAACATACGATCTCGCCATTGGCAAGAACACATATCTCATCGAACACCATTCGGCAGATTACGGGAGCAGCGTCATCTCCGAATCGGCGAGGGATAGGAGGAGGCAGTGCAGAACGGTTCATCCCTGTTGCCAATTTTAAAAAACGCATTAAATCCGTCCTCAATTTTACGCCGCCCCGTTTTGAATGACAAATCAAGAATCGCCCGGATTTGCATCTTTGATTCGATAATGACTGTAAGGCTGTATATCGAACCGACTCTCTTTTTTTTCACCCCGATAGGCATCCCTATCTCCCATCAGCTTCAGCATTATTTACAGCAATGGAATCTCCCCATGTCTCAGCCGGTTCATCCCTTTTTTATAATTGTCAGGGATTTTCGAGATCAGTAAAATGGTTGCTTTTTTCGAAAAGTCCTATAGCAGAGTATAGAATCCCGTGTGGACGGGCTGTGGACAAATCCACCAAAAATTGACTATTTTGATTCACTCGGGCTGAAATATATAAAACAGGGAAAAAGCTCAATATCCAGGGGAAATTAAGACTTAAAGATGGCAGCGCGACGGGGATTCGAATCCCGGTTTGATGGCTGAGAACATAAGTGAGATGTACATCGACACATCACTTGATAAAGTGCAGAAGCGGGTGATTTTCCAGAGGAACGCCTGGAGTTTTAAAGATTTTAGATGAATTTTTTCCGTTTTTTGCTTTATGCCCTTTTACCCTAGTTTCAGCATTTTTCAGTCTTTTTTGGCACACAACGGGGATTAGACCGTTTCATGAGGAGCTGAGACAAGACGTCAAAGAAAGATGAGGTTCAAGCAAACAAGCTCGATCATGCCTTTGTCATGGGATGACTTCACCGGAATCAAAGCTGCCAGAGTCCGGATTCAATCCCGTCCTGAATAACAATGACGAATTGGCCATAACCCTCGATCTCTGTGGGTGTCATCGCGATTTCCGCTCCGGCTTCAGTTGCCGCCTCGACGGAAGCATGTATATCCTCTACGAGCACATAGGGCCGTACGACCGGCTTCTCTGTGTCACGTAGTGGTGCGCGAATACCCATCATTCCGCCGCCAGCCAGATTGGCGGTCCGAGCGCCGCCTAGGTTCCGGTCGGCTTTGCCGAAGGCAACACCATACATTTGCGAATAGAGCGCACATGCCGCGTCAACATCCGGGGTTACAAACTCGAGATATTGAATTTTCATTGCGTTCCCTTTGTCGGTGCTTTTGTCGAACACTTTTAATGGATCGTGAGGCGATCCTTCCTCGTTGCTTGCTTTTTTGTCCTGATCGGGCATACACCCAGGATTCAAGATGAATGCGCCCGGAAATGACAGCCAAGCCAAACCAACACGCAGGATGTTTCGTCGAGTGATTTTGGACATCCTCTTTATCACATGACATATTATATTAAACGGATGTTCCGGCGGTGTAAATATGGCGGATATTTCCGACCCATGGGGGTAAGTCAAAAACAGATAGCGTATTTACGGTGCCGAAACAGAGGTATATTATACGTTCGGCATTTTAAAACATAATACGTGATACGAGTTTCGTAAGTATCCAGAAAGGAGAAGACAATGAAAAACGACCGAAGAGATTTTATTAAAATGATGACAGCCAGTGCCCTTGCAGCTTCGCTAGTGTTGCGTCTCGGAAATATATTGACATAGTCTTTTGATTTTAGCCAGGATGGAATCGGCGGTTGCGGTCCAGATGAAAGGTTTAGCTTGTGTGTTGTGATGGCGAACGAAGTGATCGA
>Ga0180437_10002445_pt1 | contig 29585 bp, 25 predicted proteins | sample SS_ome_4_FD_132410 | JGI IMG/M metagenome (GOLD analysis project Ga0180437, IMG submission 132410) | Hypersaline lake sediment archaeal communities from the Salton Sea, California, USA - SS_3_D_1 metaG | ecosystem: Environmental > Aquatic > Non-marine Saline and Alkaline > Hypersaline >...
CGATGAGTTGACGGGGATGTCTTGGGCTATCCCGGTCACGACGTAATCCTTGGCGGAATGGCCGCAGGTGATGGTCAGGATTTTTCCCAAGGGAATTGCGGCGCCGAAGTATTTATCGGCGGCGGATCGAGTGAGTACCAGACTGGTGTCGTCGGCCAAGGCGGTCCTCGGATCACCATAGCGCAGCGGGAAGCTGAACATTTCGAAAAAGGCGGAATCCGCCAGCCAGATCTGCTCTCGAAACATCCTGTCTTCTGAGCGGACCACCCCGGTGCTGCTGGTGAGCCGGGTCTGGTATTTGATCTCAGGGAGGGATCTCTTAAGTTCCGGTCCTAATGCGGGCGGCAGGAACGGTTGACGCCCGGTTTCTTTCCCGGAATCCCGATCATATTGTATCTGGTGGATGGAGAATAAAGAATCCTCATTTTGGTGAAACCTATCGAAGGAGAGTTCATCCACCACGAACAGGTAGATCAGGATGCAGGAGGCGGCGCCCAGGGAGAGTCCGCTGATCTTGATGAAGGAAAACAGTCTGAACCTGAGGATGTTTCTGGCTGCGGTCTTGAGGTAGCTACGGAACATGACGGTCCGCCAGCGCAGGTTCAGCCAAATATAGTGAAAGACTGCCAGCCCCGTGCTTCCCAGAATCCAGAACAGACCATGGAAGCGGCCGCGCCTTTTTACCCTCCCTTCAAACTCGATTGCGATGTCCCGGCTCAGGCCGAACATGTCTTCGTAGAGGGATAACCGTTTGAGGATCCAGATGAATAATTTTGGCGGGCGATATCTCATTTTCACCCTCAATCCTTCTTAAGGGCAAAATCCGGAACCTCATTCCAGGCCAACTGGTGCACCCTCCGAACCTCCCTTAAGGCCTTCTCGCCCAGCGGGGTAAGGGAATAGAGGATCTTGCGTCTGCCTCCTTGCTTGGAGAGCGGATCACTCTCACGAGAGATAACGTATCCCTTGCGCACCAGCAGGTAGAGTGTATTGTAAAGCGAACCGAAATTCAGGGTCTTTCCCGTGATTTGACGAAAGTTTTCTCTGATGGTCACACCGTATGCCTTTTCTTTGAGTTTCCAGATGGATAAAAGAACAAATTCCTCATTACGCGTCATATCTTGCATGGGGCGGCCTCTCTATAACTATTTATCATAAATACATATTAAAGTAAATACGCATCGATCCTCGAGAAGGTTTTGGCCTCCTGCGAATCCTTTCTACACCCGCCCGGCGATACATCCTGTATCGGATCGCTCCTTCGGCGGTATCGAGTTTGAGCCCGATCCGGCTTTGTGATATAAGACAGGAAAAAAGACTCGGGGATGTCTGAGGAAGAGGATGTCATGCGTGAAAGAGATATCGCTGTTCGGGAGATATACATCGCCCTGGAAATCATCCAACGCCGCTGCCAAGAATTCGAGGAACTCAAAGAATTTCCGGGTAAAGACATTGAAAGGCTCATGAACGTCTTTTCCCGGAAGTATTTGGATAAGCCGGCCTAGCTCTTCCCTTGTTTCATCCCTGGCCCTCCTCGCGCGGTTTGAATTCTATTCCAGATCTGCCTTCCCCCAATCCAGCATGATCTTGGCCGCGATCTTGACCGCGCGGATGAAATCCTCGGCATCGACCCATTCGTCATGGGCTCCGTTCTGGGCCAGATTCCCGGCCAGCGGCCCCAATCCCACGGTGGGGATCCCGCTGAACAGGATGGGATTCCGGATATCGCTGGCCGAATGCAGGGGATTGACGTAGGGTCGGGTTCCGGTCACTACACCTATGGCGCCGCTGACCACTCGGTACAGGGGATGGTGGGCCGGGATTTCCACTCCCTGAGTTCCGAACAGCCATTCGATGACCGGAGGATGGGTTGTGAGCCAGCCGTCCGAAGCTGCGGCCCGTCGGATACAGTCCTCCACCTGTCTCTGGACCAGTTCTAATTTTTCTGACGGGGGAAAAGTCAGGGAGGCTCCGAGTGTGCATTCCTCCGGCACCTGAGTCAGCGCCTCTGCAGTCCCGGCATGGAGGTAACTTATGAGTAGATTGGTGCTTCTCCCGACGGCATCATCCAGCCCGGGATGGCGGACGCTCTCACCTCGACGGGCATCCAGGTCTTTCAGCGCCTGGATCACCACCAGCGCCTTATCGACGGCATTGACGGCCATATGGGCGAAGGCGGTTTTTCCCGGCTCCGTGGTCATCGGCGGTTTTCCCTTGACTGTTATGCGGAAGCGGAGCATTCCCGAAGCGATGGCCTTGATCTCCTTCATTCCTGCGCCGGATTCGGCCGGGTGCAGGTAGACGGCGGCATCCGCGGTATAGCCCCGGCTCAGCAACGCGATGACTCCCTGGGCATTTCTTTTGGCGGGCGTGCTGCAGAGAATGATCTTTCCCGGTGGCTCCAGCCCGGCTTCGCGAATGGCCTCCAACGCCTCGGCCATGATCGCGACTCCCGCCAAGTCATCGGCCACGCCCCATCCGTAGACTCGTCCGCCTTCGATCTCCGCGCCGAAGGGATCGTGGATCCAGCGGTCCAGGTCTTTCAATGGGGGATTGTCGGGATGGGCGAAAAACAGCAGGCTGGGGCCTCCTTGCTTCCCGGGATAGGTCCCGACCACGCTGATGCGCTCTTCGTCGGGCACTTCCTGCCGAGCGGCGAACTCATGCTTGAGTTCTAGCTCTGCGGGCGGGATGCGCAGCACTTCGACGCGGCAACCGAGCGAAACAAATCGCTCCGCCACTCGATTTTGCACCGCTTCTTCGCCTCCCTTTACGGAACGGCTGAGCTCACGGAGAAAGGCGAGATGGCGGCCGGCACGGCGGTCGATCCGCTGAAACAGCCTTGACTCATCCTGACTCTGCACCGGAAGAACAAAGAACAGGAGAAATGCCGCAGCCGGGCCTAAGACGGGCCTGGAGAGGAATCGGATGTGTCGCATGTGATCCTTTGTTGCCTTTTATTTCTCTTGTTCCAGTTCTTTCAAGGCCCGCTCGGCGGCGGTGCGGATCACGTGTCGGGGCGATTCGGTTTGAGACGCTTGTTTGAGGAAGGATGCCGCGGATTTTTCTCCGGTCTTGCCTAAAGCCTCCAGAGCTTGAGCCTGGGCGCGGTAGCTGTCATCTTTCTGAAACCGCTCTTTGAAAAAGCCCGCCAGGTCTGGCCGTTGGAATGCTCCCAGAGCCGCCAAGGCGGCCGTCCTCACCGCGGAGTTGGCGTCCAGGCTCATCCGCCGGAAAAGCGGGATGAACTCCTCTCTGTCCAGCCCTCTCAGGGTCTCCAGCGCACGTTCCCGCACCGCCCAAAAGCCGTCTTCCCGGGCGCTCTGTTGCAGATGAGAGACGGCCTGGGGATCATCCCCGTGGCGCTTCAGTTCGGACGCCGCCCACATGCGGCCTATGACATCGTCATTTTCGAGTTGAAATATCAGCTCTGCGAGGCTTTTGGGGAAAGACCATTCTTTGAGCAGGCAATTCCCCTCATCGAACCGGACCATGAGTGGTTTCTGCGGGCAGGATATTTCAAAACTCTCTTCGGCCTCCTTCAGCCATACCTTGTGTGACGAATTTCCCTGTGGAGTCGTGATGCCGATGATGACCGGCATCCTGAAGATGGGAATCCCCAGCGAGGTGTCCTGGACCTGGCGGATGTCGAGCTTGATCTTTCCGGCATCGGCATCCCATCGGGAAGCGATCTCGAAAACGGGGTGTCCGGGGCTGAAGATCCACTGCTCGAAAAACCATCCCATATTCTGGCCGGTTACGGTCTTGACGGCCTTCATGAAATCGTGGGTGTCCACGGGTTGAAATGCGTGCCGGTGCAGAAAGTGCTTGAGTGTCCGGAAAAATGCGTCGTCGCCGATCAGAGACCGCAGCATGTGCAGGACTATGGCCCCCTTGGGGTAGGAGTGGGCGTCGAACAGGTCCCCGGGACGGTTATAGCGGTCCATCACGATGGGGCGGATGTACCGGGTTCGGGCCTCTCTTAGGTAGCTGTTCTTTTTCCGGAGCAGGTTGACCGCTCCCTCTTCCTCGCCGAGAGCGAATCGCTGATAGAGGTAATCGGAGTACGTGCCGAAGCTCTCGTTCATCCAGGAATGATCCCAGGACCTCAGGGTGATGAGATCGCCCCACCACTGATGGGCCAGTTCGTGGGAGACGATGCCGATGCTGGGAAAATCCTTTTCTCCCTTCTCGTCGTACATGATGCGGTGGCCCATCACCGTAGCCGAGGTGCTCTCGGCTCCGCCCCCGAAGGGAACCACCACCTGATCGTATTTGCTCCAGGGATAGGGATAGCCGTAGATGCGGTTGAAAAACTCCATCATCTTGGGCGTATCCCCAAAGACCAGGCGGGCGTGGTCTTTGTGGCGGGGATAGACCCAATAGCGAATCGGGATCGTTCCATAGGAATCGTGGATGACCTCATAAGGAGCGGCCGCAAGCACGATGAGATAGGTGGAGTGCGGTTGCTCCTGCGCCCAATGCCATGAGTCGACTCCGTTTTTCTCGTCGCGGGTCACGCTCACCAGCCGGCCGTTGGATGCGACTTTAAAATGTGGCTTGACCGTGGCTATGAGCTCGTTGGTGATCTTGTCATTGGGATAGTCGTTGCAGGGGAACCAGTGATGCACCCCATCGGGCCAGGAATCCGAGGCCACCAATGCGGGCTGGTCGGAATCCTCGGCATAAAAACGGAGCCCGTCCTCAGGGTCGCGGCCGGCATATGTGACCGTAAAAGAGGTCGTCTCGCCATACTGTTTGGGTGTCCGCATATGAACCAGGAGTTGTTTTTCCGTCTGCTCGAATTCCAGCGGCTCTCCCCAGTTGTCATGGACGGCGGAAACCGTATAGCTTTCTGCATCCAGGAGGCAGCGGTCGAAGCCGTCTTTGAGCGGGGATAGGGTGACGGTGGTCCGTCCCGAAAACGAACGGCCGGCGATATCCAGGTCCAGCCGGATGAGATAATGGAGGGCATCGTAGTCGCGGCTGCGTTCCGCCTGGCGCGGCCGGCTGTACACATCGACGGCTTGCCCCCACAGCAAGCCCCCCATCAGCCAAATCACAAAGCATAGCATAACGGTTCTTTTCATGGTCCTACCTTTAGATAAATTTTTCTTAAGGCTACTCGAGGAAGCGGCCGAAGTCAATAAAGCGGTCCGGCTGATGGACGGGTTCGCCGGTTCCGGTGTATAATTTGTGTCCTATGAAAGCCCGAAGCTCAGAGTTTTAGGAACATCCACTCCTTCGTGTACGGGACGGCGCTTCCCTGCAGCACGCCTTTGGCCTTGGTCACCAGGAGGTTATCGCTGGGGTTGTAGCCGAATCCGTTTTCGGGATCGAAGAGCCCCGGTTCGACGCTGAACATCATGCCCTCTTCCAGCACCTCTTTATTACCGAGTGCAATATAGGGAAACTGATGGCCTTCCATCCCCGATCCGTGGCCGATGCGCTGGTAGAGGAGCTTCTGGATGTCTTTCCCCTGCGCGACCTGGTAATTATGGCATTTCTCGGCCACTTCCCCGCAGGTGACCCCGGCCTTGGACTCGCGGGATTGGATCATGCAGGTCTCGGTTACGACTTCCCAGACTTTTTCCCGGTGGGCGTCCCAGGGTGCGATCTGGTAGTAGCGGTAAAGCTCCCCGCCGTGTCCTCCGATCCGGACTCCGCCCGCTATCTGGATGGAGTCTCCCTTCTTGATCTTGTTGTGGTGGAATTGATTGGGATGGGGGTAGGCCGTTCCCCGTCCGGTCCGGCACCCGATGCCGACGCGGATGCCTACGGCATTGTGCGGCCGCCCGTCTCGTTTTATGTCCTTCATGATGAGATCGGTCCCATAAGAAATACAGGCCTGACGGACTTCGAAATCGGTCGCATCCGTGCCGCGCTGCAGGATATAGTCCCGCCCGAAGGCATGGATCTTGGCGAAGTAGTCCATGGCCCTTTGGGTCAACGCGATCTCCTCCGGGGTTTTCACGACCCGCATCTTCAGGCATTCCGGGCCGATGTCCACGACTTTGGCTTGAGGCAGAATCTTGACGAACTTCTTCATGGTGGAAGGGGTAAACTCCCAATCGAATCCGATGGTCTTGTCCCCGAATCCCCGTTTTTTCAATCCTTCCAGCATCCACTCGAACAGGTCGACGGTGTTCCATTTGACGACCTTGCCCTGGTCCGGATATCCGCCTTCGGCATGATGATAATCGTAGTAATATTCCATCTCCGTGCACCACCAGGATTTGACCAGCTCGTTGTCCAAACCCGGCGTGTACCAGTAGATGGCGTCCTCCTTGACCGGAAACACGACCCAGGCCGGCCGTTCGGTCTTGGTCATGAAGTTGCCGGAGAAATATACCATGTTCCACTGGTCGGCGATGACGATGGCATCCACTCCTTGGGCGGCGACCTTGTCCTTCAGACGCTTGACCGTGTCTTTGTACCAGCTCAGGGGCAGGCGGTCATAGCCCTTGGGCGCCGGCTTGGGGTGATCGGGATCCTTGACCAGGAGCTTTTCGGATTCGGGTTTGATCTGGGCGATGAGATCCTTTTGGCCCGATCCTACCAAGTGGGCCCCGGCCAGGCCGGCTCCCATATTCTTGAGAAATTTCCGTCGGGATACACTCATGATGACCTCCTTCGGGCTCTATTCTATGTCAACCGGCCGGCCCATTCAAGGATTAACTGGAGAGAATTTTCGCCAGCTCCCTTTTGAATTTTTCTACGTCCTGTTTGACGCTGTGCCTTATCTCCCGGTCCTTATGAAAATCCAGAATCTTGATTCCCTGGAGCTGGGGCTGGACGAGGATCTCGGGCCGACAGCGTTTGCCGGCCATCCGGATCAGGGAGCTTTCCATGATCTGGGTCCAAAGCATGAAGCTGTCAAAGATGGAAAGGGAGGATTTTTTTGGCGGATCGTCTCTTCCGGCGCCTGTGATGTCCACGGCGATGAGAACGTCACAATCCTCACGTATGAGGCTCATGGGGAGAGGATTAACAGCTCCTCCGTCGATGAGCACCCGGTCGTTCATAACCATCGGCTCGAAGATGCCGGGAACCGATATACTGGCGCGGATAGCCGGCACCAGCCGCCCGCTTGAGAACACCACTTGGTCGCGCCGCCAAAGGTCGGTCGCCACGATCTTTAAGGGAATCTTGAGTCCCTTGAAAGTCTTACGGGGAAGGTGCTCATCGAGAAAGTCCATGACATTCCGACCTTTGATCAGCCCTGCACTCTTCTTGAAGGAGAGATCGAGCATACGCGTGTACTGCCTCAATCCCATATGTTCCGATAAATCGACCATTTCGGCTCCCGACATGCCGCCTGCGTAAAAAGCTCCCACTATCGCACCTATGCTGGTGCCCGCGATCACGTCGGGCTTCTGTCCCATCTCATCCAGGGCCCGGCAGAATTCGATATGACAGAGGCCGCGGGCGCCCCCTCCTCCCAAGGCCAATCCGATGCGCTTCCTACTCATGCGCTCCCTTTCCGGACTCACAAACCCCGTTCAGATCGACCGCTTGCCGCGTTTGCGATAGATGCGCATCCATTTTTCCATTTTTTCGATCAGTAGATTTTCCAGCCGCTGTCCCCGGCCGTGGATGGGCCGAATCTCGTCGGCCAGCTCGGTATAGCCTTTGCTGTCCAACCAAGTGGAAAACACATCCTGGTCCGAGTAGTTTTGAATCCTGGCCGGTGAGATGTCCCGCAGGACAGACAGCAGTTCCGCGAGTGTGAATACCTCACGGTCGTCGATCACCAAGGGTGTGGAGTCGACCCGGGCGATCTCCTCTTCGAACACACGCCGCAGCAGACTGACGAGGCGCCGCCCCCGAACACGCATGGGAAGCAGCTTGGCGGCCAGATCCTTGTAGCCGTGCATGTAGAGCCAGGTGGAGAAGTTGTCTCTATCTCCGTGTGCCGCGAGAATGCCGCGCAGTTCCTGAGCCTTTTTTGTGGATTTTTCGGCCTGGCGCACCACCTCCAACATTTCGCGTATGTTCTTGATCCGAAGCGTTTCCCGTCCCGACCGGAGGTGGATGAGGAAGTCTCCCATCCCGGTGTGATCGTAGATGTAATCCCTGAGAGTCTGAAGGCTTCCGGGATCGCCCTTGGGCATCAGGAAGGCCGTGCTTTTCAAGTCATCGGCTTGGTCCGCTTTGGATGCGATGATTTTGGGAAAGCGGGGATAAAAATGGTCGGTCAGCCGGATCAGGTCTGTGCCTGCGTCGCTGCGCATCTTTTTCCCTCGAGGAAAATAGATGTCGGAAATCAGGCAGACGACGTCGTCACCGTGACCGCTCGAGCGAAAGTTTGTAGGGTCGATCTGATTTTCTTTCTTGACTCCGAATAAAAACTGCACCGTCTCCTCATAAGTCCGCGTCACCTTTACAGCCGCGCGCTTCCCTATCATGTCATACAGCACGGGAAGAAATTGGGTGGTCCAGCGGGGCTCATCGTCCACTACCAGAAAAATAAAGCGGCGGGCCTGGGAGTATTTTTTGATGTTCAAAAGATCGTCGGCGCTCCTGACAACCGAGGTGAGGATCCTGTGAGGGGCGCAGTCTTTGCGGTTGACTGCGAAGATCAGGTCCGCTTTATCGACGTAAGGGAATTTTTCAGCCGAGGCCGCCGGCGGCGAGCAGTGGATCATTTCCATGGAAGAGAGGAGCGCCACCAAAAGATCCGGATTGCGTCGCTTGATCCGGGGCGTGTTCAACAGATTCAGGGCGGTATCGTCGCATATGAGTACGGCGGGGTTTTTCGATCTAAAATGGAGCGCCTCTATGGGATCGGAGAGGATCGTGCTTTTGATCCATGGCATGTCGCGTTTTAGGGTCTTGGCCGCCTTCTGGGGCTCTTCGGCGGCGGAAAAGATCAGGGCCTGGGTGATGGGGACCGGATTGATCACACGCGGGGCATAATCAGTCGACATCTGCGGCATGGCTTTCAGCCTTCCTCTTCCAGAATGACGCACTCCTGAGCATCGGAGTCGGCGTAGATGTTGACCGGCCGGGGAAAATCCAACACATAGACGGCTTCCTTTTCATCCCGGGGCGAAAAGAACCAGGGATCCAGGCGATCCTCCAAGGGGGCGATGTAGCCGTAGATGACCCGGTTGCTCATCAAATTGGTGAGAAAATGGGTTCCTTGGGTCCCGAACATACGAGTCTGGATCCGCTTCTGCTCTTCGTCGTGGCCGCCCTGGATCATGTAAAGAAAATGGCTTCCGTAGATCCCTCCGGTGGTCATCGTGTCCTGCAAGGGCTCGGGGCGCCCGGAAATGTCCACTCCGTATTCAAAGATGGCGTCCGGCTGGCCGATATCCTTGAATTCCACCTGTATGCCCCATTCTCGATTGTTGCTTCCCAGCCGTCCGGGGACCAGGATGATGAACTTGGATTGTTTTTCGGTTAAAGTATGGGCAAGTTGCGACAGCTTCCGGACGGTGTCGCTGTGCATATCTCTTCGGTAGAGGAACGGGGAGACCACCAGGGCATGCCGGACTCTTTTCTTGAGGCCATGTCCCTGCAGAGAACGGATGGACAGGTATGTGTGACGCGCCGTCGCCGGAAAGCGTACCTTTTCGAAGACCATGGCCGGCAAACGGGTAAGCTGGACGACATGAAAGGTGCCCGCTTGGGAAGCGGATCCATCGCAGGACAGGTTGAACACGAATTCGATCTGAAAATGGGAGGTGATCCGCGAGGCCACGCTTTCCATGATATCCAGCAGACCGGAACGGAAGCCGAACCGGTCGGCGTGGATGAGCTCCTCCAGAGTGACCCACGTCTTGTATCTTCCCAGACGTTTCGTGGTCCCGAAGTCGGCGAACCGGATGTGCAGCCGCTTCATGGTTTCCAGCTCATCTCCCGTCAGGCTCTGATTCTTGGTCATGTCGATCGCATAGAAATACTTCTGACCCTCTCCCAGTAGGCGGACGGGGATGGGCTTTTGGATGGTCGCCATGGATATGACGGGAAAATCATCCAGGACCGTGGCATAGCCGTGTCCGAATGCGAGGCGGGCGAAGCCCTCGACGGCCCTCTGAGTTTTCAATGCATACGGGAAATACGAATTGGCTACGCCCGATATCATGGGATAATACACCGGTCCGGCGTCGGAGTTTTCATACACTCCCGGAATCGGATTGATCACGATGGCCATCTTTTCCTGGCTTCCCGGAAGCTGCTTTTGCTTGAAATCGTTGTAGATATGGGATATCGCCTGCACCAGTTGATTGAAACGCACGGAAAAATCAGCGTGGTTGTTAGGCAGCATGAATGAGGTGTTTTCGCCGGCATGCACCGATTCATCTTCGCCGGGGAATAGGCGGGCCTCGTTGGAGGCGGATGAACGGACGCTGATAGGGATGTCACCCAGCTCTCGAAGGATACTCCTAAAGGTATTTAGATCCGGCTTTTCGAATCGGGCGCCATGGGCGTAAAACCGGTCGTAAAAATCCGTAGTCAGAATACGCGTACGGAGTTTGTGAGCTTTGGGAATATGGGTTTCATTGATTTTAACCAAACCGAATCCCTTGCCACCCAGGAGTCCCTGTCCGAAGACCTTGACATCGCCGATCCTTTCAACCACAGATTCCGTCATTCTTTTGCACACCGAGCCGATGATACCAGCTGGTCCTTCTATTTTATATCAGCTTGGCGGTGCAACTCCAGCCCCAAAGCGGAGGAGGCGACTCTCTCCTTATCCGAAGCTTGGATCAGGAGGATTTTGAATCAGGCGGCGGCCTTTAGAGAGTGAAGCGGTAGACGAGCTTGAAGAGCAGGATATTATCGCCTGCGGCCCGAAGCAGTAAAGAGGCGTCGCGTTCGAATTCGAAATCACCCGGATGGGAAGTGTCGACCCGGTTCTGGGTCCAGACCAGATACATGGTGGATCCGGGCAGGTACTCCCACCTCAGGACGATGGTGCCGCGCAGGGATTTGAGATTGAAGTCGGGATCGGAGAATGTGAAGGGCGACGCCGGGCCCGGGCCGTCGGGATCGGCGGTGTAAGTTTTCCCTTCGTGGACAATGGTCGAGTCTCCTTGTCCGAAAACATCGAAATCAAACGTGCGGGCGGCTCTTAGTTCTTTGTACTTAAAATAATCGCCCACCCCGATGAAGGGTTGGACATAGGCCTGCAAACTGAGGCGGGGAGTGAACGTCCAATCGGCCCGCAGCTCGAGCGAGGCGGTTTCCTGTATGATGTCGGACAGGATGTACCGAACGCCATAGGTTTCGGTCTTCAATGGGTCCGGGATCTGGGAGATGTACTGTCCCACGGAATGACGCCAGGAATAGCGGGGCCGGATCGACAGCCGCACGGTTTCGCTGGGCTTCATGCCCAGGGTGAGAGCGAGAGAATAATTGTAGGATCCAAAGGGATGGGTGCGGTAGTGCCCGGATAGGCCGGCGACCATCCGCCGCCGCGTGTCGCTGGTGATGCTGAAGCGACGCATAATACCCCAAGGGTAAAAGGCGAGGGGACCGCCGCGGGTCAGATAATGGCTGTAACGATTGGGATCGTAGCTCCAATACACGGTGGCCTGCCAATAGTTGAGCAGCTCGGCTGAGGCGTTCAGGATGTAGTACTCATCGGTCCGTATCCCGCCGAAATCATAGCTCCGATAATACGCCGCGGTCGCGCGCCAGTTGCGGAACAGCTTGCCGGGGTGGAAGCCCTGATAGCCTGCTTCTATGTGAGCGTTGATCTTGTCCCCTCGGGAGTGATAGCCCATGTCCATGGCATGGAAACCGGGGGATATGGCGCCCAGTGCGGTATTGAAGACGATATTCCCCCTCTGTTTGTTGAGGTAGATGCGACCGGCCCAGCCCGTGAGGCTGGTGGCGGCGGGATCCAATGACACATAATCAACATCCGGTCTTTGATAGTAATGCAGTGAAGATTTCTGGATTCCGGTGAGGGCCTCCGGGCTGCCGTCGATTTTTGTCCCCCCCAGCCATCCGGTGAGCACCCAGGTGCGATTTCCATCGAGAAAAGTCCAGCCGTCCAGGCCCATGGCGAAAGCCTGGTGCGGCAGCAGCCCGTCCAAGTGAGACGCTCCCAGGTCACGCCTAAGACCGGTGGTGATAACTCCCAGCCCGCGCAAACCGCCTTCAAATTCTTTGAGCGTCCGGAAGACTCCATAAAAGGAAAACGGCTCGGCCTCATGCCGGAAGCGTTCTCCGGCGCGCTCTATCTGAGTGAATTCCCGGCCGGCAAGTGCGCTCATAATCCCCAAATTCCATCCCTGGCCCAGCTTACCGGTCACCTTGGCGGCCCCCAGGATTGTCGTCCAGGCTGGTTGCTCGCTGTATCCCCCGGCCGGTGCTTTTCCCTGCGGCGAGCGGCCGATCCTGCGGCTGTAGAAGAAAAGAGGATCGCTCCATCCCAGGTTCCGAACCGAATTGGCCCCGCCGTTTCCGAATCGAAAAATGTCGGCTCCCTCCACAAAAAAAGGACGCTTCTCCTCATAGTAGGTTTCCTGATCGCTGATGTTGATCACGGCGGGATCGACCTCGACCTGTCCGAAATCCGGATTGACGGTCAGATTTATGGTGAGATGCGTCTGGAGAGTGGACCGCAGGTCGAATCCGAAATTTCCCGCGTATGCGCTGCCGTTGCGGAAAGGATCGCCGGGTACAGCCGGGCTCCACAGGGCCTGTCCCATGCTGTAGGGAAGAAACTCGACCAACCGGCGGGGCCTGATGCCTTGAATGCCGGTCAGCGGGACGAAGCGGGAGACATAGCCGCTTTCCTCTTTGGGCACCCAGGCGTACGAACACTTTTCATTCTTACGCTTGATATTCCGGAAAAAGTTGACTCCCCAGGTGTACGAATCCTGCTGCTTGAAACGGAGCTGGTCATAGGGGATGCGCATCTCGACCGTCCATCCCTGCTCATCCACCCGGGCCGCCTGTTCCCAGATTCCATCCCACGTCATATCGAGGCCCTCATCGTTGAACAGTGTGGCGTCCATGATGGCGCCGGCGGGATTGACCGAGAATTGAAAGCCGCTGCGCCGGTCCAGGTAGGGATCCACCGCAAAAGTGAACCAGTCGGATTCGACTTCGTCGTCCCGACGCCCCAGGCGGCTGACGATTTCCTGCGGACGCGTGTCGTGGAGACGGGCCGCCACATATAGGGCATCGGAGTCATATGCCACCCACACCAGGGTTTTTTCCGTGGCCTCCGCCCCGTCGTGAGGCTCGGACTGGAGAAATCCGGTATAAGGTGTAGTGTCCCATACGCTTTCGTTGAGGATGGCATCGATGCGGTAAGGCGATTCCAGGCGTAAGGCTTTAATCGGCCTGGATTTGGGGATCGTACCGGTAGCGCTCGTCGCCGCACATGCCGTCAGGAGTATGATGAGGGCCGGTCTTCTAAGCATGCTAACGCCCGATTATAATCCAATCTTACTCTTAAATGCATCATCTTTTTGATTAGTTCCCTCATCCATTTGACTGAAAAGGTCAAAGGGATTATCTTAGAATACAGGTAATCCGTCTCCCTGGCGTGGTGATGTGAACCGGACTGGCCGAAAAGAGAGGAAACTTTGGTGTGGAAATCGAAGGACGTCCTGAAAAAGACAGTTGCCGATAAGCTGTTTCCGGTGATCAAGGAACTGGAGCTGCAGGGAGTTTTTCGACACTTCGATATTGTCCTGACCTGGGTCCAAGACGAGCAGGAGACGCTGATCGGCTTCCTGGATGCGGGAATGGTCCAAGAAATGTTGGCGCAAAGCTCCGGGAGTGAGGAAGGATGAGGAAAGTATGGGAAAAGAAAAAACGGGGTCCGTCATTTTATCTGGTTAAAGTTCCCCTGTTTATCATCGTAGTCTTTGTGAACATCGTCTTGTTCTCTTGGTTTGGTCATCTCCTTCACGGTCTTTTTTCCAACACTTCGACCATGTCCCTGATTGATTGGATCGATCATTTGAATCGACTGGCAAAAAGCATCCTTTAGTGATATTGCATCGAGGAGGAAGCATGAAACTTTCGCCGTGGCGCTTCGGGTGCGCGGTCTCCAGCGTGTGGTCTTTGGTCGTGTTCGGTACCGGCATCGTGAATTTGCTTTCGCAAACCTATGGATCTGAGTTATTGATGCTCTTGGATTCGATCTATCCCGGATATCATTTCGGAGAGTGGGGATTCTTAGGCGTTTGTGTCGTTACGCTCTATGCGGCGCTGGATGCCTGGATCGTAGGGACACTGCTGGCCTGGTTCTACAACCTTTTCATGAGCTACGGGAAGACGAGCGCCTGACCCCTGAAAGCGGCCCTCATGGCCTGAAGGTCACCGTAACGATTCTTTCTGACTTTACATTTCTTGACAAAAAATAATATAATTGTTATATTTTATACGATTTTCGTATAATATTATAAATAAAGTATACATGGCATGGATCTAAGACCCTTCCTACAGGCCGATAATCCCAGCCTTAAGTTTATAGAGCTGGTGGAAAGCGCCCATAAGCTGTTCTGGCGCTACGGGATCAGGCGGGTTACGGTCGAGGAAATCTGTCGCACGGCAGGCGTCAGCAAGATGACGTTCTACAATCATTTCAGAAACAAGGTCGACCTGGCGCTCTACGTCCTTCGTAAGGTCATGCAGGCGGGATTACAGTCTTACCGCGAAATCATGGACCGTGAGGTTTCCTTTGCCGAGAAGGCCGCGGATTTTATCCAGATGAAGCTGGATGCCAGCGACGAGGTCAGCCGGGAGATACTCGAGGAACTTTATGCTTCACCCATCCCTGAGATCGCCGAGTACCTCCGGCAACAGCAGCACCGGAATGTGCAGATCCTGCTGGCGGACCTTACCGCCGCCCAGGAAAGGGGAGAGATCCGGCGGGACATCAAGCCTGAATTCCTGCTCTACTTCATGAACCGTATGATAGAAATGGCTTCCGACGAACGGGTGGTAAGCCTGTATGAATCCCCGCGCAGCATATCAGAAGAGATCTTGCATCTATTCTTCTACGGAATCCTGCCCCGTCCCCGAAAGGGAAAATCCTGATGCGCGCTCCTATCCCTGTGATTGCGGGTTTTTTCATCGTCATCATTTTGTCAAATCCGATGTTAGGAAACACGTTCACGCACAGAGGACTTGTTGCGGGTTGGGCGATCGGGAGCCTGCAGGGTTCCCTGGATCCCCAGCTCGGAGTGCGCACTATTCCGGAATTCACCCTGGAACAACGTGTGTCGCCCGCCGTCGTTTTTGATATGGAATTCTCACTGAATGCCTATGGTACCGCACGTGTTCGCTCCGGGGAGGACACCGTAACCGATGGAAAGCTGGATCCTTACCGCCTGTGGTTTCGACTTTCCACCTCCCAGTTCGAGGCCCGGATCGGGCTTCAGAAGATCAATTTCGGATCCGCGTCTCTCCTGAGGCCCTTGATGTGGTTCGACAGCATAGATCCCAGAGATCCCCTTCAGCTTACGGATGGTGTGTATGCCTTGTTGCTCAGGTATTTTTTCGTGAACAACGCCAATGTCTGGCTTTGGGGCCTTTATGGCGACGATAAGACCAAAGGTTGGGAATCACTCCCTACGGTGAAGGACACGGTGGAATACGGGGGAAGGGTGCAGCTTCCTCTGCTCAGCGGTGAATGGGCCGTGACCTATCATCACCGCCGGGCCGATCTATCGGAATATCCCATTCCCATACCGCTCCTATCGGGAACCAATCCGGAGACACCGGAGGACCGCGTTGGCCTGGACGGGAAGTGGGACGTGGGGATCGGAATCTGGATAGAAGGCACTCTGGTCCATCAGGACCACGATCTCCTGCCCCAGCCCTGGCAGCGCTCCTTGAACCTGGGCGCAGATTATACCTTTGCTCTCGGAAACGGACTGAACATCTTGGGGGAGCATTTCCGCCTGGAGCGGAGTGAGAAGGCATTCGCATCCGGCGATGGCTTCGACTTTTCGGCCCTCTTCCTGCGTTATCCTTTTAGCATCCTCGACGATTTAACGGCCATAATATATTATGATTGGGATAAAGAGGATTTCTATCGATTCTTGAACTGGCAGAGGACCTATGACCGCTGGCGCTTCAATGTCATCGCCTTCTGGAATCCCGATGTGTTCCTTATCTATCCCTCGCAGCCGGGCGGCAATCCGTTCGCAGGCAAAGGATTCCAGCTCATGGCCGTATTCAACTACTGATTCAACGAAGGGTATAAACAATGGAGAATTCTTTTCTGATCGAAACCAAAAGCCTGACCAAGATCTATCGCATGGGAGAACATCGCATCACGGCCTTGAACAAGGTTGATCTGCAGTTCGAGAAAGCCGAATTCGCCGGCCTGGTGGGACCAAGCGGCTCGGGCAAAACCACGCTGCTCAACATCGTCGGATCCCTGGATTCCCCCACTGAAGGGAGTGCCGTCGTCATGGCGCAAAAGGTCGAAGAGTTGAGCCACAAGCAGGCCGCCGCGCTCCGCAACCGGTATATCGGCTTTATCTTCCAGACTTTCAACCTGCTTCCCGTTTACACGGTGTTCGAGAATGTCGAATTCCCGCTCCTGCTGTTGGATTACCCGGCGGAGGAGCGGAAGAAGATGACCATGGACGCCCTGGAATGGGTGGGGCTGGCCGACCGGGCCAAGTCCAAACCCGCCCAGCTTTCGGGAGGTCAGAGCCAGAGGGTGGCCATCGCTCGAGCTGTGGTCAAAAAGCCCACCATCATCCTGGCGGATGAGCCCACCGCCAACCTGGACGCGGAAAACTCCTATCACATCCTCGATACCATGGTGACGCTCAACCAGAGCTTGGAGACCACCTTTATCTTCGCCACTCATGATGAAAAGGTCATCCGGTATCTGCGCCGGAAGATTACCTTAATCGACGGTCAGGTGGCGCGCGACGAGGCGATGCAGCCGGAGAGATCCCACGGAGAAGAACGATGACGACGCTGTTCAAACTGGCCCTGCGGAACCTGCTGGGAGCCGGGATCAGGACCTGGCTCAACGTGGGCGTGCTCTCGTTCGCCTTCGTGGCCATCATCTGGATGCAGGGATACAATCTCGGCATCGGGGAACAGGCCATGCGCCAGCAGGTCGAGGCCGAGTATGCCGGTGGCCAGTACTGGCAGGCGGCCTATGATCCCTATGATCCTCTGACCCTCGAGGACGCTCACGGCATCCTGCCCGGAGAGCTTCAGGAATTAGTGGATCAAGGAAAAGCCACTCCCATCCTGGTCGTTCAGGCGACCGCCTATCCCAACGGACGCATGATGTCCACCCTGCTCAAGGGGATCGATCCCCGTCAGGAGATAATATCCATCCCGTCGTATTTTCTGAAGCAGGAGGGCGCAGAGCTCCCCGTTCTGATCGGAAGCCGCATGGCGGCCAACACCGGGCTCAAGGTGGGGGATGTCGTCACCCTCCGCTGGCGGGATGTGGACGGCGTATTCGATGCCCGGGAATTCAAGGTCGCCCAGGTGTTTCGGATTTCGGTCCCCAGCATCGACCAGGGGCAGTTCTGGATCGCGCTGGATAAGCTGCAGGAGCTGACGCGTATGGAGGGCGAGGCCACCATGGTGGTCGTGGAAAAGGACGGCGACAGGTCCCGGCCTCGCAGCATTTCCGGCTGGACCTTCCGGGACCTGGATTTTCTCATGGAAGATGTGAAAGCCTTGGTCAAGCAGAAGACCTTAGGTTCCTCGATCTTTTACATCGTCCTGCTGCTTCTGGCCATGCTGGCTATCTTCGACACCCAGATCTTCTCCATCTTCAAGCGCAAGAAGGAGATCGGGACCCTGATGGCTCTTGGCCTGACCCGGCTCAAGGTCATCGCACTTTTCACGCTGGAAGGCGTCATGCACAGCGTGCTGGCGGCCGGAGTGGCCGCCGTTTATGGGATCCCGTTGCTTATGTACTCGAACAAAGTGGGCTGGGCCATGCCGGGCGCCATGGACAGCTACGGATTCGCCATCGGAGACACGCTTTACCCGGCGATAACCGCCGGGCTGGTGGCGGGCACAGTGCTGCTCGTGCTCGCGGTCACCACCATCGTGAGCTTCCTCCCCACCCGCAGGATCGCCAAACTGGATCCCACCGAGGCCTTGAGGGGGAAGATAACATGATCAAGTTTTTGCTGAAAGGCATACTGAGGGACCGCTCCCGGAGCCTGTTCCCGATCCTCACCGTCATGACCGGGGTCATGCTGACCGTGTTCCTGTACAGCTACATCCAGGGAGCGACGGGCAATTTCTTTGACACCAGCGCCAAGTTCCAGACCGGGCACGTCAAGGTCATGTCGCGGGCCTATGCGGAGGAGGCGGATCAGATCCCCAATGACCTGGCTTTGGTCGGCCTGGGAGGCCTGCTCCGCGAGCTGGGGTCCCGCTATCCCGGTATGATTTGGACGCCGCGCATTCAGTTCGGCGCGCTGCTGGACATCCCGGATGACAGCGGGGAAACGCGCGCCCAGGGACCCATCATGGGCATGGCCCTGGATCTGTTTTCCCCCGGCACTCCCGAATGGTCGCTCCTCAACCTGGAAGGCGCCGTGGTCTCGGGACGGCTCCCTGAAAAACCGGGCGAGATCCTGGTGAGTCATGGTTTTGCCGAGCGGCTGGGAGTCAGCGCGGGAGAGACGGCCACGCTCATCGGATCCACCATGTACGGCAGTATGGCCGTGGCCAATTTCAAGATCGCCGGGACCATCCATTTCGGGATCACCGCCTTGGACCGGGGAGCCATGATCGCGGACCTGGCTGACATCCAAGAGGTGTTGGATATGCAGGATGCGGCCGGGGAGATCCTGGGCTTCTACGATGATTTCGTCTTCCGGCTGGAAGGCTCGGAGCGGATGGCTGCTGAGTACAATGCCTCCAAGGCGGAAGAAACCGATGAATTCGCCCCGGTCATGAAGAGCCTGATGGAGCTTTCGGTACTGGGCGACATGATGGGCCTGCTCAAGATGTTCACGGCCGTCGTGCTGATCGTCTTCATCTCAGCCATGTCCGTCGTGTTGTGGAACGCCGGCATATTGGGCAGCCTCCGGCGCTACGGCGAGATCGGAGTGCGCCTGGCCATCGGGGAGAGCAAGGGGCACCTCTACCGCTCCATGATCAGCGAATCCCTGCTCATCGGGATCATCGGCTCTGCGTTCGGGACGATCCTGGGATTGGCCTTTTCCTATTATCTGCAGGTCAAGGGATTCAACATCAGCCAAATGATGCAGAATGCCTCGCTCATGATCGCCGACGTGATCCGTGCCAAGGTCACGCCTGTCAGTTATGTGATCGGGTTTTTTCCCGGGATCATCGCCACTTTTTTAGGAGCCGCGATCGCCGGCCTGGGCATCTACCGTCGTAAGACCGCACAGTTGATAAAGGAGTTGGAGGTATGAAAAAATTCACTGCGGCATCATTTCTGATATTGGCTGTTTTGGCCCGGAATTTCCCGGCCCAGTTTCCCCCCGGGGATTCGATTTTGCAGAAAATCGATGAGAACATCGGATCGGACAATAAGATCTCGCAGGGGAAGATGATCGTACACGGGCGAAGGGGCAGCCGAACCATAGAATCCAAGTCCTGGATCCAGGGGGATGACAAGTCGTTCACGGAGTACTTGGCTCCTCCCAGAGAGGCCGGCACTAAGATGCTCAAGCTCGAAGATGAGCTCTGGACCTATACACCTTCGACCGACAGGATCATCCGCATTTCAGGTCATATGCTGCGGCAATCGGTCATGGGCTCGGACCTCTCCTACGAAGATCTGATGGAGGATCGAAGGCTCCGTGACGATTACGCGGCCGAAGTCATCGGCGAGGAGATATATCAGGACCGCTCCTGCTGGGTCCTGATGCTGACCGCGAAAAGCGGAGATATCGCCTATCATTCCCGCAAAATCTGGGTGGATCAGGAACGCTTCGTGTCACTGCGGGAGGAGCGGTATGCCCGGAGCGGTAAAATGATCAAGACCACTCAGGTGAAGAGCGTGCGCCGGGTAGAAAACCGGTGGTTTCCCTTCGAAATGGTCTTCAAGGATGAGCTCAAATCCGGAAAAGGCACGGAATTCATACTGGAATCGGTCGAGTTCAACGCCGACATCCCTGAGCATGTTTTTTCCAAGGCGTCGCTGCGCTAGGTCAGTGAGGTGTGAAGCTGACTGCCTGTTATCTTCCCGTTTTATGCCGATAAGCGTGATCAGATTCCTGATTATTTTTTTACCAGTCTCATCTTTTTCGCCATCTTCAGGATCCCCCGGCCCATGCCGGTGAGCTGCATGACTTCTGAGGTTTCGCTCCATTTGCCTTCTTTGGTGATCTTGATCCATTTCTTGATCTCAGGAATGGTGGCGACGTTCAGTATGATGTTCACAGCGACGGCATAGAGCAGGTACGGGATTTCATGGGTGCGAAACCAGAGCCAGGGGATCAAAAACCAGACTCCGGCCAGGTAGGCGACCAGCATGTCCCGGACGATCACCAGGCCGAAGATCATGCCTCCCAGAGAGGTGGCGAACACTCCGATCCAGTCGATAACGAACATTCCGCCGAAAATGGCGGAAATCCCCCGGCCGCCCTTGAATCCATAGTAAAGCGGCCAGATGTGCCCGATGACTCCGGTGACCGCCGTGACCAGAAAGAAAGGCGCGGCAGGAAGCAGGGCTTTGACCACCAGCACAGATAGAGAAACCTTGAGCACATCCAGCACGTAGGTCAGAAAGCCATATCTCGCACCCAGGTGGAGGGATACGGTTGAGGCACTCATCAGATCCGTAACCAGCTCTTTGTCGCTGCCCTCCAGCTTGAAACTTGTCTGTTTAGGGATTGGTTTGTCGGGTGCGACCAGCTTCCATATCGTCCGCCCCGATGATATCGATCCCATGAGATAGCCGAACACAGCCGCGCACATAAAATAGACGATATTCATTACCCTTGACCTCCTGTCAGACGTGTTTAAGATAAACCCGTCCTCTATCCCCGTCAATGGTGACCGGCTGCCCCTCTCTGATCCTGCGCGTCGCATCTCTGACACTTACGACCGAGGGCAGCCCATATTCGCGGGCGATGATGGAGGTGTGTGAAAGCTGTCCCCCGGTTTCGGCGATGATGCCTCCTATGCCCGGCAGCAGGGGAGTCCACCCGACGTCGGTGAACGGCACGATCAAAATATCTTCAGAATTCAACGCGATGGAAACGGTACTCGGATCCATAACGATCCGGGCCTTTCCCCGTACCCTGCCCGGACTCGCGCTTATGCCTTCCAGATAATCTGATTCCTTTCTGGACGTGACCTGCAAAGGAGGTAGCCCCTCGCCCCTGATGATATCCGGAGGATCGATCAAGGCGTCCTGCGAAATCTTGTTCTTTCTTTGTATAATACGCCCCTTGATTTCCCCATCAGACAGATTATCATTGATGAAAAGACACAGTTCATCATAGTATAAGAAGAAAATATCCGAGGGCTCTGCGAGGCGACCCTCCTCTGTGAAGCGGAGCGCGATGTTCATCAAGGCCCGCCGCATGAGGAAGGTCTCCTCCGACATGATCAGGCTGGTGGATTCTCTGAGTTTCATGTATCGGATTATCGAACGGAGGTGTCGATCGAACAAGATACGCCGCACACCGTTGAGCTTACTGCGGATGCGCAATACCTCTTTTTCCCTCGTCTTTTGGATCCGATCCATATTCCAGGAAGGCTTATGCAGGGCAAGACGGCCGATGGATCTCCAAACCGGGATCGGATCCTCGCTCCAGGGAACGGCCGAGAAATCGCTGCCGTTGGCGCTTAGGAATCCGAAACGGGAAATAAAATCCCGGAAGTGCTGCCGGATCTGTCGCCCTTTCTCTGACCTGCTGAGGCGCCCCTCGAGTTTTTGGTCTTCACCCTGGAGCATGAGGTCCAAGGTATGCCGGTCCAGATCCTGTGCCAACCGGCTCATCTGCATGATACAGGAATTCGGCGCGAGCGCCTTTAGCCCTTCGACTCCCCGCAATAGATTCCCTGGATTGATCGTCTCGGAGATGCCCTTGAGCATTCGGCTCAGCAAGCGGTAGCGGAGGGTCATGTTCAAGGGACCGATGAAGACATACCACTGGGTTTGCGCATGCAGCTCCATCAATCGATCGAATATGTCGATGAGTTCGGAAGGGGAAAGGGCCGACCAATCCGTGCCCCGAAATGACTGCAGCCGGCTCGTTTGGGTTCGAATAAATGAGGTGATCTCCTTGTCAGCCCTGAAATGATGCAAGGCGAATCGCATCATTCGGAAAAGGACGGGGATTTTCCCCGGTTGAAGCAGCCTGAGGCGCCAATTCGGTTTCTCGTGCCGGGTGATCATCTCGAAAAAATTGGAAGGAAGACCCAACCTGACCAGGAAGTCGCCGAAAGCTGTCATGTCCGCATAGGTTCGGGAGTGGATGCGTTTGATGTAGGAGGCGAAATCGATCTGGTGGGGGCCGAGGAGTTCCCTGCAGATGCGGCCGAAGACGCTCCTGACCATGGACCGGGATTTGGTGGACCAGAGAAGCGGTTTGACCAGACCCGGAGACATGTCGGCCACCAGCCGGGCAGAATACAGACGCCGGCTGGGGAGCGCGGTAATCGGCCGGCACTGCAGGAAGTTAAAGTCCCTTCCATCCCACGCCCATTCGATATCTTGAGGCCTTTTGCATATGGCGGTGATTTTTCGCACGGTTCCGGCCAGCTCAAGGATCTCCCGACGGCCGAAGGGTAAGACGTTTCCCGCCCGCATTTGTACCTGCTCCAGATTGCCGCTGTCGTCGATGACATATCGGAAGGGGACGACCCGCCCCTGGACCAGGTTTTCTCCCAATCCGGGGACGGCTTCAATGACCACGTCGCGGGCGCCGGTATTGGGATCTGAACTGAATGCGACGCCCGAGACCTGAGCGTCAACCATCTCCTGGATGATAACCGCCATGGAGAGGGTTTTTCGTATGCGCCGCAGGCTTTGTCCCTGACTCAGTTGATATTTCCAGAGCCGCCAATTAAAGGAAGATGCCAGGCATTTTCGAACGGCCGCCATCGCATCCTGATCGTCTTTGATATTAAGAACCGAGTCCAGTAGCCCGGCGAAGGAAGCGGAACAGGAATCCTCACCCGCCATGGAGGATCGTATCGCCACCCGGACTCCCAGAGCCGAGAGTGCGTCGGCGACGGCATTTTGAACCGGTGTGGGAAGGGGAGTGTTCACGATTCGTTTTCTCAACCCGCCCAGGTGTTCCGAAGTGAAGTTCTCCGTACCGGATTTCATCTCCCGAAACCAAGAGGATTGAAACCTCCGGAAGGCGGATGTCGTGATGATAAAGGCTGGAGGGACCTTGAAACCGTAGTGAACAAGCCGCGCAAGGCCGGCGGCTTTGCCCCCGGCTATGCGAGGGTCCTGTGCGCGCTTGTCACTAAGTCCAATCAGAAGGCGCCCCATAGAACCTTTTAGGTGATCCTCAGCGATACTTCCCTTGAAAATTCATATCATAAGCTCGATTCGGTGTCAAATCGCCCGGAAGCGAACGGTTTATTACCAGATGCCGGGAAAAAGCCTTGACTTCACATCCAGGGTGTAATCCGCGTATCCCGGCAGCTCATTCCTCAGGCTTTTATCCTCGAGAATCGTTCGGGTGACTATGAGCACGCCCACCGCCGCAGCCGGCAGCAGGGCCCATAGAGATCCGAGCACCAGGGGTATGCTCGACATCATCAAGAGAATCCCAGAATAACCCGGATGCCGCACGAACCGGTAAGGGCCTTCTCGTATCACCTTGTGTCCCCGCTGGCTTTGGATGCTCACCGTGCTCGAGTAGAACTCATTGGCTCTGATCGCTGAGAAGTGCAGGGCACCTCCCAGGACGTATACGACCGCAGCCGTTCCAGTGAGACCCAAGGGGAGGCTTCGAGTCCATTGGTATCGGCCTCCATCCAGAACGGCCAAGACCAACACCATGAGGTTCATGGGACCGAAGAACGCCCAAAAGATCCTATCCCAGGGTTTGGTGGCCGGACCCGGTTTTGCCCGCTCCCGCATAATATCCGATATGTCCGGGAAGAACAGGATTAGGGCGGCGAGGATCAGCAAGTTCAGGCCGCCAAACAGCCATCCCTGATTATAGTCGAACCCACCGGCCAGGATGAAGATCAGCGACATCAAAACGATCCAGGCTGCAAAGGACTTGGCTGCCGGCGCGACCTGTTGTTTCCACGAGCTTGTCATTTTGATCGGTGTTTTATCGGCAGCCCGTAATGCCCTGAGCTGGATTCCCGGAAGATGGGCCAGCGGGGAGGGAAATAAGACAGAAGAGTAAAGGCAGCCGTGGCCATGAGCAACAGAATCACGGAAATGATCTGCCAGCTCTGTGCGAATCTGGGTTTGAGCAGGAGCCGGTAACTGATCGCCTGCCCGAGGATCACTGCAATTATGAATATCCCGATGTCGTAGATCAGGTTGTGATGTTTGAAGATCAGGACATAGGCATAAAACAGCACGACGATGACCACCGGCATGGAGATCATCGCAGCCGTTTTGGCGATGAGAAAATTCTCTGTCTTATCTCTGATGACCGGAATAGAAATCAGCGCGAAGAAAAAGCACGGCCAGAATGCCAGTTTGAGATGCTCCCAGACGCTCTCGTTCACGGCGGCGATCAAGGCTATGGGCGGCCACCGGCCGGTCAGGTCGAAGACAAAGTGCAACAGGCTGCCGGTGAGGATGATAAATATGGCGCCGCCCGCTTCCCAGTTCCGGAGAAATTCCTGGACTAGCTGTTCTTTCATTTAATCAGGTTTATTCTGATCTGCGGCTTTGATATAAATCCGCAGGATTTGGATTCGGTACCCGGCGTCGCTCTCTCCCGGGATCTTGAATGTGATCCGGTCTTCCTCCCGGACTCCTCCCTCGATACGTTCCACCACTTCGGGGTGGCGTAAGTTAATGGTGTAAGACCTTCCCGAGAGCCCCTCCACCTTCAGGGCGAGCACTTCGTCTTCCCCGACGAGACTCAGTATCCTCAACCCCTGATTGGGATCGCCCACTCGGCTCTCGGACGTTACGGGGATGATTTCAGGCCCGGGAAGGTAACGGATCTCGAGCGAAAGGCTGCTTTCTGTCAGGGTGTGCCGTATGGTCGGAAGGACGTTCTGAGCGCCCTTTAGAAGCGAAAATTCCGCCGCACGCCCGTTGGTTTCCACCGCGAGGATGCGGGCGGTCGGCCACAGGGCCGGGGCCAGCGTAACGGTATAACCTGCCGCTCCATCTGCCGTGACAGATATCCGGATGCGCCCCGGCATCTTTTTTAATTCCAGCGAGAACACTGCCTCGCCGATCTTCAGGTTGTCGACATGGACCTGATCCCAGTCCGCCGGGAATTGAGGAGCGATCGTGACCGTCTTGGCCGCCGCATCGGCCTCAAGCCCCAGCAGCCCCCGAATCAAGGGCAATGTGACCGCGGCGGTGGAAAAACCCTGGTGGGCGACCGCTTCCTGGGGCCAGACGTGATGCGTCCCGGAGAAGACCTCGGCGATGCAGCCCAGTCCGTGTTGAAAGGTGTGCCCGGCCGTCGCCTTGAGCAGCGGATACGCGTTGAGCGGCATGTGGTGCTTATAGAGCGCCGTCGTCACCCAGCCGGTCAGGAACGGCCAGACCGCGCCGTAGTTGTAATTCAGGGGCTGGAAATACTCGCTTTCTATGGAGATGCTACGGACACCCCAGTCCGTGGTGAGCGCAGCCGAGCTGATCCGTTCCAGGCAGGCGCGGCTGTGCTCCGGCGTGCCCAGGTCCCACATCAAACCTACGGCGCTCCAGGGGGATATCTCCTCGACGCGCTCACCACCGGAGCTGAAGGCATAGGCATAGAACCGGTTGTCCGCGTCCCAGAACCGGTCCTCGAAGGCGCGGGAGGCGCGCAGATGGTCTTTTGCGGCCTTTTCAATGTATTCCCTGTCCCCTGATATCCTCGCCAGTTCCTGCAGCGCCTGGGTGGCGCGCACCCAGACCGCCCCTATATAGATGTCGGTGACAATCCCGGTCAAAGCCCCGTACTCCAAGGCACCCAGGCCGGCCCGGCGGTTGTCCATCAGGCCATCGCCGTCGGCATCGGTGGTCAAGCACCAGTCATAGGCATGCCGCAGGGATTCCCAGCTTTCCCGGACAAACTGCTCGTCGCCGGACCAGAGCAGATAATCGTATACGGCTGCGATGTAGTAGGGGCTCGTATCCCCGTGGATGTAGCCGTAGGGATAATCGTTCCACCAGTCGATGTAGCCTTCCGCCTGGGAAAGCTCGTGTGCCATCTTTCCGTCGTCACGCTGCCATTTCCGGGTGAATCCCAGCACGGTCCGGGCCGAATCAAAGGCCCCGAAGCTGGATAGGCTCAATGAGTTGATGTAGGCGTCCCCCCCGAAAAACCAGCCGAATCCGGGCCTGCCGCTCGTTCCGGACGCGCCCAGGCCGGCCACCATCCCCGTTCCCAGCTCCGGGTGTTCCACAATCAGGTTGTCGAATGTCACCTTCGCCCACTCATAGGCGAGATTCAGCTCTTTATCCGGTGTCCGGATCCGCATCGTGTTATCCCGGAGTGCCTGAAAATGGCTTCGATTTTCGCGGTAAAATTTTTCCGGATCTTCGACGAGCTCCCGGTAGACGGAGAGGACATCATCCCGCAAGCCTTTCCCGCCCGCCAGGCAAATGGGGATAAAGTGTCCCCTCAATCTTTCCGGGGCAGGGATGTCGATGCGGAATTCAGTGGGAGAATCGGACAGCATGTGGGCCGGTGTGTAGGACAGGCCGGAGGCGGCCGGAGAACCGACCAGGGCGTGATTCTTACGTGAGGATTCGGATATGATATAGGCCTTGAGGTCGTTATCCCAGGCGGCATACTGTCCCCCTATTCCGGCCGGCCACATGGGCTGCAGCACCGGCAGGAAGCCGCACACCACGGCCAGCGGCTCGGTGGAGTCGATCTCCAACAGGATGAGGGCTCCCGCCCTTCGGATCGGGGTGATGAAGATCGCCTTGGCCGTGAAAGACTGATAAGTGAAGGTCAAGATGGTGGCCTCGGGCGTGACATCGATATAACGTACGATGTCTCCGGCCCCGATAGGGCGCGTCGAGCTGCCGATATAAAAGGAAAACGTGAACTTGTGCAGGAGTTTGAGAGGATAGGCCCAAGCCTCGAATGACCCGCTCTCATCGCCCAGGACGGCAAAGCGTCGGCCGACCTTATCGAACGGAGTGCCGGGTTGTGCCAGGCGATGAAGCCGCATGTCATTGGATTCCAACTCGAACGCCGTTATGAGCCCCTCTTGGGCCCCGGCCGCTCTCGGCATCGTTAAAAATATGAGAAGTATTGCGGAAATAATCTCTCTCATGTCCGCCGCCCTGATTTGATGTATCCTCATTAAACACCAAATCCTTTCCGGTTGTCTATAAACAAAAATGATAGATAAAGATGTGACGCTTTTGTTCCTCGGAGGAAAGGAGCTTGATTCTGATGATTAAGGAAAAAATAGAGAGCTGGAGGAAAAATAATCGGGGCTGTTTATTCACTGAACTAATATGAATAAGGGGGCGGGGCAGTCCCGCCTGGGATGTCGGCCTGCGTCAGATCAGCCTGAACACACAATCGATGACCGATTCCGACCCGGATCCGAGGGTTTCCTGTTCGGCGATGATTACGAGCTTGTAGGTTCCCTTCTTCCATTCCTTGGGATCTATAGAGATTTCGAATACATTCTCCTCATCATAATTTGAGGTATTATACCTGGCTGGATACCAGTCCTCGTCGTCATAGGCATAAAATTCCGGGCCTGCGAAGTACACATGGAATTTGATCCGTGTGTTGAGGACTGCGGAAAAATCAACATAGATAAGAACCTCATCTGTTGATGCCTGAGGGATGATGTGCTGCATGAACATACCGTCTGAACCATCCTCGTAATAATTATAATAATAACCCCAGACCGAAGCCGCCATCAGAACCGCCCTGGCCTTGTCGGCCTTTGGAACCTGAATGGACAGGGGGGCGTTTTCCTTCAAATAGGCCTTGCCCGGTCTTACCACGGTCCTTATCGTCTTCTCGGCTGAGAATGCTTGATCCTGCGAACTCATAAAGCTCGGGACAATCAGCAAAACTCCCAACAAAATTAAAAGTGTTCTTTTCAGCATAATCGCCTCCTATGGGATGAAAAGAATAGGTTTCTGTTCCTTCATCTGAAATCAACCTTCATGCTGCAATTATTATGCCAGATATTTCCGGGGAGTGGGAGGAATATTTTATGGGTGGGTGTCCTCTTTAAGGTACATACGTAGTTGAGGCGGGAACCGAAGCCCGACTAATACAGCGCGTTGTCTTCCCCGACCAACTGGAAGTGGGCATCCAACCAGTCGAGCAAAAGCTCCCGTCTGGTCAGGACCGCCTGGATCTCTTCCTCGGTCAGATACTCCCCGGCGATCTCGTGCAGGATGGCGTAATTGAGCTGTCGCAGCCTTTCCACAAAAATCCTGGGCAGCTCCCGCATGGTCATCGGGTCCTCGGGCTCTCGGCCATATATGAGCGCATCGGTGAATTCCTGAGATGTCCGGAATGTACGGGAGTGATCGATCAGGATGGCCCGGAAGTCTTTGGTTACCAGCACATTTCCCATGTGACGGTCTTCATTGCCAATCAGGTTGTCAAAGGCCTGCTGCAGCCAGGCCGCCCGCAGCCAGTCTTCGCTCTTGTCGATCGGGGTCTCGATGTTCCTTTGAATTTTTTCCCTCAGGTCCATTTCGCTTTCCACCCAGAGCTGGAGTGATCCCCGTTCCCCGCGGAACCTTCGCTCCACCGTAGGTGGTACCATGTTAAGCCCCAGCTGTTTATCCAGCCGGTAGGCGGCGACCTCCCACCGCCAGTTCTCTTGGAATCCGTTCATCAATCCTTGGCAGTTCTTCCAAATGGCGTAGCGGGTGATCCCGTCTCTATTGAGCGTAAACTTCCAAGGCCGCGTCACCGCCTCCTGTTCACTCCAGGGCTGTTCGGCTTTTATGATCTTGGCGTTCCTTAGGAATTCTTCCCAATAAGATCGTGCTGACAGTTCATCAGCCGTGAACTGCGCATGCAAAAGAGGAGCGGCGATCAGCATCAGGCAGACTAAAGCCCATCTTAGCGTTGAATATCGCATGTTCAACCTGCCGCAAAACATCGTTATTCCCATCCACCCCAAGTCTCTCATTAGGTTATACGTAACAAAACCTCAAACGGTTTCCCTTTTTTATTCGCAAATAGCGTGCCATTTGGGTCCCGGCTGTGGACCTGAGGGGAGGAAGTCGGATTGTGGGCATAAGGGAATGCAAGGTGTTCTCCGGGTGGACAGTTGTAAATGAATTGTCCAATTATGAGACAATCCTAAATGTGAAAAATCCTCCTACACTATCCCCTCGATCACCAAATTCTCACCTTCAAATAATGATTGCAATGTGCGTGGGGATACAGCTTAAATTTTCTTTAAATTAGGGTCGCCTGATAAACTTAAAAATCTGCAATAACTTATTGATAATGCAATAAATATATGATAGGTTGACGAGGAAACTCAAGTCCCAAATGCAAGGTTTTGACTGCAACCCCCTCAAA
>Ga0180437_10002448_pt1 | contig 29552 bp, 33 predicted proteins | sample SS_ome_4_FD_132410 | JGI IMG/M metagenome (GOLD analysis project Ga0180437, IMG submission 132410) | Hypersaline lake sediment archaeal communities from the Salton Sea, California, USA - SS_3_D_1 metaG | ecosystem: Environmental > Aquatic > Non-marine Saline and Alkaline > Hypersaline >...
AAATTTCAAGACACCTTGATTTTTATTCTGAACACTACTGACGAACGACTTCAAAAATTCCACCCATAGAAACGACCAGATCTCCAAACGCCTGTTGCGCCGGGTCGACCTTGCCGGACATCTTGATTTCCTTTGCGACGACCTGCGCGATTGTCATTCCGACCATTTCGTTCGTTATTTCAACCGCGCGCCAACCGACCAGATCTGACCAACCCTTCGGTGCGGCGCGCAACGGTCGCGGATTTTTAAGGATAAGAATATTTCCTTCGCGCCGGACGGTTTCACCTTGCCAACCGACGCCCGCGTTGATCCGAAAAAGACGCGTGTCGGAAGGTAAGTCCTTCAGAATTTCGCGAATTTTCTGACCTTCGCGCATTAATCACAATCCGCGTTCGCGCAAGGATCTTTTCCGCGCTTCAAGCGCCGAAGGTTTCTGTCAACCAACCAATCATAAAGCTTTTCACGCTTGCGCCGGTCACGAATGCTTGAAGTGACTCGTTTCGCTTCGTCGCGAGCGAAGGCTTTATGTTGAACCGATTGAATTTCGCCAACGGTTTTTTTGACGCCTTGAATCGCTTCGGAATTTTCCTTGACGTTGTCCTTCAGTCGATTAAACCGCTTCCCGCCGCGATCTATTATCGTCTGACGCGATTGTTCAATTCGTTGGTCGACGTCTTCCTTGTCATAGTATTTCATACCTAAAATGAAAGAAAAACCCGCAAGCAAACAACCACCAATAAATAGGATATTTTTCATTGTGGACGAAACCCACTGAACAGAACGCGAAAAGGTCGATTTTGAATTATTTTTCATGTCGTTCGCCTTTGAATTTATTGATTGCCCATTGATAATGTCGCCACCTGGCGCGCGGCCGGGTCAAAACCGGTCGGCACTTGCCCGACATATATCGGTTTATCGCTTCCAGAATCGACGGACAGCGCCGAAGGCATGCCGACAGGTATTCGACGCCGTGTCTGATTTCGTCGGCGACAGACGTCAACCTGCGGCCTTTTAACGCTATGCCGTGAACCTGCATCAATCCAAGTTCGCCCTTTTTGCCGACGACGCCGGGTCGAAAACTGGATTCAAATTGGATCATGACGGCGGTCAGCATGGGATCAACCTTGTTTTCCGCTGATATTGTAATTATCGGATTGACCAATTCCAGCGCAGACGCGCGTTTTGAAGGGCGGACGTCTTGCTTGTTGTGATCAATATAGGCGCGAACCGCGTCGGTTTCGGTCGCCCAAACCGGCAATGATGCAAGTAAAAGGGCGATTGCAACGTAAAATCGCATATTAGACCAGCATCGCGTGAGGTATCCGGCGAACGTATCCGGAACCGGTTTCTGAGGGGTCTCGCCGGACAATTGCCCAAACGTCGCGACCGTCAAATTTCATTCGACCGATGTCCTGTTGAAACGCGTAGCTTCCCAGTTCTGACGGATTCGTAAATGACGTCATGTAGGGATCAGGGTTGAAGACCGCGTTCCCGGTGTCATAGTCGCCTGGAAATTCGCGAAGTGGAAACCGCGAACAACCGACATATTGATCCGCGCCCGCCTGCGTCGGTTCCAAACTACACAACCAAGCGTTTGTCCCGTCAAAACAAGCGACCGCAGCGCTGACCTTCGGTGAATTGAACGCAATTGAACTGTCCGCGACCGGGTCGAAAACACGAAGCGAAGACGTCGGCGTCGGGCTGAATACCCAAAACAGATCGCCGTCGCATATAATCGGGCCGACGTCGCCGGTAATGATTTTCGGCGTCGTTGTGAAACCCGGATCTCCCAAACCCGGAATCGAAGCGGCACAATAATAAATTGTCCCCGATTTCGCGCTGAAAACTATCACTGACCCGTTCGACGCGATTCCGCCCATTGGACCGCTTGAAGGACTTAGTCCGCCGGGTGCGTCGCCGTCGCCTTCGGCGACAAGCGTTCCGTCGGTTCTAAGTAGTAACGCCAGGACGCCCGCGCCGCCGGTTGTTAAGTAGTCCTTTTTTACTACAATGTGATCGTCGTCCGCGACTATCATCATTGAATTATTTAGCGAACCCGTTCCCGTTAAAAGCGTTCCGGCGGAACTCCAACCTGACCGAACCGAATAATCTGAAATTCGATAACAACAGACGCGCGACGGTTGATTCGGCGACAATGCCGTATCGGTAAAGGTCACGTAAACGTAAACCCCGTCAGAACAAAAACTTGTCGGTTTCCAGGTTCCCGCCGGAAACCCGGCCGCTAAAAGAGAACCGGAATTGTCGATTTCGGCGGTCAGATCTTCAGGGTCGTATTTGTGAATTCGATTGTTTGTAGCTTCAAGTATCAACAGAAGTCGATTTCCTGCGTCGTCAAATCCGACTTCCAATCCTTCAAGCTGCGCCGTCGCACCCAGAAAAATCTGATTTCCAGCGCTCCAAGGGTGCGAAATCGGCGCGCCGTCGCCGGACGCGGAAAACAACCCGGTCGCGACTTGTTCGTTTGTCGCGCGCGGTGAAATTGTCTGCCCGGCGAACAACCGACGAAGGGCGTTCAACCGTTGCGACGCGTCAGACGCTTCGCTGTCGCCGCTTGGACTGAATCCCGCGTCTTTCATTAACGCTTGCGACGCACCCCAAAGATCGTCAACTAGAACCTTTTGAATCGGCGTCCCGTCCGTTGACGACGGTCCGGTTGAATCCTTACTCGTGACGTCCGGAAACGCGCCTTGTGTATTGGCAATTGTTGAATAGTCTTTCATTGTTTCACCTTAAACATAGTTGACCACCAAACCCGCCCATGAATGAAGCGGTTTATATTTCAAAATTATTTTCAAAAACGCCGACCGGCGTTCCGTCGGGATATTCGCCGGAACGATTGTTGTCGGTCCGGTCCGATTTCCGCCAACGAAGAAGATAAAATTCCAACGTCGCGGATCGGTTGGAATATGATATCCAACAGGCGTCCGGTTCATGTCGCGGAAGAATCCAAGAACCGCGTTCGCGTTTCCGGTGACAAACGGCCCGTCGCATTGCATAAGGATCGCCGGTTGTTGTGTTTCGACCAGTTCGCCGTTTACAAGAAGATCGTCGTCAGTGATTATCAGCGCCGGGTCAACAATCGGGTCGTTCGCGTGAACCTGCGCGGTGAACCCGGCCGCCGTCAAGGCGTCTTGAAGGTCGTCAAGCGACCCGGTTCCGGGTTTAGCATATACAACCGAATGAAGTTCCTGACGCCGAACGTCTTCGTCAATCGCCGTGTCAGTGACAATCCCGTATTCTTTTTCAAGGTCGGACAGGATAGGCGTCAAAAGCGGTTCGCGGATATACGCAAGGGCCTTCATGAAGTTATAGAGGTATTGCCAATTATTCCCGCGCGCATAAATGAATTTATCAAATTCACCGTCGGGAACCGGGCGCCAGATAGATCCGGGCGGAAGTAACGCCTTGAAAACGGCGTTCATGAACTTGGGATCTTGTTTTAGCGTTCCGGTTCCATGGTCGACGCTTCCCCATGGTTCGTCAAACCCATAACCGCCTAAACCGTATCCCGCTGGACTCATTAGTTCACCGGATCTAGTATTTTCCAAACCGCGCCTTGAATAAGCGGATTGTAGTATTTCGCGACAAGGGCCTTCAGATCTTGAATATCTTCAGCGCGCAGGTCGACTTCGTCGCCGTCGTGTATTTTCTGCGCCAACTGATAACGCGTGAATTTTTTCTGTGCGTCGGCGTCCTGGTCGTTTTCAAGAAGAACGTTTGTCAAAATAAGGCGAAGATCTAATTCGCTTCTTTTGGTTTCTGTCCCGTCGTTGATCGCGAGAAACAAAGGTTTTCCCGCTAGGTTGTTCAGCCTTGTCGTTGTTTTGATTTTCATTTTTGTGTCTCCTGGTTTGCCTAGTTTAGCAAATGAAAAAAAAATTGTGTTTTGCCGGGTCGCAACCCGACGCCTTTTATTGTTATAACCTTTCAATCTTTAAATTGATATCTTCAATCGTGAAATTCGTCGTGTCGGTTAGACCTGAAATATAAAGTTCAACATGGTTTCCGCTTGTCAGCGAGGCGATTGTATCGCTTCCAAACGCGCCGAAGTCGCCCGCGCCGCCTGCGGCGAAAAGACGTTTGACATGCGCTGTCAATTCTGTGGCTTGCGCAGCTGTACCACCGCCAGTGTAAGCGGTAAACCCGGTCCCGTCGATGTTCGTTGAATTATCGTCCTGAAGCTCAAATGTTGAAGCGGTAACGTTCGCAACGGTGAATATCCGGTCGCTTATTTCCGTCATACCGCCGACTGACTTGATCGCGACCTTCTGACCGTTTGACAACCCATGGCCCGACGCGGTGACAACAACCGGGTTCGCTTGCGTCGCCCCTGTGATCAATGTTTCTGTCGACGAAACCTCAAAAACAGAATATTCAAAAGTCTTATTTCCGACAGCCGATTCGCCTGACGCCGAAAAAGACACCGAATAATCGCGCGTTGCGCCAATTGTAACACGGTCGTTCGCCTGGTCGGAAACGCTGTCTTCGTCGGGAAGGTTTGTGTCGAACAGTGTGAACTTAAACCATGAATTCGCCAGTGTAATTGACGTTGACGTCGAATTGTCTTTGACAAAAATTCCGGCGTAATCTGGAAAAGGAATTTCAGATTTTAATTCGTTCAGCGCGCCGATCAAGGACGTCGCCGAAAAACCGGACAGAATTGTTTCGCCGGATTCGTTCAGCGTTATAGATCCAGATCGTGCAGTGAAATTGATATCGTCTTGCGCTGAAATCGCAATAGTTGCAAGACCTGAACCTGCGTTGTTTGCGGTAATCTGGACAACTGAATTCGCCGTCGATGAAACGTTCGCTTGACGCGCCCTTATTTCAACTGTCGCAAGCGCCGAACCGGACGCGTTGCCCGTCGACCAAACATTGACCGTCGAAGTTCCGGTTCCCTCGTTGTTTGAAAAAATTTGTGTTTCGGCATTTCCAGCGGCGCGCGTTATTGATTGAACGGTTGTTTTTGCCGCGCCGTTGCCGTTTTTCGTTTCGGATCTTAATCTTGCGGACGCGTCGCCGGTTGCGCCGTCTTCCTGAACACCTTCAACAGTAACAGTTGCGTTGCCGGACGCGCTGGGTAAACCTATAGTTGCTAACAATATATCAGCGGCGCCCGCGCCGGTTGCCTGATATGTAAACCCGCCGGTCCGACTCGTTGCGGTCGCATAACCGCCGAAAAATCCGTTTGAATCTCCAAATGAAATTATATTATAGGTTGTAGGCGAATTTAAGGAAATAGCATAACCGGTTGTTGTATTCCATGCACCCGTGGGGATCGGATTGCTTGTTATTTCAAGAACATTTGAACGCGCGCCTGTTGTATCCTGATTTATTAGTTTTAATGCGACATGATCGCTTGGATCTTCCGCCGTGATAGTCCATTGGCTAGCGGATTCAACCGAATCGGCGTTTATTGAAATAATTCCGTCGCCTGCGCCAGCGTTCGCGGCGTCAAGAAACAACGTCAGGTCGCCCGCGTCGGAACCGCTGACGGCAAATCCGGAACTGACGTCTGATTCAAGGTCGATTGCGGTTGTCGCGTCAACGGACAACCCGTCGCCCGCGTTCTGCGGCGACAGAACTGACGCCGCGCGGTTCCACAACGATTCCGCGACAATTTCCCCTTTCAGTTCGTTCAGCGCGCCGACAATCGACGTCGCGGTAAACGCGCCATCAAGGGTCGTTTCGTCTGATTCATTCAGGGTTATCGTTGCCGCGCGCGCGCCCAATGTTAGATCCGCGGTCGCGCCGGAAACCGTAAAATTTGAAGCGGCCGAGGCATCGATCGAAACCGCAACGGATTCAATTTCAAGCGTTGCCGTTGAACTGATTTTATGCGATCCGCCTCCGCTGAACGCAATCGCGTCGCCGCTTCCGGCGTTTTCAATCGATAAAACGTCGGGATCGTTCGTTGAATCGTTTTGAATCAACGAAAGCGGGACCGCGTTTTCGGTATCGGCGATCGTTATTTCAACCCGATCGCCTGCGGTTAGCGGCGACAAAACCGACCCGGCTCGATTCCAAAACACCGACGGAATAGAATCGTCGACATATTTCTTGATCGATTGTTGCGTTGCAAGCGCGGCCGGGTCGTCCGAAATCATGTCGTCTTCGTCGCGAATGATGTCAACCGCCGCACCGGCGGCGTCAAGCTTCAAGCTATCGCCGGAATTTTCAGGCGACAAAACCGACCCGGTTCGATTCCAGTAAAAAAGCTGTGTATTGTCGACTTTTTCCCAAACCGACCCGTTAAAAACCGCCCAGTCGCCAATTTGCCAGTCTGTTATTCCGTCAAGGTCTGTCGTTCCAGCGACCGAAACGACGTAATAATGACCAGTTGTTCCGGTGCTACTGACAAGCGTCGGCGTATTCGTCGACGCGTTCCAGGTTCCTTGATACTGAAGCGCGCCGGAAACGCCCAGATCGGTTTCGTTGATCACTTCATTTAGTGAAGTTTTCCAACCGTCTACAGCGTCAAATTCCGTCTTTTCGCCCGCCGCCGGCGCGCGAAGCGCTTTGTTTTCTGTCGTAAACGCGACACCGTTCGTCGTTGACGCAACACCGTTGTTGCCAATACAGCGGATTAGATAGGAACCCGGCGCCGCTTGCGTTGCGTCAAACGTCGGCGCTGGCGCCGCAGGGTCGGACAAAACCGCCGTCGCGCCTATTGGTTGATCTAGGATTTCCCATAAATAGGAAGTTATCCCGACGGTTGAACCAAGGGACAGCGTCACCGTCACGGCGGAAGACCCGATTTTTGAATATGGAAAAACGCGCGCTTCGCCGGGAACGCCGGCGGGTTCGCCTGGAAGATCTATCGCAATTAGTGGATTTAATGGCATTTTTTCACCTCGTTAAACAAAAATCACGCCGCCGGACTTCGCCATTTCGCCTTGTTTTAATACATAGGAAGGTATAAATATACCAACAACAAGACCGAAACCAACCGTTCCGGCGGAACCGCCGACGGGTTCGATAATATCCTGAACAACCGACGAAACCGTCAAGTCGGTTATTGTGTTGTTTTTGTCCGACTCGAAATCAAGACCAGTTATAAACGGACGCATCTCGCGGGCGTATTCATCCAGCGCCGTTTCAATATCGCTTTCGACCTGCGTCTGAATTGCCGGGTCAACAACTAGGTCGCGAACTTCAAAATAAAACGTCGTCCGTTCTATGGATTCGACAAAAAGCGTTTCGTCGGTCTCCCCCAAAGGCGGCCGGGTTCGCCCGGTGTCGGGATTTGTATTTATATTGTCGCGAACGCTCGCAAGCAACGCAGGCGGCGCGATTCCGTCCGGATCGATACTTGAAACCGCTTCGACAAAAACCGTCCGGTCGCCAGGAAGCGACTCGTTGTCGCAAACAACGGTCGGACCTGCGCCTTCGTTTGCAATAGTCGCCGCAAGCGTCATTTTGTTCGCCGCGACCGAATTGATCGCATAAATCCCGTCATTACTTGCCGACCCTTGAACGTTGACGGCGTGACCAACTGCAAATTCCGCGTCGGTGAAATCGGTTGTTGTCGAATTGATCGAATTATCCGCACTGGAAAAGAAAATATCCGAACCCGTGACCGTGTATTGTCGCGGTTTTCCGGCATATGGAAACGCGTTTTCAACGCCGGTTGTTTGTTCCGCCCAGGTCCGATAGTCCGCCGAATTCCCGCCGCCGCCGACCGTCCTGATTTCGGTCAGGATTCGCCGCCGATATGATTCGTCACTTTCTTTTTCAACCCCTAGTTCGTTGACAGCCGTTACCGTTCCGACGGTTGAAATTCCGGGTGTCTGCGTTCCAATCGTCAATGTGTCGCTGACTTCAAGATTTCCCGCCGGGCCGGTTGTCCGCGCGGTGATATCCAGCGTTACGACGCCGCCCGCTTCGCTTACGCTTGCGTCGGCCTTGTATCGTTCATTGTTTGCGTCGCCGACCCAATCGACCGTCGAAGGAAGGTAAGCACTTGGATCGGCGTCCGCTTCGATTTCGAGGTTTGCGGCGTTCGCCGGTCGCCTATAGACACCGTAGTTTTCACCAATTCGATCAAGATCTTCGTCGGTCGCGGTCAGCGCCAGGTTTTGAAGAACGCGTTCGGCCGCGAACCTGAAAAGCGACGTTCCAAGAAGCGCGTCAATCGCGGCGCAAACCCGCAGAAATGCTCGAGGGATAAGCGGAACCGATTGATTCAGCGAATTTTCGTAATTCGTAAGGAATAGATCTTTCAGTTCTTGCGTCGTTGGTATCTTTAGCGCCATGATTAAACCTTTTTATGCGCCGGGTCGGTCGCCTGGTTGATCCAGTTTTCCCCGTATTTGGTCAAAAGAAGCGTTTCGACGTCCTGACCTGGCGGTTCGATCAAAATTTCGGTGACGCGCAACTGACCGGTCGGATTCGCCGTGTTCGCCTGAATACGCGTCGCGATTTTTTCCGTTATCATCCATGCAAGGGCCTTTTCCGCCGAATCTCGAAGGTTATTTAGGTTTGTAAGCGTCACCGGTTCGCGACCGTTAAATTCATAGTCAGAACCGATCTTTTGATTTTCGTCTTGAAACAACACGTTTCCACACCAACCGGGTTCAGTAAACAGCGAAATAAACGCGGCGTTTTCAAAACCCTGATCCATGACAGGCTGACCGGCATTAAACACAAGGTCTGAACCGTTTTCGGTCAAAATCAACTTTGGGTCTCCTTGAAATCTGTCCGCCATTATGGAACCTTTATTACGTCAATTTTCGCCGGGTCGATTGTCTTCGTTGACGGGTTCGCTGTAGCGGGCGACCCGCCGGTTCCCGGTGCGTAGGCTGTCGCGAATGCGTCCCATTGCGTTTTTAGGTCGTCAAACGCTTCCTTCAACTTTGAAAATCGAACCGCGTTGTCGGCGTTTCCGTTTATTTCAATTACGCCGCTTGATAGTAAATTCATGAACGCTTTGATCGCGCCTGCGTCGATTGAATAAATTTTTCGTTCGCCTTCGTTCATTGACGGTTCGATCCCGTCGTCAACAGCGACACCGACCCGCCAGGAAGAACCAAGGTCGATTACAATCACGCGCGAATCGTTCGGCGGGTTGTAGTCTTCGCCCGACTGCCTAAACAGTTCGACCGACTGAACGTCGTCCGGATCGGTCAATTCAACCTGAAGGATTAAGACGTTTTTGTCACCGTCGCGATTTTTTCCGACGGCGCGTCCGGTGATTCTACCTATCGCCGCCATGGTTCACCTATTGGTTCGCCTGTGAATACATTCGGCGGAACAATCGACAGTGTCGCCGTCGTTCCATTCTTTTCGAAGTTGAATTCAACGCGCCGAATGATAAAATCGAACCCGTCAGGAATAAACAACGACGGCGCCTTGTAAGTAACAAGCGTATTTTCCGACCATAGTTCGCCGTTTGGCGAATACCAACTGTCAACCGGAATTTCCATGGTCAGCGCGTCGGCGACCTGTTTCGATCTGCGCCAGTCGGCCGCCGCCTGAATATTTCCCGCGGTTGAATCTTCGGCGGAAAATGTCAGAAATCTTGACTTCGGAATTGCCGTGTCCTTCGCTGTCGCCGTCTTTCGCTTTCGATTTGGACTGTTCGCAATCGCCTTGTAAACGTTGAACCGCTGTCGACCGTCGAATTTCGCCGCAGAATCCCGAACCGGCGGTTTTCCTTCTTCAAGTGTCCCGACCGGCGCTCCGGTCGTTTTTGCCTGATAAAATATCACTTCTCCGTCGACTGTTGACGATATCAAAACCGCGCGCTGTGTCGCGAGACCCGCCAAATGTTGAAAGATCTTATCCGTCGCGCGCGCCGTTACCTGGTCGAAAATTTCGTTATCGTCGAAATCATAGACAATCGGAATTCCTAAAGGTTCGATCAGTTCCGTCGCCCGGTCCTTCAGGGTTATTTTTTTCGACTCATAAGGCGGACGCACGGTCGAATCGACAATGTCCGCCGCCGCAGAAGCGCCTTCCAGCGCAACCACGACGCCGCCTGAACCGCTTGAAGGGTTGACCGAATACAAAACCCCTGTGAATCGTTTCCGTCCGCCTAGATAGCATTTGACGGCCTGATATCCATAAGGCCGGATTAGTTCAGTTAGTTCAAGGTCTGAAGGGCTCCACTGAAGGGACGCCGCGAACCCGTCCGCGACCGTGTCCATTGTTCGCATTAGTGACGCGCCTTCAACGGGAACTTCAGTCCCTTCAATTTCAAAGGTGAACGCGTCAGGATCTTTTCCGACTAAATCGACCGCAAGACTGTTTTCAAGCGCCGCAAGTTCCGGGTCGGTCGGAATCGTGATCACTTCGCCTGGAAAAATCAGTTCCGGGTTTCCGGACCTTAAAACCGTCTGATTCGCCCTCCAAATCAACCGCCATTTTCGACCGTTTCCGTATGCCTGCGCCGCGATTCCAGACAGCGTGTCGCCTTCAACGACGATATATTGCTTCCCTTGTGTCGCTTTAGCCATAGATCACGACCTCGCGACCCGGTTCAAGGAGAAGGATATCTTCTCCCTTTAGATGGTTTGATGAAATAAAAAGGTCAAAATTTTCATCGTTTTCGCCTAGTGATCCATATTCTGTTATGGTGATTTCAATCGGCGCGCGCGGTTTGGTCAAAACAAACCGCTTTTCAACGTTCAGGTCAAACGCGGAAACAAGAAGGTATTTAATCGCGGACGCCGTCGCAAGCGCGGCGTCAACGAACGATTGCGACTGACTGAAAAACTGACTGTCAATGTCGTTATCTTCAAAATTCGCCATTACAACGTCAAGGGCGTCGGAAATAGTCGCGAATTTCGTTGACAAGTCTTCCGCAAATTCAACTGCTTCCGCGCGCGTCTGAAGAAGGCCGGTTGTAGCAATTTTTGCATTCGCGCCTAGTATCGCAGACAACGAATTTTCAAGAACAGCCGTCCGGTTTTTGTCTTCAGCGCTTGCGCCGCCTGGTAGTTCGTCAAGAAGTCCGGTCGTCAGGTCGGCATAGTAATCAAGACGCGACCCGATATCGTTATTTGCAAGAAGTGGGATCTGCGTCAGTTGTTGCATTTGACCGGAAAGTTCTGCGGCCGCCAGCGACGGCGCGTTCAATACGTCCTGAATTGACCCTTGAATCCCGTCAACTAGGTTGTTCAATGAATCAATTGTTGTAAACAGAGGCGAAAGCGCCGCGTCGGTCAACCCGGTTGCTATGTCCGCGACGTCCTGAATTGTGTTCCGAAGGGTTTCCGTCTTTTCGCTTATATTGTCCGCGAATTGTTGCGCGGCGTTGATATTCAGGTTGTTGACGTTTGCGTCGGTCTCGCCCTTCAATTCCGGCGCCGACGTCAAGTCTTCAGGAAGAATCGGATCGATCCAGCTAGTTCTGACTTCCGTTATGTTTCCGTTTGTGATCGGTTGCGTCTGTTGAGAAATGGACAGCATTTGAAGATCTAAAAAACCAAGAACCGGGTGCGTAACATCCCAAAGGCCGTTTTGATCTGCGCTAGTCCAAAAACGCGCGGCGTCAAGGTCGTTGTCTTTTCCCGCGAAGAAAAACGTTATATCATAGTGCGACGAAGTCATTTCCAAGTCTTGCGCGATTGTTCCGACGATCTTCGGATAGTCGAACAGACCGATCTTTTTCGATTTATCCCTTGTGTCGCCGCGCCAAAAACCGGAATATTCGTCACCGTCCGGCGAAATGAATTTGATATTGGGTCGAAGGCGCGCGTTCCAATCGTCCGGACCTAGACCTAAGATATCCTTTATTCTGTCAAGCGTTTCCGTCATGGGTTCACGCCTAGCATTTCAACACCGACGCGCGGGCGCGACATTTCTTCTTCGAATTCCGAACCCGGCGGCGCGCCTGCGATTGTAAGTTTCCCGCGCATCAATTCCGTTTGTCGCTGTCGTCCTTCGACTTCGCCCGCGTTCGGCGCCGTTCGCGGACCGGAAACGGGAAGTTGCTCGCGAAATAATTCGTCATAGTCGGCGTCAAACATATGTTTCGGACCGGGGACGCCTGCATGACTTCCGAAGCGCGCCGCGTCGCGTTTCTTCTTGAAGTCGTCCATTAGGTTGTTAAGATTTTTGAAAACCTTCGTGTCGATTCCGAAAAAGTCCGCGACCTTCTGTCCGCCTGCGGCGACCAACTTCATGAACACCATTAAAAGATCTTCGATTGCCGTCCTGACCAGTTCGACGCCTTCAAGGAACGTCACCTTCAAAAATTCCCAGTTCTTGACAACCGTCAGAAGGACCGAACCCCACGCCGCAAACGCCGCGATATAGACTGCAAGCGGATTCGCCGCAAGAAACACAAACAGCGGTTTTAATGCAACCGACATTCCCCACATCATAACGCCGAACAGCGTCTTCAGGCTCGCGATTCCCGCAAGGACGGCGGGCGCGCTAAGTGCCGCAACGGCGACGCCTAGACCTATGAAAAGCGGACGCATATCGTCAAGGGTTGTCTTCAGAAAATCTAAATCGGTTCTAAGGCCGACAACCGTTTCGTCTTTGAACGTTCGGAAGTCGTCCGACAGTTTTTTGACGTCAATTCCGCGCAACGCTTCAACCGTCCGGTCGATTGCGCCCGGAATTTGATCCTTGAATACGTCGACGAATTTAAAACCCGTTTCAATCGCTGTTGACTTCAGAACGCGCAAGCGATTTCCGACGGACGTTCGCATATCGTCAGCGACTTCCTTCGCCGTGCGTCCTGATTCAATGGTTTTTGTTTTGTAGTCTTCTAGCCATTCGCCGCCTAGTTCAAGAACCTTTGAAACGCCCACAATCGCGCGCTGACCGAAAACCATTTTGATCGCCGCTAGTCGTTGCGCGTCCGTCATTTTTTCCGTCGCCTTTGCGAAGTCGGTGAAAATTTCAATCGGTTTTCGCATTGACTTTGTCAACGGGTCGACTGCGTTGACGCGCATCTTGCGAAGTTGTTTCGCACCCTTCGCCGTCGGCGCCGCCAGTTGAGTAAACATCATTCGCATTGTCGTTCCCGCAAGGGTGCCTTCCAGGCTTGCCCGCGACACTGCGCCCGCTAAAGTGGCGAAATCTTCCAGTTCGCCGCCTGCGGTGTTCACTACTGCGCCCGCGAATTTCATGGTTTCGAAAAGGCCCTGAAGGTCCGTCGACGCTGAATTCACGGTTCTTGAAAACACGTTATTAATTCGGGATAAATTTTTTAAACGTTCTTCGGGATCTTCCGCCGCCAGGTTGAACGAATTAAGAGCCTTGACGCCGATTGCCGTCGATTCCGCTAGATCCATCGCCGCAATAGTCGCTAGGTCTGTCGTTGACGCCGCCGCAAGCATTGCCTGTTCTTGATTGAACCCGGCCTTGACTAGTTCGTCGATTGCGCGCGCGGATTGCGCGGCTGTAAATTCCGTCGTCGCGCCTATGTCGCGCGCGGTTTTTTCCAGCGTCTTGAACTGTTCGGTTCCGCGCTGAACGTTCAACTTCGCGGCGGCGGAAGTGATCGCGTCGTCAAAATCGACAAATTCAGACGTGACGTTGCGAACGCCTTCCTGAAGTAAACCAAACGTTCTTGAAATCATTCCGGCGGTTAAAATTCCGCCGACGATAGACTTGAAACCAAGCGCCGATTTTGAGGCCATGCGAAACGCGCCTTGCGACTTGCGTCCGAAGCGGTCCGCGCCCTTCGACATGCGTTTGAAGGCCGGTGTGACCCTATCGTTCGCTTTGAACGTCGTCCTGACAACGAAATCGGGCATTAATTACCGGCCTCCTTTTCAGATATCATGTTGTGCCAATTGTTGAAATATTTCAGTTCGCCATATTTCAACCTTTTTAGTTCGCTTGGTTGTATCCCTCGGAAGAACAGATTTCCGATCCACTGGTCAACGCGAGGGACTATACTTGCAAAAAAAGCGCACCCAAGCATTCCGCAATCGATATGTCGACGCCCTTCAGGCGCATTATCACCGCGCCGCCTTCCTTCGACAGACCGCCCAAAAATGAATAGATCTTTCCATGATAATCCGATTCCTTGTTGTCTTTCATGGCGATTTTTGAGCGGCCGTCAATTTCGCGGTATTTGATAACGGTCAAGCTTCCTTCTTTTCCGCCTATCGGTTTCTTTAGATACTGATAGACGTTCAGGGTGTCGTCTTCTTCCTTGATTTCAAGACGTCCCTTTTTGATCGCTTTTAAAAGCTTGTTACAAGATGACGTGATTGCGTTGTGAACGTTTTCGTCTGAAATGTCGTCAAGATCCAAATCGTAATAGTCAAGCAACGTGTCAAGCTGCTTTTGAGCGTTTTCCTTCGACAATTTTTTTTCTGACATTGTTCATTTTCCTTTTTTGCTACCCGGCGAACAAAGTCCAGTCGTCGTCCGGAAGGACTTGACAGGTTGTTCGGTTCTCCTCCGTTTCGTTGTTTTCTATTTCAAGGGTTCCTTCGCAACGATAGGTATCGCCTGCGGCGTTCGTATACGAAAACGCGACTGGTTCAAGCTGTTCGGCGTAGCCCTTCAAAACGTCGCGTTCGACCGAATTAGTCACAAGAACCAACCCTTCGCGAATCGGTGGACGTTTCATCATTTTACGCATGGACTTTCCAGAAGTCGCGATCATGCTGTTTTCGAATTTTGAAATCGTTTCGGTCAAATTCGCGTCGGCGGCGACCCTGAACGGAACGCCTTCGACCGTGAATTTTCGAAGCGATCCTGATACATCATAAGGCATTTTTCAAACCTCCTTTATTGCAACAACACGGCAAGCGACGCGTCGAATTGTGTCACAGTGTCGAAAATTCCGCCTTCGCCGCTTACAAGCAACGGTAAAGTCGAATCAAACCCGGTTCCGCCTGCGCGAATCGTCACAAGTCCGCCCGCCTGAAGGCGTTCGATTGTAAACGCCGCCGTGAATATCCAGGCGCGCCCTTCAAACGCAATCGTCAGCCGAAGAAGGTCGTCAATCACCGCGTCAATATCGCGAGCCTTTTCGCGACTGATCGAATTTGAAACCTTCGTCACGTCTGCGACAATGCTGATCCCTTGCCATTTCGTCCCGCTGAAATTCACGCGTTCGGCGTTCAGCACGTTTTGAACGATGCTGATATTTCTCATTGACCGATATACGTTCGACGTGATCGGAACACTGGTCGGATGATAGAAGGTCGCGACGTTTTGCAGTATAAGCGCGTTTCCAACCGCCTTTGTCGGCGAAATTCCCGCCTTCAATGCCGTGTCGCGCGAATCATAAAACCGCGTCCAGCGGTCCGCCAGCGCGCCCGGAATGATTCCCGGTAACACTTGACCGATATATGATTCTTCCGCCCGGTCGTTGTTGACGCGCGCCATGATTCCAATCGTCACCGCCGCGACTTCCGCCGGATGATTCGGCGACCCTGGCGCGGCGATTATGCCGTTTGTCCGGTCGGTCTCGCGTCGTCCGTCGCCCAATGCAACAAGGGCGGAAAGCGCCGAAGAACCGGGTTCGACGTCGCCGTCAAGGACACGAAACGGCCTTGAAACCAATTTCGCATAGTTCCCGGTTTTCGTATCACCGATCCCGTTGTAAACGCTGATTTTGTTCAGGGTCGTTGAATCCTGTCCGTAACCGTGAACAACGTCGGTGTTGTGGTTTACGTTCTGATCGTCGCCGGTTCCAAGACCGTCAAGCGCGTCGTCAACGTCGGGAAGACCGGCGCCGCCTGTCATGTCGGTTACAACCGCAACAACGCCCGCGGGAAGTTCTTCTTGAAATCCCCAGTTGAACGTCAGGGAAATCAAGTCACCCCAGGGGCCTTTTGACTTCGACGTGAAGTCGACCTGCGCGGGCGTCCCGCCGTTGACCGCCGCCGTTACCGGAAGATCGTCGTCGGCATTCACCGCGGCGACAACATTCGTCGCAATGTCGGTGTCGGCGTCGCTGTCCGAAACGGTAACAGGAACCGCGATTCCTGCGATATACAGATACAGCGTCGCGTTTTCCGTCGGAACCGACCCGGTAAAATCGATATCGCCCGCCGCCGCAGTTGCGCCGCCCGCTTCAGGTTGTGGAACAATCCAGGTTTCGACGCCTTGCCCGCCTGCGAAGGTCCGGACCGCCAACCTATGCAGCATGAACCCGAAACCCGTCTTCGCGCCGACGTCCGCTTCGTCGGTCACAAGAACCGGAACATTGTCGACGACGCTTGTTTTTGCGGGATCATACGTCCCGATAATCACAATTTTTCGCGGAAGCACGTCGGCGGACGGCGCGAATTGAACGTTTTCCGCGCTTGCGCCGACTGCGGCCGCGAGGCTGTTTGCACTTAAACCCATTGTTTAACCTCCTGTTAAAACGCCCGCTTCGGCCTTGTCTGCGGTCGCGCTGTCTGGTTGATAAAACTTATTATCGACGTCAATCGCAGGCGGAACCGCCGGTTCCGGCGTCGCGCCTGTGACCTGTTCGTCAATTTTGCAAGTTAATTGCATTGATCCAGTTAAGACAACCAACTTCCCGCGCGGAAGTGGATCGTCCTTGTTTATCCCGCTTATCCAGCGGGAACCGACGGGACGCGCGAGACCTAGATCAACATTTCGCGCGTCCATTATTTCCTGATAGATTATGTCGGCCAATTCATCAAACGAATTGTCGGCCAGGTCGGACGCTTCCTGTAAAGCCGCAAGCGCGCCTTGTATTTGCGCGGGCGTCGACGCTGGATTTTGAATAATAGACAAATCGACAAGCGCCGGTTTTGAAACCGTCAAGTCAAAATTGATCGTTATTTCGTGCGACGTCGAAGACCCGGCGACGCCGCCGCCGGACTTCGAAAAATCGCCGGAACTATAATAGACCTGAACCGACCGGTCGTTGTTCTTGACTTCGCTTTCTCCCTGTCCCGGTTTCTGATATCCAATCGTCCGATATCGTCCGCCTTCGGCGGCGCCTAGAAGGTTGACGACCGAAGCCTTGATCAATCGAAAATTCATTGTCATGACTGCGCCGCCTCCACAAGATAAAGGCGAATGAAACCAATCGCGCCGCCGTCTTCCGTCGGTCGTTCGACAATGAACGGATATTTCGGCGCGTCAACCTTCGGTTCAATCGGAATTTCGCAATACCACTTTTCACCGTCGGCGGGAATTCTGACAAGCGACGTCCGGCGCAAGGTCACGACCGGTTTGTGAACGATTATTTCCTGACCTGTTTCGGGGTTGTCAACTAATGTGTCATAGATGATCTGACCGACCAGTTCAAGACTATCGTTCACCATTGCGACCGTCGCGCCCGCTGATTCGTCGACTATCGATTCAACAACTATTATTTTGTTTTGTGTAATATTTTGAACAGTGTAAGAACCGTCATTCAAGGCGGTTCCGTTGATCGATATTGTGTCGCCGTCAGAAATCCGAATATATCGAAAATCCGTCGCTGTCGAATTCACGCTTTTGTCGGAAGCAACGAACGAAAGATCGTCAGCGCGAACAACAATCGGACTGTCCTGTTTTTCACCGTCCGGACCGATAAGGACCGCAGGCAATCCCCATTCGCCTTCAAGTGAAAATTCGAGGTCTAATTCGACCTGTTCGCGCAGGTTGATCACTTCGCCGCCGCTTTCCTACTTTTTGATCGTGATACCCTTCGGAAGTTTGCCCTTCGGGACTTCGCCCTTGAACTTATTTCCGCCGATATAGATCGTCTTTTTCTTTTCCGCCGGTTTTTTGTCGTCCGGTTTTTCCGGCGCGGCGTCGGGTTTGTCTTTAGCCATTGTCAGCCTTCTTTTTCTTTTTCGACTTAGGCGGTTTCGGTCCCGCCTTTGTCGTTTTTTGAACCGCCGCGCTTGTCTTCGACTTCGTCGGTTTCGCGGCCGGTCTCGGTTTTGCGTCAGGATCGGAAATCCGTCCGTCCGCCTTCATTGCTTCAAGCATTTCGTCGGGAACGACGTCTTCAGGAACTTCGTCGCCTGGTTTGTACTTGACGCCGGTTCCCTTCAAAATGCCCGGTCCGTTCCAAATAAACACGATCAGACCGCGTTCAGAATGACGGCGAACGCGTCTGTCTGCGTCGTCGCGAAAATCGGCGCGGCCTGCATGCGCGCGGTAACGCGTTGCCATGATTCCGGCGCGTAAGCGTCAAAAAAGAACATTCCAGGTTCAACAGTCATTCCGCCGCCATTGATATTCGGCGGCATGTTCGGCATTGAAACGTCGAAACCGAAAAGTTGTTGATAAAAGGTCCGCCGGGCCGGAATATCCGGAAGCAATTCGGGCGGTCCGAAGTAACGATCAGCGCGGGCGCCGGAATAACAAACCAAAACCTTCGCGTTCGGCATGTATTTGGTCGCGGTTCCTGCGCTGTTCGTGTAAACGTCCGAATAAGTGAACATCCAGATTTCGTGTCCGCGCGGCGTCAGAAGGCGCCCACGCGCAGTCATTCCGGCCTCGATAAAGCGGGAATAACGCGACGGAACCGGCATTTCCTGAGAGACAAGGATCAGCTCAAATCGCCGGTTGTCGGCCTTCGCGATAAGGTCTGTATTCTTCAGAAACGCTTCAAACGCGCCTTCGCCGAAAACCGCCATATCCGCGGAAACGTGAGCATTCTCGCGAATCAGATCCCAACAATCGTCAATGTCGCCTAGTGCGTCAGCCGCGGCGTTCGACCATTGTGTGATCAGCGTCACAAAATGCGCGCTATTCCTTAAAAAATCGTACTGTTGATCCGGGTCGGCGGTTCCAAGAATCGCGTCCATCTTGCCTTCAAGAACGGACTGCGCCGCCAGGACTTCAAACAGACGGACGGTCCGGCGAACCTGTTCCTGGTGCTCACGAAGCGCAAGCGCGCGCAAACGTTCCCGTCGCGCCCGCCGTTCGTATGGATTTTCACCGGCAAGGCGATTCAAAAGCTGTGAAGCTTCAATGTCGCCTTCTTCGACTACCAACGGAAAAACCCGGTTGATATTCGTGAAACGCTGTGACAGTGTGTTTTCCTGCGGCGCGGTAATGAACCGACCGTTTGTCCCGCGCGGTACAAGCGCGGCGATTCGTTCGTTTGCGCGAATAATGTCGATATCGACAGCGTTCGCGTTTGGCGAATAGATTGTTTGTGAATTTGTTTCCGGCCGTCCGAAGAAGCATTGAAACGCAGTCGGAACGCCGATCACGCTTTTTTCGTCGAAGGCGTTCGCCATAATGCGCGAATACAAATCGACGGAAAGTGGGTTGGTCTGATAGTCAGCCATTTTTAAACCTCCCTCTAGTTTTCGAATTCGTCGATTGCGCGTGTCGCTTCGACGTAAATGTTATGGCGTTCAAGTTCGTCGCCAACGGTCAGACCGCTGGAAGTAATAACGTCCGCCAGGGTTTTGGAATTTTCGATCACAAGCTGATTCACGTCAATTGTGATTTCGCCGCCAACGATGATCGGGATGTCGGGAACGTCGCCCGCGACCAGTTCCGCCGCCGAAACGTCCGCCTTGATAATTCCGGCGGGAAATTCAGAACCGTCGGAAGCGGTGTTATCCGTAAAAGGAACCCACTTTCCCGACGCGCTGATCTTCGACATAAGGGTGTTTTTGACAAGCGCCGCCGAACGGCCCGCGTCGGTCAACAGGGTTTCCGCAGTCTTGACAAGCGGTTCGCCGGACAGGACAAACGGAAAATTCGTATAGTCTGTTCTAGTTTGAGCGGCCATCTTATTTCACTCCTTTCAAGGCGTCAATCGCCGCCTGAACTTCCGCTTCGTTTGAAACGGTTCCGTCTTCGGAAATGGTTTCGGTTTCAAGCTGCGCGGGCGTTTCGTCCGGTTGTTCGTCTTGCGCGGCCTTCGCGTTCCTCTCCTCCTTTAAGGCGTCGAACGCAATAACAGCGCCGGTCAAAACCGCCGGTTCCATGTCGCCCTTCAAAACGTCGCAGGCGATTTTCTTGATCGATTCGGGATAGTCAGATCCCGCCAGATAAGGAATCGCCGCCTTGATCGTCGCTTCGGCCTTTTTTGCGCCTTCCGCGAACGCTTCGTTTTTGATCGCTTCAACCTCGCTGGCGAGATCTGGCGACTCGTTGATCGCATCCTGCAAATTCATTTTTTCCTCCATTTGTTTTCCCGCGCCAGCGGGTTGGTTTGCAGTTTTTTTGTCTTCGCGTTCTATCTTTTTTATATAGCGATCTATAACCGCTTGAACTTTTGGTTTGTCGGCGCTTGGTATCTGAACGCCGCCGCGGGCGCCCTTCATGGCGCCGTTTGCGGCAAAAACGCCGCGGCGAATGGCAACCATGCGTCCGTCGACGATATCCGCAAACGGAAGCTTATAGGCGCCGAAGTTTTCGGCGTTTTCGGCGTCGTACCAAAAAAACGCTTTCTTGTAATTCGCGCCCGGTTTTTCTGTCGACCCTGTCGCGCGCCTGACGCGCGTCTGTGCCGCGCCCGAATCCCATGGTTTGTCAACTATCGGAAGATCTGCGAACGGCGTCGCGCCCGCTGTTATGGTCTCTTGAACACTTGCCGACGCTGTCGGTTCGCCGACGGTTTCTTCAATTCTTCCGAATATCGATCCGTTGACGCTGTCTATCATGCCAACCGACAGCGCGTCCGCGCGGTTTTCGTCCGGATCTTTCGCGACTAGCAACGCGCCGCGACCGAAATCTTTGATCACTTTTTGTTCGGTGACGCCGCGACCGTCTGCGACCCTATTAATGAAGATCCGTTCGATTGCGTCCGCGCGCTGTTGTATCGTTTCGCGACCTGCTTTGGTATCCGCGTCAGGCGCCTTTTCAGGCGCGTTCCGCGAAATGACATTGACTTTTTTGATCCCAAACGCCTTTTCGCGTTCTGACGTATCAATTTGAGTAATTACAACACCGATTGAACCGCTTTCAACCGTTGGCGAAATCGCGCGAATTTCCGACGCCGCGCTTGCGATCCAATAACCCGCGCTCGCGATCATGCCGTGATTTTCAGCGATAACGTGTTTTTTCATCGCCAGGTCTGCGACAGCCTGTCGGACTTCTTCGACGCCATTCACCGCGCCGCCTGGCGTATCCATGACAAGGCGAACGGTTTTGACCTTATCCGTTCGCGCTGCGACGTCAAGCGCGTCAATTATCTGTGAATAGGCTGTTCCGTCAAATCCAAACAAGCGCGCCAACGGCGGCGGCCCGTCCTTCGACAACGCGCCGACAATCTTGATCGTCGCGCTGTCGTCGTCTATCTGAATGATGGATCTAGGCGCGGCGAATTGTTCCTTCGCCGATAGTGTTCAGCTATGCGTTCCGCGTCGGCCGTTATATTGTGGACCTGGTCTAAGTATCCGACAATATAGTTTTCTTCACATGCCCATATTTTCATTAGCGACCAACCTTCTTTTCGATCTTGGCAACCAACGATTTCAGATCTTCAACGGCGTCGGCCAGTTCTTCAACCGCTTCGCGCAACTGCGGAACATTTGTCGCGCCTTGCGCCTTCGTCTTCGCGTCCGCCGCCTTGTTGATAACTTGTGGATTTACGTTTGCCATTATTCAACCTCGATCAATGTGTCGCCGTTCGCGACCACGTACCATTCGCTGACGTCCTGTTGAACTAAGTATTCGTCGGCGTCAAGCGAATCATATTCGCCGTCTGTCTTTTCATACGCGTTGATCCCAAACGTGTCAGACGTCGAATTGTAAACAAGCGAAATAAGCACGTATTTGGTCAGCGTTTCGTCCGCGACAACCGTCGTTTCGTCGTCAATGTCAAGTTCGCTGACCGTTGTCGTGATAACAAGACCCGCCGCCGTGCTACTGACGATCAATTCTGCGGCGTAATTAGCGGGGAGAATTTCGGCTTTAAGGTGTTCGCCGGTTTCGATTTTCGTTATCAAAACGCTTGTATGATCCGCAACTAACCCGTCAAGGATCGTGTCGTCTGCGCCTGTCGGTTCGGTCTCAAAAATCACTTCGCAGTTGTCCGACGGTCCGTCAACGTTTATTCCGGTTAGTTCAACAGAAATCGCGGATTTTACGATCTGGATTTTTAAAACGTCAGCCGAAACGACGTCGTTTGGAAAATCGGTTATCGCGTAATTTCTTGAAACCGTCATGAAACCCTCCAAACTTCGATCCATGCGTCTTTTATCGACTGTGTGTTTCCGCCTGTACCGTCGCGATATTGAACCTTGAATTGTTTTGATGCACCGGAAAAAACAACTTCATGCACGCTTGAAAAACCCGGATAATTATCGGCGCTGTCTTTGATTCTCATTTTCCATTCGTCGCCAATTATTCCCGCGTCTGTCACATTGTACAGCCGCGCGAACCCGGCCTTGTCTGCATTGTTTACCATCGCACCACACGCGATGCGATACGTTCCCGTCAACGCGGGCGTCGTCAATGTGACTTTGTCCTGGTAAGTTGCAAGCGTGGTTTGTGATTGCGCCAGCGATTCCGCGCGTTGATAGTCCTGACCAAAAACGTTCAGGCGCGGATCGTTTCCTTCACAAATCGTATTCGCTGACGATCCATAGGTCGGCGTCAAAACCGCGTCGACGTTGTCACCGGTATTCGTGATCCCGTTCGACCCCGAAACCGTGTTTGTTAACCCGCCGCCTGCGGCGACGGTCGGCCCTATTGTATGTTCACAGCATTCCTTGGTCGTCATAAATCCACCCTAACCGATCCGGCCTTTTTTTTCGGATACACATAAACATCGATTGCGGAAGGCGCCGAAATTTTCGCCGACTGGCCGACCCATGGTTGCGCGTCTGACAGGTCGGTCGGCGCCGGGTTAGTCGTCGCGCGATAGGTTGTCCAGTATTCCAGATCTGTTTTTTGCTTCCAAAGTTGACCAGTTGAAACGCCGGTTGCAACCTTCGTCCATTGATTCGCCGGACACGGTACCAATACAGGATCAGCCATTGTTTGGGCCTCCTTCGTTGTTTGTCGATTTTTGCCATGGGGGGGACGCAAGTTCCGCGAATTCGCGTTTTAGCTTCGCCCGGTTTGCCTTGCCCGACGACCCGTTCAGGTTGCGCGCGACCCTGTCAAGCGTCTGTCCGCCCATGGTCGCATATAACTGATCGGCCTTCGCCGTTTTCGCCGGGTCGATATTCGGCATAGGCGCCGAAATCCAGCTATGACACAACCAAGCGGCGCGCAAGCGCGGGTCGGTCCAACCTGGCGCGACAATTCGCCCGGTCGCGACTTCGCCCGATAACCACATTGCGTAAGCGGGCGACAGAAAATCAGAATCAAGTTCAGCTTCCCAAATTCCGCGAATTCGATCCCAAAGGATAAGCGCCGCGCGCGAAGCGGAATAATTCTGTCCGAATTGCATCTTGACGCGTTCAAGCGGAATCGACATGGACGCGGACAAATACGACGCGACGGCGTCCATATATTCCGGATATTGCGGAAGTGGCGAACTGTCTTGAAACGGTTTCAACCGTTCGCCTTCTTGCAACGAAAAAACACCGACCGAACCGGGAACGTTCAAGGTCGCTTGCGGCAAGCGGTGGAATCGAACGGGTTCTGACATCGCCGCCGCCGCTTCCGCCGGAACGGTATTTTCGTCAATGGTCGGAATAGGCCCAGCGTTCCCTTCGGTTATGTCTTCAAAAGGATTCGACGCCGCGTTGTGTTCGCTTGGTTCATTAACCATCGTAATATTCGATTGATTAATGCACTTCTTTAGGGTTGCAAGGGCATAGTCTTCCATATTTTCCAAATTTTGCAAAATATGGGAAATTCGCGAAAACCCGCGCCCCTGACCTGGAAATTCGGGTTGATATCCATGGATCATAAAAACGCGCTCCGACCTGGCGCCGACGCGCGGAACCCTGACTTCCTTGTAATTCATTTTTGCGTCGCGAACCCAAACCTTGAAGGCCGTTTCGCGACCTGCGGCGTCACGCTCGATTCCGTCCTTGTCGGTCTGAAATCCATATGTCGAAGTATATTCAGAACCGCGAATTTGATTCGGGTCTATCAATAAAACTTGAAGCGGATTCAAAATGTCGCGCCGGTCTGAATAATAGAACCGTGAAAAATATTCCCCGTCGCGCTGTTGAAAATTCACCGCTAGTCGTTGCGCTTGGTAAAAATTCATTGTTTCGTCGCGATAGGAAGTTTTCGAATTCGCCCAAATATGGAACCGTTCGTTAACGTCTTCCGACCATTCTTCGGCCTGATCTTCCGAAATACCCAAAATTCCGGCGGCCGGTTCCGCCTGCAATTTCAGACCACGGTCGACGACGCTGTTTCCATACGTTTCGACAATCGCCTTTCCTAAAGGACTTTCGAGGTAAGCTGACCTGGCGTTTTGTCTCAACAGCCAGTGATCAAGGATCGGCGACTGACCAGTTGACGACATTCCCCAATCCCATTTTGATCCGTCGGAACCGGTGTCGCCATAATATCCGGCGTAACCGTAACCGCCATAACCAAAACCATATGACGCGCCGACTTGCCCGAAACCGTTCAGCGCGGCGTCGCTGGAAAACCATTCCTTGAAAAACTTCCCTATGGTATCAAGCGCACCCACTAGCAAGAAGTCCTTCCGAACGGTCCGCGCTTGCGGCGCAGGTTCATGTTCACGACGCCCGCGCATTCCAAACGCCGATAAAGTGAATCAATTTCGGATTCCAGCGAATCAATGACGCCCTTCATTTCGTCCAGCTTGCGCCGCCAGGTCTGTTGACTTCCCTCGTTACTGTCGAACCGATAGCGTTCCGCGTCGGTTTCAAGCGCGCGTTCAAAGGTTGCGTACAATTTTTCAAGCTGAATTTGTTTTGTTTGGATAAGCGCGATGATTCGCGCCCGCTTCGCGGTGTCACGACACGACATATTCTTTTATATGTGTATTTCTGAAAAGCTGTCAAGCAATATATTGCCATATACGCAAGTTACCATATGTTGCCATGTATCTTTTTTGCGTCAGATCTCGAGGTAGGACCGCAGGAAAAAAACGCAGGTCATGCGTTTTTCCGTGTTTTTTCGGGTTATAATGGAAATTATGGAACACGATTATCACGACAAGGCGATCAGGCGCGTTCACTATATCGTTTTTAGGGCAATTCGCGAAGGTAGACTTCGGCGCCCGGATCGTTGTTCAGAATGCGGACAGGCAAAAAAACGAATCGTCGCGCACCATGAAAACTATTTCATGCCGTTAGATGTGACCTGGCTTTGCTGTCGATGTCATTTTGAAATCCATCAACCATTCTCGCCGGAAAACGCGGGCGGGACTTCCGTTTTTCACCCGTTCAACCCGTTTCCGACAAAACCACTAGGCGATCAATACTTCCTTCCTATCATCTAAATAATTGAACCCGGTCGCGTGGCAACGCGCGCCGGGTTCGTGTCCGCCAAAGGAGAAGGCCAAGACTTCCCAATGGTCGCAAATTTCCGCGTTCCTGTCAAACATACAAAAAAGGCGCGCTTCGCATGGGGGTAACACGAAGCGCGCCGGATGAGGGGAAACCTCAATGCTGAATTCAAGTCTGAACTATTCCGATAGACCTGTCAAGCAACCGACCGACGCGCCGTCTTCCGTTCAAGATAGTCCAAAACATAAGGCGTCCGGATCAGCTTTTCGACCGCTTCCTTCGCGGCGCCGTCTTTTATCTTCGCGCGTTGCGCCTGTAGCACCTGCGCCGACAACCATATTTCCTGCAAACAAATGTTATAGACCTTCAGGTCTAACGCTTCGTTCCGGCGACTGCTAGGTTTCCAAAATGTTCCGTCGTCGCGCTGTTCTTCGGCTGTCAACATCTTGTAATAGTCGTCAGGATAGTCGGACGGGTGATCCATGAAATTCGGTCGCTGCGGATACGCCGCGCGCCGCTTGATTTTCAAATTTTGGTAAACCTGTTTTTTGTACCAGTTGGTAGAAATTTGGTATGTTGTCGTTCCCGACTTCTTGCGTTCGCGAAATCGGTCGGTATCTGAATACATTTCCGCGTCGTGAACTTCGTCGATATTGCCCGTCGTTTTTTTGAGCGACCGAAATCCTTTAATCGGAAACGTGTTGTTCCAACGCTGGCAAAACTGAAAAACGATGTTTTGAACCTTCCCGTCCGCCGAATCGATCCCGATTATCTGCGGCGAAAACCGAAATCCGTCCGACCGGTGAAACACAAGACCGCCCTTCGCCGCCCAATTGTGCATTTGTTCCCAGGCGCCCGCGAACGGGTCGTTGATCGGACCTCTAAAAACTTTGTACACAATCGACCACGTCCGATATCCGCGACCATGCGCGCAGACCTCCAGTTCAAGACGCGGGCCGAATTCGGTCGACCGCTTGCGTCCCGCCTGAACGTCAACCGCCATAGTCAGAAACAACGGGCCGGGTTGGTAATCCGGAATTATGCCGGACTTGTAGTCGCCCGCTTGGTCCTGAATTTCGCGCGGGTTCGGTTTGCTTCCAAGTTCCCGATAGGGCAAACCCAAATCGGTGTTCACAAACGCGCGACGCTTCAACGGTTGATCTTCGCTGTTAATATGCGTCTGAATAATCGTCGCCCAGTCCTCCATTAATGAATAAACCGCGCTGATATGATACGACCGCCGATAGGGCGAACCGCTGCGCGCCGTCGGTTCCCATTGTCCCGCCTGAACCATTTCGTATTTTTTCGATTCGGGAATAGGTTCGTCGCAGTTCGCGCATTGATAATAAATCGACCGTTCGTCAAGCAATCCGTCGGTCAATTCCCACTTCAACCCCGGCCCGTTGTCGGTTTCGTCCTGATCGTCGCTGTAACCGAATTCAAGCGTCTGTCGTTCGCCGCAAAACGGACACGGGACTTGATACCTTCGCCGGTCGCCGGATTCGTACAAAGGCCATATATGCGATTCTTCGAAGGTCGTCGGCGTCGACGTATAAAGGATTTTTTTGCGCTTCTTCCAGGCTTTTGTCCTTGCTTCGGCAATGCTGACCGGGTCGCCTTCCTTGTCGACGTTCCAAGCATAACCGTCGACTTCGTCAAGAATCAGGTTCCGGATCGAATCCATACGCATCCCGGCCGCGCTTCCCGCCGTCGTCATGTCCAACGACCCGCCCGGAAATTCTTTTGAAAACATTGTATTTCCGGTGCGACGCTGTCCTTTCATGACGTGTTGTGGTACAAGCTTACCTTCCAACCCGCAGGAAACAAGAAGCGGCGTCAGTCGTTTATTGACCCACTTCTTCAACAGCTTTTCGTTCGCTGTACAATACAAAATCGGACCGGGAACGCTTCTAATCACATACGCGATCAGGTTTTCGATCATAGCGGTCGCGCCGACCTGCGCGGACTTCGCAAGGATTATTTCGCGAATCGGTGAACTTGCCGACAGGCATTCCATGATTTCAACTAAATAAGGCGTTCGTTCGTTTTTCCATGGCCCTGGATAGGGCGTCCCGCGCGGAAGGCGTCGGTGCTTCGCTGCGAATTCCGCAACCGTCAAAGTCGGAATTCGGGTCGGACAGTCGTCAATCATGCGTTGAAGGTCAGCATATATCCGCGCGCATTCGGCGGGCGGAATGACTAACGTCGTTTCAATCCGCTTCGGTTTTTGGTTCTTCCTGGTCATAACGCTAAAGCAAGTTGGCGCGTCGCACGGTCGACCCGTTCAACCGCCGCGTCGAAATAGTCCTTGTTTTTTTCTATCCCTATGAACGAAACGTTTTCTTCATGCGCGGCGATTCCCGTCGTCCCGCTTCCCATGAACGGATCTAGCACCGTTCCGCCCGGCGGCGAAACAAGGCGGATCAGATAAGACATTAACTTAACCGGTTTGACCGTCGGATGCCGGTTGTCTTCGCCGCGTTCCGCCGCGCTTGCCTTCGCAACGTAGAAAAAACGCGAAGCGGTTCCAGTGTCATTGAACCCAAAAGGTTTACCATTTGTCACACCGGAAAAATCACCATAACAACCTTTTGATTTGTTCCTTCCTTCTGTTCCGTATCCGCCGCCAACGCCCGCGCTTTGCCGGTCCAGTTCCGCAACCGGACAGCCGTCGGAACATTCGCCCGGTTCGCAATCTGGCGAATGCGTCAGGATTACGTTCGCGGGCCAGCGGCCGGACGCGGGAACAAAATCGTCGCCGCCCTTCCCAGTGTTAAACATTGAACCGCCTTTTGTCGTGTTGCGGTCCCGCGTGAAATAATTTCCTTCAATCCGACAACCGTCGATATTCAGCGCGCCGGTTCCATGCTCCAGAACGTTCTTGACCACTGTCCCCTTGAACGGTTTCCTGCCCACGCAGATGGGCTCATTGGCGGGCTTAAGCGCGGTGCCCCATCCGCTCCACTGAGCGGCGGCGGGTGTGGCGGGGGCGGTTATGTTGCGTATTAGCGGATCAGTGTTTTTATTAGGTCCACTTATCCCCCGCCCGTTGCTGGAGTTCCCGCGAATATCATTCGTTAAAGTTTCCACGCCCACAACAGGTCGCACTTCGCCCGCCGCCTTGTCAATCGCCTTCGACACGTCAAGCGACTTCGGAAATCCTGAACCATACAACCATTGTATTTGGTCGCGTATTTCAAAACCGCCGTCTTCGATATTGACGACCATTCGATGATATGTCCGCGTCCCGCCGAATGACAAAAGATGTCCGCCAGGTTTCAACACGCGACAGACTTCGCGCCATAGGTCAACCGGCGGAACGTCATAATCCCAATTTTTTCCCATGAACGATAAACCATAAGGCGGATCGGTCACAACCGCGTCGACCGAATTCGACTCCATGGTTTGCAAAACTTCAAAACAATCGCCGTGAATCAATTCGCGCGTCGGTTGTTTCATGCCTTCTTGCCCTTGGTTTTCTTCCCGTCAACCGGCGGTTCAACCGGCGGGACCGGTTCAACCGGAACGTCGCCTTCGTCCGGCGACGTCATAATATACTTCGCACCGTCGACCGGCGGCGAAACCGCTTCGGCCGCGCGCTTCGCCTTTTCAATTACGTCGCTGATCTGCGTCTTCAATTCTTCTTCAATCGCGCGTTCCGGTGTTTCACTGGCGCGCGCTTTCATCCATATGATATCAGCTATCGATTCCGGCATATAGATCAAGTCGTTCAAAAGAAAATCGTAAAACGCGCCGAATTTCTGTTGAATCGCTTCGCAATCGATAATGACGCCTAGCTTTTCGGCATATTCCAAGGACTTCAGGTCAGCTTGCGCCTTCTTGTAACGCGTATCTTCGACGCCCTTCTGAACCGGGTCGAACCCTTCGCCTTCAAACGCGCGTTGCGCCGCTTCCCGAATTACCTGACCGCGACCCTTCTTCGCGTTCTTCTTCTTGTCCTTCGCCTGATAACGAATCGACTTCGGCGCGTTCGCGTCAACCTTCCCGTCGACCAGTTCGATTTCGCCGCGCGTCACCGCGTTCTGAATCGCGACCGGCGTCACGTCGCAGATCTTCGCGAACCTGTACTTTGTTACAAGATTTTGTTCAGGCGCCGCGTCCATAATGATATAATAAACCAACCTTTGACAGAAAACAACTGTCCAAAAAACGCTTATATTCTATGTACTTAAAGGAAATCACGAATTTCGGACACAATGAATATTTTTCCACTTAGAGTGTATTATATTCAATCAAAATCCGTTATAGTTGCGAAAGCTGGCGCGACGCGACATACAG
>Ga0180437_10002450_pt1 | contig 29544 bp, 27 predicted proteins | sample SS_ome_4_FD_132410 | JGI IMG/M metagenome (GOLD analysis project Ga0180437, IMG submission 132410) | Hypersaline lake sediment archaeal communities from the Salton Sea, California, USA - SS_3_D_1 metaG | ecosystem: Environmental > Aquatic > Non-marine Saline and Alkaline > Hypersaline >...
CAATCCCTGCGCCTGCGCGGACTACCAAGGCAGGTTGGCAAGAACCTCTTCTGCCTTTTTCAGCGTCGCCTCCGCGTCGCGGGCCGCAGCCCTACGGACATCCGGCGATTTTCGCAGACGGCGAATTCTTGGAAAGAATTCTCCACTACGCTGAACATGGTCAGCCCAGCTTTCTCGACAAGCTGTTCTTCCCATTCTTGGAGCTGGGCGAATTCATCGTCCAGCAGCGCCGACGAGTCGGCATTCATTAGGTATGGGATAAACCAAGTGGAGATTACGTATTCCGTAGTCTTTTCCATACTAAGACCCTCTAGTAGTGACAGATCGCCCTGTGTCGCCGTACACGGCACGTTCTCAACGTACCCTGTAGGGCGACATGGGTGGTGAGTGGCGCGGCCTCCACGCCTAGTCTTTAGTGAATGCAGACGGTACAGTGGCGCGGCCGATCCAAATCCAATCCAGCTGGGTCCACCCGATTTCGCGGGCTTGACCGAATGAGTGCATAAGCTCAAGGTCCCAGCCACGCTCATCCATGGCGGCTTCAAGGTCACTGAAGAACTTGACCTTATTAAATTTCAATGGGCTTTCCCAGTGGGACGTCTTGACCCGCGTCCACGCGGCATCAAAAATGGGTTTTGCAAGATCGTAAAGCTCTCTGTCTTGCACATACAGTGGTGAAACGTCAGCGCACTTCCGTAGCTTGTATGGTGTTGCAGGTTTTCTGTCCTTCCGATTGGGCCTGCGGAACTTTACTTCAGTACGGATTATTACCGGGTTTTTAATCGGGTTCATGGCAATCTCCTAGTTAGTGTGGCAAGGGGGCAGTGGCGCAGTGGCGCAGTGGCGCGGCCTCCACGCCGGGTAAAATTAGTTTGTATCAGCCTTGACAACGGGCCTCGCGCAGTTTAGCCTTGCGCATAGCAAGGCTATCGGGCACGACGTCACTAAGTGGCAAGGCTGATACGCGGTTTTTAACAAAATTATTACGCCGTAAGCTGTTGATTCCACGGCGTTTTCCGCAGTTTGTATCAATGTATCAGGAAAAAAAAGGAGGGCTTTATAGTCCTGTGACGGATTGATTGGGTCTAGTTCGGCGGGGATGGTATAAAAATCGGCCGAGCCCCCTAAAGCCTATATATTTTTCCTTGATACAAATTAACAAACAGCGCTAGCCCAGTCACCACGCGGGCTAGAGGCGTAATTTTCCCTTGCTACAAAAAGGCCTTGTAACAGTAACATTATGCTCCCCGTATAACCACGTTCGGGGTAGCCTTGCTATGCGCAAGGCTAAACTTTTTTTGGCCTAGTGTCAAGGGAAATTCGCCCCTAAATGGTGCGCCGACGTTGTTACAAAACCCACGAGGCCGCCCAGTGGCGCACCAGTGGCGCGGGCACAAAAAAGCCGCCTATCAGGCGGCCGTGGTGGTGGTGGGTTGCCAGTGGCGCAATCCCTGCGCCCTCATCAGTGCCATCGTGGCAGACGCGCCCCTTGCGAGGCGCGTTTCGATCTGGTTACTTCTTGGCTTTTGCGTGCGCCTCCTCAAGCGCACGCTTGACCGCCTCGATGATGGCCGTGTCTGTGACGGCCACGCCAGCTTCGCTTTCGGCCTGCAAGGCCTTCCTCGCGAAGGTAGCAGCGAGCTTGGACAGGTCCAGCTCCTGCTCCTTTTGCTGGGGCTTGTAGTCGCCCCACATAGTGGCGGACACAAAGGCCATAACGTCATCGAAGGAATCCTTCTCGACGTCTCTGCGCTTCTTGAAGATCTTGTCACCAACTTTGTTGGTGGCAAACTCCAGAGACGGCGCGGCCGCCAGTACGTAGCCTTGCAGTTTCTTCGCGTTGAGGCCTTTAGTGGCCACAACGGCGTTGAGCAATTTCGTCAAGTGACCGGCGTCACTTGCCTCGCACATGGTGTAGTAGGCGAGGCCCGCCACAACTGCGCGTTGGACATCAGCCGTGAGGCTGAGCCCACGGGTCGTGATGGAAGAAATTGCTTTGTTGATCGCCGCGTCCGTCTGGGCACGAAGATCGGTCGAGGTCAGGTCAACAACGATGTTTGCAGATTTCTTAGCCATGGAATAATCCTCAGTGAATGGTCAGACAAAAGCGCCCACGGAATGTAGACGCTTTTGAAAAACCACTCAGCCGCTGCGAGCATAGCCCGCAGCGCGTTTTGCCAGACACAGCAAAACGCGCCGCGAGCGTAGCTCGCAGCGTCAAGAGTGGTTATAGAAACTCCTGTCGCGTTGTTTACGTCGAGGGGCGGCCCTCAGCGCACAGAGTCCTCCCGGAAGAAGGTGGTTTCCCGCACCATTTCGTCTCACGACGACGGTTCTCTGGTCTGTAACGGTCCTGCGGTAGGCTTTCGCCGCGCTTTTCGCACACGGCGCCGCCGCTCCCAGACGGACTGTCCCAAGCGCTCCCAACGCCCAGCAAAGCCCATCCTTCGCACACCCGAGAACAAGTGTGTCCAGAGCGACCGCGCCGTGAGGTTCTCACGCCAGCGACCGGGTTTCCTCTCGCCCAAACAGGGGGCAGTTGCCGCAGAGGACCAAGAGCGACAGAGGACATTGCTGCCCTCATTGTGTGCGCAAATCGCGGATTTAGCCTCTGGGCCGATCTGGGCCGATCTGGACCCCCACCCCACCCCCTCCCCGCCGCCCGGCCCCCCCGCGCATTTTAGGTAGCACGCTCACCCAGCAACTCAATAAAGGTGTATCCGTCCCGCTCATGCCCCCCTGTTACGTAACAGGATTCCGCTGTTACGTAACAAGATTTCGCTGTTACATAACGCAGCCACCCCGCCACGTAGACATTGGGTCTCCATCCCCGGCTAAGCTACAATCCCCGCGATGGATACCCGTTGAGGCCCCCGAGATGACCCTACTTGCCCCTATAAGCGTCGATATTGAGAAAATATCGGGCCAACTTGCAATGGACCTAGTGGCGAAGCTGAAGCCGCCAGAGGAGGTTCTAGCGAAGTATGGACTGACGGTAGAAGAGTTAGATGCCCTTGCCAAAACGCCGCAATTTCGTCTGCGTCTGAAAGAGGCGCAAGTGGCGTGGAATTCAGATGACCACGCGCCGGAGCGAATAAAGCAAAAGGCGACGACGCTGGTAGAAGACAGCTTGATCACGATCTATCAGATGATTCACGATGACCTGACCACTGCGTCGACTAAGCTGGAGAGTTTCAGAACGCTTGCCAAGATGGCGGGTGTTGTAGGAGACGTGAAGGGAGAGGGGTCGGGAGCGAGGTTCAGCGTCTCGATAGACCTTGGTGGGGATAAGTCGGTAACGATAGAGGGTTCCTCGGAAGAGGTAAAGGATGAAGACTGATGGCTACGTTTGACTATAAGCCGCCGCCGACGCTGCGAGAGTTCATGTTGTCGGAAAAGCGAGTGCGAGCGGTGAGAGGTCCGGTAGGTAGTGCGAAGAGTTCTGCGTGTGCGATGGAGTTATTGAGGAGGAGTTGCCAAGCGCCGAAGGACATATCGGACGGTGTGAGGAGGTCGAGGTTCGTTATCAGCCGGAACACGTTGCAGCAGTTGAGGACGACGAACCTAGTGACGATCCAAGCGCTGATCAGGCCGTTGACGCACTTCAAGGTGAGTGAGCAGACGATCCAGATCCGGTTACCGGGGGTGGAGTCGGATTGGCTGTTGTTGCCGCTGGACACGCCAGACAACGTAGACCGGTTGTTATCGCTGGAATTGACGGGTGCGTGGATTTCGGAATTTCGAGAGATTGACCCGGAGTTGGTACAGGCGGCGCTGTCGAGGTGTGGTCGATACCCGTCGCCGAAGAACCTGAGAGCTGAGGATAGGGATTATTGGTATGGGTTGTTCATGGAGACGAACTCGTTTTCGGAGGATTCGCCGTGGTACCGGCTGTTAGAAGAGGAGCTACCGAATAACTGGGGTTACTTTGTCCAGCCGGGGGCGTTTGAGCCGAATGCGGAGAACCGGGAGAATTTGCCGCCGCGCTACTATGAGGATCTTCTTGAATCGAACACGCCGGAGTGGGCGGATCAGTACATCCATAACAAGATCAGTCCGAGTTTGTCTGGGCAGGCGGTATTCCGGAATTCCTTTGACCATGATTTTCATGTGAGCAAGCAGGCGCTGAACCCGATACCGGGGTATCCGTTGATCATAGGGATGGACACGGGTAGGAATCCGGCGGCGGTGGTAGGTCAGGTAGACCATATAGGAAGGCTGCTGGTGTTAGCGAGTGTGTGGGCAGAGAACATAGGGATGGAGAATTTTCTGTCGACGTATTTGACGCCGTTGTTATCGACGGAGAGGTTTGCGGGATTAGCGGCGTACTTAGTTCTTGATCCGGCGTGTCGTCAGAGGAGTCAGATAGGAGAGGAGTCGGTGATTGACTGCGCCCGTAGGCAGGGTTATCAAGCGGTGCCAGCGATGACGAATGCGATAGAGCCGCGTTTGAGGGCGGTGGAGAAGTTTCTGATAGAGCAGAGGAATGGAGGCCCGGCGATGCTGTTTGACCCGGAGAATGCGCACGATTTAATACTTGCGATGCAGAGTCGGTATAGGTACAAGAAAAAGAAGGATCATACGTTGGATTCGAAGCCGGAGAAGCTGCATCCATGGAGTGATTTAGCGGATTCGTGTCAATATTTAGCGTTGGGTACGCAGTCGAATCTGAGAGGGCGAATGATGGCGCGTCTGGGCCGCGACACGACTAAGGTCGGTCCGGAGCCGACGGCGGCGGGTTGGACGTAAAAAATGGGGGGCGGAGATATGCCCCCCGAGGAGGCTGAGATACACACACACTGGGTCAGTATACACTATTTGCGCGTGTGATAAACTGAAGGGACAGATTTGAGAGGTTTCAAGAATGCCGACGAAAGGGGTACTGCGGGTTTACAGCAATACCGAGCTTGACGCGATGGAGCAAGAGCGGCTGGACGTCGAGCGAGATCTGCGAGAGGGTGAGCAGCGAGAGCTTGTTGCGATAGACCTGCTTGCGGCGCACATTCGCAAAGAATATGAGCGGATGAGGTGGCATAGGAACAAGTTCAATTTACCGCAGAGGTATCTTGAGTGCTTACGGCAATTCAATGGTAACTACTCAAGCAAGAAGCAGGCGGAGATTGCGCAATTTGGAGGATCGCAGGTTTTTGCGCAATTGACGGCGGTGAAGTGTCGCGGAGCGTCGGCGCTGCTGCGGGACGTGTTTTTGTCGGAGGAGCGACCGTGGACGCTGGAGCCGACGCCGGTTCCGGAGATACCTGACGACGTCTCGAAGAATATAGACCAGCTGATAGCGGTTGAGATTCAGACGATGCAGCAGGCTGGGGAGGCGGTAGATCCGTCGCAGGTTGATGAGAGGAAGCAGCAGCTGCTTGATGCGGCGACGAAGGCGACGCTCCAGAGGGCGTATGACGAGGCTGCGGAGGCTGAGGAATACCTTGATGATGATTTGAGGGAAGGTGGGTTCTATCAGGCGATGATGGAGTTCCTGATGGATCTAACGATCTTTCCGCTTGCGGTACTGAAGGGTCCGGAGATCAAGCGCAAGGTGTCGTTGTCATGGACGAACGGCGAGCTTGTGGTGAAGAATTCGCCAAGGATGTTTTGGCGCAGGGTGTCGCCGTTCGACATATATTTTTCGCCGGGAGCAAGTCGGATAGAAGACGCGGACGTGATAGAGCGGATCAAGCTATCGCGTAAGGATCTGAATATGCTTCTGGATCTTCCTGCGTACCGGCAGGACGCGATCAGGGCGGTGCTGCGAGACTATGAAAATGGTCGAGTTGACTACTTTGATGACGCGGAGACAGAGCGAGCGAACGAGGAAAACCGTGAGAATCCCTACGTCAACGACAGCGAGTTAATTGACACGCTGGAATACCACGGGGCGGTGAAAGGTGCGTGGTTGGAGGAGTTTGGGTTTCAGGAGATTGAGGACCCGGACAAGGATTACCACGTTACTGCGTGGCTGTGCGGAGAGCACGTACTGAAGGTTCACTTGAACCCTAATCCGAAGCAGCGGCACCCCTATTATGTGACGTGTTTTGAGAAGATACCGGGTTCGATAGTAGGGAACGCCTTGCCGGAGATCATTGCGGACGCGCAGGAGGTAGCCAACGCGTCGTTTCGGTCGTTGGTCAACAACATGAGCATCGCGTCGGGTCCGCAGGTGATGGTGAACGAGGAGCGTCTTGCGCCGACGATGGACGCGAACACGCTGTACCCGTGGAAGAGGTGGAGGTACATCTCTGACCCGCTGATGCAGGAGCAGCAGACGCCGGTATCGTTTTTCCAGCCGAAGTCGAACGCGGAGGAGCTGTTGGGGGTGTACCGAGCCATGATGGAGATCATGGACGAGGTGTCTGCGATACCGCGCTACATCACGGGGAATGGTGCGGCGTCGGGGGGAGCGGCGTCGACGGCGAGCGGCTTGTCGATGCTGATGAACAATGCGTCGAAGGTTCTTCAGAATATTGCGTCGTGCATTGATGACGACATTATCCGGCCGGTGCTGGAGGACTTGTACATTATCAAGATGATGACGGACACCCAAGGGAAGCTGCGAGGCGACGAGTCTATCGTGGTGAGGGGTGTTGCGGTGGCGGCGGCCAAGGAGATGGACCGGATGCGTCAGATTGAATTTATGCAGCTGACTGGAAATCCGATGGATATGCAGATTATCGGAATGAATGGAAGAGCTGCTATTCTTCGCAGTGTAGCGAGTAAGATCGGTCTTCCACAGGAGGAAATTGTTCCGACGCGAGACCAGCTGAAGATCCAGCAGGCGCAGATGCAGCAACAGGCTCAGCTTGAAGCTGCCGCGCAAGCTCAGGGGGCGCAGCCGTCGACGGGGGGGAATGAAAGGCTTAGTGAAGAGACTGATAATATGCACATTGCGCGAAATATGCCCGGAGGCCCGCAACAATGAAACCATCTGAAAGCAAGGCTGCTTCGCAGCCGAAACTGAATGCCAGCCTGTCTAAGCTGTTTGGTCAGCCGAAAGATCTGACCAATATGACTGGCGGGCGTCCCACGCAAGGAGATAGCCGCGCAGCGGTAAACAGCAATATTGTGAACAACAAGTATGGTGAAAGCCCGAACGACTACGGCAAGGGGGTTTGAGATGTCTACTTGCATGTATCCGAAATCGGCGGGGCACCCGTCGATGAAAGTTGGGGACACGGTAGGTTCTAACTGGGCGACCCGCACTCGGACGGAGTACCCGGACAAGGGTATTGCGGCAGTTCGCTACGATGGACGTTCGGCGCGGACGGTGACGCTGAGTGGCGGCGAGGGAGGAGAAGGGAAGTCGGATTACCCGAAGAAGAGCCGCAAGTTCGACACGGAGGGATTCCGGTGAAGATGTCGCGCCCCGGCAAGGTTTTTAAGGGACGGCAAGAGACGACGTCAAATGTTTATTGGTCGCGTCCGACGCTTGGTAAAGATGCCATGAAGCGGCAGATGCAGCTGATGGCGAATGATTATGGCAAGAAGGCGTCGTCGGAGCTGATTCCTGAGCGAGGTCCGGTCTTTGCCTCCCCCCGGAGGACAAGGATTGGTGGGATGTGAGGCTTACTGAAGAACAGGCGAAAGCCATCAGGGACTTGAGTGGGAACCGTGATTTTGGCGTGTTTATGTCTGCGCTAGCGGATTATCACGAGATTCTAGTCAGGCAACTGATTGAATGCCCAGCGGAACAACTGCCGGTAGCCCAAGGGCGAGCGCAGTCGATTCTGCGGGTGACACAGGCGGTGCTGTCTACGAAGCACCACACCCGTTAAATATAGCGAGACTAGGTTATGTCGAACGTACCAGCCGCTGCCCGTAAAGTAATTGCGGAAGCTGAGAAGCTGCACAAGTCTATTTACCCGGAGCCGAAAGAGGCCCCGACGCCGGATGATTCAGTTGATTCTGAAGGTCAAATGAAGCCTGTGGAAGCGCCAAAAGCGGCGGAGAAGCCGGTAGAAGCGCCGAAGGCTGTGGAAAAGGCTGTGGAAAAGCCGGTGGAGCCGGTGAGTACGCCTGAGACGGACTGGGAGCACCGGTATAAGACGCTTCAGGGCAAGTACAACGCTGAGATTCCGAGGCTTCAAGAGCAGGTAAGAGACCTACAGTCGCTGATTGCGACGATGAAGACGCCTCCCGTGGAACAATCAGAGCCGGAAGGCACAGATGTTCCACAGACGAATATCCGTTATCTGAAGGACGATGAGATCTCGGACTATGGGGAAGACTTCATAGACGTCGTGAAAAGGGCGGCGAAAGAGGAGTTTGAGCCCCTTATTTCGCGTTTAAAGGCGGAAAATGCGCAACTTCGTAGCCAAGTGGGTGGAGTTACCAGTAATATACAGCAGAATGTCCGTCAGAGAATGCTTGAGAGCATGGACCGGAAGATGCCGGGCTGGCGGGACATCAACCAGAGTCCTGATTTTGTGAACTGGTTGAATGGCACAGACCCCTTTTCGGGACAACGACGCCATGATTTATTGTTGAAAGCCTTTGAAGTAAACGATGAAGCCCGAACACTCGCTTTCTTCCAAGGGTACCAGAATGAAAACGCGGTTGTGACAAGCGATACTCAGCAGCCCACCACGGCTCCTCAGAGGAAACCGAAAGTGGATTTGGAAACGCTGGTATCGCCGGGAACGCCAAAAGCAGGTGCAGCCCCCCGCGCTCAGGAAGGTTCGTCTCGTATCTGGTCGCAGCGCGAAATTGCGCGATTTTATGATGATGTCACTGCTGGGAAGTATCGTAGCCGTCAGAAAGACAAAGCGAAGATCGAAGCAGAGATCATCAAAGCGGCGAATGAGGGTAGAGTTCGCTAACTGACATATTTCTGAGGAGCCACAACCATGGCAGTTTATCCTAATGCAGATCCCACATTTGATGGGATGACCCCCAACCCAGCCGCTGGTTATTCCGGGGTTTTCATCCCGACTATCTGGGCGGGGAAGCTGATTGAGAAGTTCTACGACTCCACGGTACTGGCGGCTATCGCCAACACCGATTACGAGGGTCTGATTACTTCGAAAGGCGATAAGGTCATTATTCGGACCAAGCCGACGATCACCATTAACCCCTATGAGACGGACCAAGCGCTGGCGGTAGAGCGTCCTACGTCCAACATCGTAGAGCTGTTGATCGACAAGGGCTTCTACTTCAATACGATTCTTGATGACGTTATGGAAGTGCAGGCTGACCTCGACATGCTGAGCATGTGGTCGGACGACGCTTCTGAGCAGATGAAGATCAAGATCGACACTGAGTGTCTGGCGGCGATTCCTGCTGGGATCAACGCAGCCAACCGTGGTGCGACGGCTGGGCGGTTGTCTGGCAATGTCAATCTGGGCGTGACTACGGCCCCGCTGTCGGTTGTAGCGCGTGCGCCCGGTGCGGCGGAAGTCGAGATTATCGACGTTATTACCCGTCTTGGTCAGGTGCTTGATGAGCAAAACATTCCGGAAACTGGCCGTTGGCTTGTGATTCCGGCGTGGATTGCGGCGCTGATCAAGCGTTCCGAACTCCGCGACGCTAGCTTGGTAGGCGATACCGTCTCCATGCTGCGCAACGGACGACTGGGCATGGTTGATCGGTTCACGCTCTACATGAGCAACCTGCTGCCCAACCCCGGCGAGGCCACCGAGAGCTACATCTACGCGGGCCATAGCCACGGCTTTACCTTCGCCTCTCAGTTGACGAAGGTTGAGACCCTGCGCGGCGAGTCCAGCTTTGGCACTTACCTCCGTGGCCTTCAGGTCTACGGTCGTAAGGTCACCGACGGTACCGCCCTCGCTGCCGCAGTAGTAGCGGCCCCGTAAGGGGGCTACGGAAAACGAACCGGTGAATCACCGGTTCGTTTTTTTATTATCTTTAGAGGTACATAGTGGCTAAAAAGGTTTTGGTAAGCAAATCCACGGGTGTGGAATTCGGCTACGACGAGGTCATGGCGGCTACTGGGTTGTACGATATAGTTATTATTGACGGTGAGCCTGCTCGCCCAAAGAAGACCCGACGCAAGCCCAAAGCGATTGAAGCACCGAAGGTCGTTGAGGAGACTGTAGTAACCTCAGACCCTCTTGACTTGGAAGACTTCCTCAATGGCTTGGACGATAAATGATGCTGTCTATCAGGTTCGACAGATAGTTCAGGACACTCGGTCTACGAGCTATCGGCACCCGACTGAGAAGATTATTGGCTACATAAATAACGCCATAAACGATGCCCGGCGTCTCCGCCCGGACCTTTTTGTGGGGTCTGGCACCGCATCTACATGGGACCCTGTCCCGATCTATAGCATTGCTGATATTAACCTTGAGTTCCCCATAGACCCGCAATATTTCACTGCGGTGGTCAACTATGCGGCGGGCTGGCTGGGTTTAGAAGACGACGAGTTCGCAAACAATGGCCGTGCAGTCACGCTATTTCAGCGGTTTGCTGCCCAATTGGTAAGCAAGGGGGTGTGACATGGCGATGGTGTCATCTGACATCTGGGCCGACGAACTCACGGTAGCGTTGCCGGGGGCGACTAAACCGGCGATCCAGCAGGCGTTCAGGGCGACTTTCCGGGAGTTCTGCACGCAGTCTGGGGCATGGGTGCGTGAGCTTCCCTTGATAGATATTGTGGCCGGTCAGGATACGTATCCGCTGGATTCGAAGGTCTCTGATGCGTCGATTCTTTATATCTTAGTGGCGTACCTTCGTACAGTAAGCGGGGAAGACGACCACTATCGCGCTCTAAAGGCGCTCCAGACGCCTTTCCACCGCACCCGACAGAAAGGTACCAGTGGTTATCCAAGGGCCTTCTACAGCGTTACAGAGGCTCCTGCGACCCTCGTGTTGACTCCGGTCCCGGCGGAGAATATTGAAGATGGGCTACAGGTATATGTGGCGTTGGGGCCGAAGTTTCCTTACGAAGACGAAGTGCCGGAGTTTTTGAGGTCCCACGCCTATGATGTTTTGCTGGATGGTACCTTGGGGCGCATGATGGGGCAGCAGGATAAGCCCTATACGAACACGATTGGTGCGCAATATTACCTTCGGCGATTTCGAGGTGGGATAGCGCAACAACGGGACATGGCCCGTAGGCAGTACACGAGTGCAGAGAGCAGTTTTATATTCCCCCCGTGGGCGAGGTAGGTAATGGCACAGCTCTTTACAAATTCCGCCAGCACGATGTTGTTGGGCAATATATCCAACGTCTCTACGACGATCTTGGTTACCGGAGGGACAGGGGAATTATTCCCTGTGTTTTCTGCCCCGGACTACTGCATCTGCACCTTGGAAGATCAGCAGGGGAATTTTGAGATCGTGAAGGCTACGGCCCGGACTGGGGACTCTTTCACTGTGGTGAGAGGCCAAGAGGGGACATCGGCGAAAGCGTTTTCTGCTGGGGACCGGTTTGAATTAAGGCTTACGGCGGCGGTTTTGAGTAATTTCATCCAATCAGATAGCGGCGTTATTGATGGAGGCACCTTCTGATGGGGGTCACTATTCAGCTTTATAGGTCTAGCGACACCGGCATTACGCCCCCTTCGCTCCAACACGGTGAGATGGCGGTTAATACCGAGGATAAGGTCTTGTGGGTAGGCAACTCGACCAATGTTCCGGTGCCGATTATTCAAGCGACGTATGTCCAGCCCTCTGGCACGGCTCCTGTTGGTATGCGTCAGGGGGCGCTATGGGTTCAGACGGATAAGGACTTGGTCTTTGTGTGGCACAACAACGCGTGGCGTTCTGTCACGGGTTTTGACCTTATTAGCAATGCGCTGGAGATGGGGAAAAACCTTCGGGTTAAGTACGGCGGTACGACCTTTCTTGAGACGTCCGAAGACGTAGTTGGCGATGGGTCTAATTCGCCGGGGGTTCGCGTCGAAGGTCTGGTGTCGGAATCTGGGATTCTCAGCCGAGGCGAGGTTGGTATTGAAGCGCAGCTTAATTGTGACGGGCCTACGTTTCTTGGGGGTACGACAAAGATAAATGCTGGGGCTAAGCTGGTAAATACCTCAAATGGGGCCTTTCTTAGCTGGACGAATCCGGCTCACGGGTCAGGTCGGATATATTCGGCCTACGGCCCGCCTACGGGTTCTGGGTATGCGAACGGCGACATCTGGTACGAATTGGACCCGACGGAATGAGTAGGCAGCTTGTTTATTACGATTCTAAATGGCGGGACGTCCAGCGGAAATGGGTGTACCAGTCTGACGAGTGGGTCGAGATGTTTTATGACCACGTCTACGCAGATTCTAAGTGGAATATTGGGTTCCTCCAGAATCCGGCACACATGGCGAATATTACGGTTGAGAAGAAACTAATAACTCCCATATTTAACTATTACGCGTATGGATATGCTGACGAACCGAACACTATATTTGGGCAATTTGGGCAATTAACCGTTCAACCTTCGGCGATTCTTCCTCCTGCGCCTTGGAGGATTTCTGCGGTCTACAACTATTACAAACCCTCGCCGGGGTTGTGGTTCCACGCCTTCCATATTAGGGCACCTTTAGGCACGCCGAATCCGGGCGCGGGGATATTGCGCTCTATTGGGTATCGGGATATTTCTGGGCGGAGTTTTGGGCGCAATCGGCTAACCTTCCCATGGGAGTCATATTATTATGAAGCTGATAACGAAGGGGAGGCGTGGGCATACCTTACGACGCCTGAGAAGTCTGAATTTGAAGAAGAGCAGTGGCTCAGGGATAACCTACCGGCGTTTTACGAGGATACTATAGGGCAGGTTGTACCGTGGGGAGCGAGGTTGATCCTGTGACTAGCCTCGTTATTAGTAATTTTGGCGGGATGATGCCTCGGTATGGGGTTCAGCAGATTCCGCCGCAAGCGGCAGCTCTCGTTGAGAATGCGATTCTATTGTCTGGGGAATTGCGCGGTCTCCATACGAAGCAACGCGTCATTGACTTGCGGTCGGTTGAGTACCCTATAGCGCGGGTCTACCGAGCGCAGTATTCCAATGGGGGGGCGTCGTGGATTACGTTCTCTGACGATACGGTGGATATGGTCAAGGGACCCTTGACCAACGATGCGTTCGACAGGTACTACATAACTAGCGAAGCTGATAAGCCTCGCATGAATCCGCTAGCGCGGTTGGCGAATGGCGATCCTAGTTACCTCCTTGGAGTTCCTTCCCCGTTTAATGCGCCGACGGTAATCCCGGATGATTCCGGAACTTTTGAAGACCGGGTCGTTACGCGGGCTTATATCTACACATTCGTCTCTGTCTATGGAGAAGAGGGGGTTCCATCGGATGCGACGATTGCTGAAGGGAAGGATGATGATGTCTGGCAGCTCTCTGGCATGGACACTACGGTGCCGGATGCAGCTGAGCGCAATATTACCCACAAGAACATTTACCGGACGATTACGGCATCGTCAGGGAGCGTTGCGTTTCAATTTGTAGCCCAGATACCGCTAGCGCAATCGACCTTCAACGATAATTTGGATACGGAAGAAGTTGGGGCTAATTCGGTTATAACCAGCTTCAACCACGATGTTCCTCCCCCGGATTTACATGGGGTTGTGGCCCACCCTAATGGTTTTCTTGTGGGGTTCCGGGGCCGTGACTTGTACTTCAGCAAGCCCTATTTGCCACACGCGTGGCCGGTAGATTATGTACTGTCTACCGTTGACCCTATTAAAGGGCTGGGGATTTTCGGCACGTCTATAGTCGTTGCGACTGATGGCTTCCCCTACGTCGCTACGGGGGTACGGCCGGATCAGATGACCTTCACCAAGGCCCAGACTGCGGAGCCGTGTATATCGGGCCGTAGGGGCGTTGTGTCGATGCCTTTTGGGGTTTACTACCCTACGGATGATGGGCTGTTTCTAATTGGGCCTAATGGATTCTCCCTTGCGACTACGCAGCTTATTACGAAGCGGGAATGGCAACGGGATTTTTCGCCGTGGTCTCTTCAGGCGGTTCGCTGGCAAAACCAGTATGTAGGGTTCTACGATTTTTCGTCGGGGTTGATGTTTGACCCATCAGAACCTACCGCCGCGCTTGTTAAGCTGGCGTCCGTCTGGGAGCATTCAGTTATCCAGCAGGACCCCTTTAGTGGGGCGGTGTGGTTAGTAGAGGACAATATTGTCTATGAGTGGAACCCAGCCTTTGGGGTTCCGACGACATATCGCTGGGTATCCAAAGAGTTTGTCACGCCTAAGCCCGTGAATTTTGGGGCGTGTAAGTTCGAAGGCGGGCTTATCAGTAGACCTCCATCTGGAGGTATTCCACCGCCGGGTGGCACCCCGATTCCTCCAGAGCAAGGGGAGGATTTTGAAGACTTTAACGAGTTTCGGTTTGGTTATCCGCTGAACCCGATAAATTTCGCCCCTTTGATTACGGTACGGAAAGCCACAACGCTTCCGGGGTTTGTGCCTCCGCCACCCATTCTAAAAGAGAATTCAGCACCGTTTCATAAGTCCCCTCTTTACCGGCTGGGGCCTACTGAGGTGCTAATGACGGAGTCGACTCCGTTTGCATCGGTGACGGATTCTTACGGGGATAGGCAGACGCGAGAGACGCTGCCCGTAGAGATGTACTTCAGGATGTACGCGGATGGGACGTTAGTTTATGAGCAACAAATACTTGATGAGGGGGTGTATCGACTCCCTAGCGGGTACAAGGCTAAGCGGTATCAGTTTGAATTTGAGGGGACGATAGAGTTGAAGTCTTTTAAGATCGCTGAGACTGGATCGGAGTTACAGGTATTGTGAAGATTCGTGGTATTCCGTCAAAAACCCGGACCCAGCAAGACGACAAAAAATTTACTTTCCGGGGGATTCCTTCGGCGCATCGTAATGATATTGGGTCTCTATACCAGACCGTTGAGGCGCTGGTAGAGGTTGTTGAGACTATGTCGGGGGCGCGGGGGTTAGGTCCGGGGCGGAGTGTCTTGTTAGATGACTTGTTGCGTCATAGTGATGACCCTCATAAGCGAATCCAGCTGGAGGGGATTTATAATTATTTGAGGGCTAACACTTTTGCGGATTGGACTAAGGAGCACGTTTCTTTTGACCCTACAACTAAGGACCCGCACCCGCAATATTGGCACAAAGAGCTGGACCCGGCTGGGGGGGCCATGGCTATCAATACCTCTAAAGCGTTCGTTTCAGGGGATGCGATAGCGCCGTGGGATGGGTTTCCTGTTACGCCGTACCAAATAGAGGGGAATTTGTCGGCCGGGACGTTTGGCGTGGATGGTACGGCCCGTGAGAACGGGGTCTATCTTATGTCGATTTTTCTCGACATGACTGGCGGCAACCGGGCGGAACATATATTCGACTTTTACATCAACGACATTGCGGTAGGGAATCCTTTTCGGTTGCTGTTTGGTAGTCAGCAGACCGATGGAATACTTAGTTGGACTGGGCTGGTCACTATTAACGCCTCTCAGCCAGCGAATGTGAGTTTGCGCAACGTATCCGCTACGGACCCGTTCACGGTGTTATCGGCGGATTGGTCTCTGCACAGGGTTGCGATTATAGGAGGGCGGATTGCGTCGTTTGTGGTGCCTCCGGGTATAAATATCCGGGGGCAATTTAATGTTTGAAGTGCCTACCCGGATAAAGTACATAGGGCCGAAGGTAGTGGAGTATGGGCCATACGTATTTGGGCTTGAGCGGATAGCGGATATGCAGGTGGAGATTGAGAAGCTTCACGCGGCCCACTTCTATGAGACAGAAACCCGCTTCTTGGATGAAGAGTTAGACCCAGATTATGATTATGCCCATGCTATGGAACAGCGGGGTTCCGCGTTGTTTTTCACGGTTCGGCACCGAGACGAGTTTGATATGGTAGGCAACGCTATGATGTTTATCGGCCCGTGTCTTCACATGAAGAGGAAGATGCAGGCGGTTGAGGACACCTTCTTTTTGTCTAAAGCGCATAGGGGTGTTGGTCTTGCGAATGCGTGGATGTCCTATATCCGGCAAACGCTGAAGGTGTTGAATATTGATTACTTGTGGATGAGTGATAAAGCGCCGTCGGGGGGTGTCTCTTTGAGTAGGCTATTTGAGCACCATGGGTTTAAGCCTATAGCGACGGCATACTTATTGGGCGTACAAGCCCCTTTGGAGGACTAAGCGATGTGTGGTGGTAAGACCCCAAAACCGCCCGATTTAGGCCCCACAGCGGCAGCTTCTGAGAAAGCTGCTGAGTTGAGTTTCGAGATGCAGATGAAGCAACTCGACTGGGCGAAAGAGCAGGCAGATCGTACTGAGGCCATTCTTGAAAGGCTTATTGGGCCGCAGCTCCAGATGGCGCAGGAGCAATGGGAGTACGGCAAGAAAGACCGTGAGGACTACGATAAGAAGTATAAGCCTCTTGCCGACAATCTGATTCAGGAGTTTATGTCGTTCGACAGTCCAGAGCGAACTGCTCTGGAGCGTGGTCGGGCGATGGCTGGCGTTCAGCAGACGTTCGATGCGCAACGGGAAAATGCGCAGCGGCAGCTTGAGCAGTATGGGATAGATCCATCCCAGACGCGTTCTCAGGCTATGGATAAGAACGCCCGAGTTCAGATGGCAATGGGTCAGGCGGCGGCAGCAAACCAAGCGGAGCAACAAACCGAGGCGATGGGTCGGGCGCTTCGTAGTGAGGCCATCAATATTGGTAAGGGTCTCCCCTCGCAGGTTGCGCAAAGCTATGGCCTCTCTCTTCAGGCGGGGAATAGCGCCCTTCAAGGGCAGTTGTCGGGTACGCAGATGGGGGCCAACACCATGGGCACAGGTATGGGGTGGGGCCAGCAGGGTTTAGCTGGGCTACAGCAGTCGGCCAACATTCATACCCAGAATTTCCAGAACCAGCAGGCGGCGTTTAATCAAGCTCAGCAAAATAGCTGGGGCGCAGCCATTGGCGATGTTGTGGGGACAGGCTTGGGGGTTGCGACCGCCTTTGGTGTGCAGGAAGGGGGGTCTATTCCAGAGGATATGTCACCCACTCCGGGTCCGCGAGACACCGTTCCAGCGGCTCTTGAGGTCGGGGAATATGTTATTCCGAAGGACGTCGTTGAGTGGAAGGGCAAGGAGTTCTTTGAAAAGCTCACTGCTAAATCCCGTGAGGACTTCGGGGCGAGGGAGCAGAAAACGCCTCCTGCACCACCCACTGGGGTGCCGACTGGTCCATTTAGGAGTGCTCGCTGATGGACTTCTCAGGGTTCTCTAAGAATTTGAAATCCGGGTTTGCTGAAGGGTTGAAACTCACTGAGGCGGGCCTTGAGAAAGGGGCTACTCGGCAGCTGAATAAAGCGCAAGATGAGCTTGCTGAGTACCTGCTTTACGATCCGGATACCGACACGGGGGGTGCGACCAGTAGTGCGCCGAAAAAGCCCACCCGTCGCGACTTGCTTGCAACCCGCCAGAGTTACCAAGAGAAATATGCGGCGGCTATGGCTCGCCTTGGCAAGGCGAAGCGGATGGCAAACGACGCAGAATGGAGTAGCAAGGCCGACGCGATGTGGGCCAATGACATCTCTAAGGGCTTTCAGAAGTACGCCAACCAAGCTGCTGCGGCTATTGAGCGGGGTGATATGGACGCCGCTGAGCGGGCGCTCAACCATGCAGATGGCCTTATGCCGTCCGGAGGGGCGTCTACGTTCAAGCGCAACAAAGACGGCAACTTCGAGATGACTTCGATTGATGAGGTCACGGGGGAGGTTGTCGAAAAGAGGATAGTTACTCCGCAGGACATTCGCGTACTGGCCGCAGCAGCGGGGGACCCGGCGAAGTTTTTGGAGCTAACCAACCAGCAAACGCTGATTACGCTGAAGCGACGCGAACAGGCGGTTAGAGAGGCGGAGGCGATTAGTAAACAGACGAAGAGACTAGCTGAGACTGAGAATCTGATAGCGTCGGCTGCGAATCAGACTGGTCAGGGGGCCTATTGGAAACAGGTTGCGGCGGCTCAGAAGCGGGATCAGTTTGAGGAGTCGAAGTTAAAAACTTTTAGATCGTCTATTGATAACGCGATTGAGTCTGGGGATCTGGACGATCTTAAAATGTCTATAGAGCGGCCGGATTCAGTTCGGGCATTAGCGAACCAACTATATATAGATGCGGGATTCCCCGATAACCATCAAAAGGTTATATCTGTGGCGAAAGATATAATTCGTCGGGTTGAAGCGGGGGACGCGGCAGCGATTGCGAAGTTCCACCAAATCCTAGGGGCTGCGGCACCGTCGACTTACTCCGGTTTACCGGGCACTCCCAATATGACTGGCATCCCAGTGGAATAACGACTATGGCGGGTACTCCTACTCAAAATCTCAGGGACCTCTTAACGCTTCAGGCTATTGACCAATATAAAGCCGTGCCTGATGGGGAACCCACCCGTCCCGGTATGGAATGGCTTCCGAAGGAACTAAATGAAAAGGCGTGGGAGTTATATCGGAGTATTGAGCCGCCACCCCAGCAGGATGTGGGGGTTCCGATACAAGGCGGCGGGAGTGGGGGTCCAGAAGAATTAGACTACCTCGACCGGCTAATGATGGAACTCGGCCCGTTCGAACCGGAATCGGAATCCGGGGATGGGGGGGTCTGGCCCGTCCTCAAGTCTGGAATGGCAGATATAGGTGTCGCCTTTGGTGGTGCGCTTTCAGCTCTGGGGGCAGCTGGTCCGGGGAATCACATTCTTCCTATGACTCCGCGTCAAGCGGGCGAGGTGCTGGACACAGTTGGGGAGGTCGTCACTCCCTATAAAGGGGCTATGACTGCCCTGAAAGAGATCTTTGGCCTCAATGATCTCGACCCGGTGCCTCGTGGGGGGAAGGCCCTTTACGAGTTCGGTATGGGCGTTCAGAAGTATTTCAGCGACCTGTCCGAGGAGTATCTTGCGGAAGCCCGCCCAGAGGTGCAGGCCTATATCAATCAATATAGGTTCTTGCCGGAAGATGGGGAGAAATCGGTTTGGGACGAACCCCAAGCGATAGCATATAAGTTCCTCAAGTCCGCGCCGTCGATGGCTGCGGGGTGGCTGCCGATTGGTATTGCGGCGAAGTTTAATGCCGGAGTTAAGGTTCTCACAGCGATTGGAGCGATAACTGAGGGCACTTTGGCGGCGGGCTTCACAGCTAATGAAGTCTCTGAACGAATCGACAGGATGTCGCCTGAAGAGCTTGAGAAGTTTGAAGCCTATCAAGCGATTATAAACCGGGGGTACTCCCCGGAAGACGCCCGTGAAGCCATTAAAGCTGAGGCTATGAAGACCGGGGCGGGGATGGCGGCCTTGGGGGGCGTCATTCTTGGAGCCGGGATCGGTAAGATTACTCATGGGCTACAAGGGACTGGGGTTGTTCGCGGCGTTGGGATTGGGACGCCGGTAGGGGGGGTAGAAGAAGGGTTACAAGAGAGCTGGGAACAGATCTCTGGTAATGCTGCTGAACTGCTGCAAATGACGGAGCAGGCGCAGAACTTGGGGATGCTTGTCGAGGGGGTTCCTGAGTCTTTCGTCGGCGGCACAGTTTTGGGTGCGCCGGTTGGTGGTGTCGCCGGGGGCATCGCTGGCATGGAGCGGGCACAACCTCCGGAACCGGTTCCAGAGGTTACTCCAGCGCCGGAAGCGGAAGCGGAAGCCGGGGGGCCTCCAGCGCCTACAGCGCCGGAAGCGGAAGCCGGGGGGCCTCCAGCGCCTACAGCGCCGGAAGCGGAAGCCGCTGCGCCTGTGCCGGAAGTGGAAGCCGCTGCGCCCAATGTGGCGAGTGAGGGAGTGCCTACAGATGGTACTTTGCCGTCTGCAACAGACAGGACGGTTCCCGAGCCTGCGGAGACCATCCTCGCCCAAATGGATGAGATGGCGGACCCTTCAACTGCAAGGAAAGCGGTGCTTTTAGCCCGTAGCACGACGGCTGTTCCTGACACGATGCAGCAGGTTTTCCGGCATCAACAGGACTTAGCTAACAGGGGGGTCTCGATCCATGAAGTCTTACCCGAGACTGATCTGGGCATGGATATTGGGGTCCTTCTCACGACAGATCCTAAAATTGCGCAGAAGTTTCGAGGGATCACTGACCCTGCCGAGATGGAGCAGTTTCTTGCGGACATCCTTGGTTACGTACAGACCAAAGAGCAGGCAGTCGCGGAGTCGGTACAGCAGGGGGTAGATCCCAACGTCGTTGCGAGGACAGATGCAGATGGCAACCCACTCCACGAACAGGTGGTCTCCCCAGACAAAACAGCAGCAGCTGTTGCCGAGCAAAGCACCCAGCCGGGTACAACGGGCGTTACTACGCCTCAAGATACTGTTGAAGCCCGCAATAGAAAAATTGAGGACCAGTCTGTTGGCGGTAGCGATGATACTGGCATTGCCGTGGGTAATGTTGGTGTTAGTGATAGCGCTGGCGGGAGTTCCGCTGGAGGACGTCCGGAAAGAGTAGTCTCATCGTCTCCCATGACGGGGGATGAGGAGCCGTTTAACGTCATTATGGCCCGCGCCCAGCTTATGGGATTGGAGCAGCTTAAAGCGGCGCGGACAGACCCCACAGCCATTGCCAGTATCGAAGCCCAAATGGCGGAGCACCGGGACGTTATTGCGGAGTACGAAGCTACGAAGGCGGGTAAAAAGCCCGCTAAGAAGCCTGCTCAGAAGCCCGCTCAGAAGCCCGTTGGAGAAAGTTCAGCGGGATCAGAAGGAGTAAATATCTCAAAGGGGGTTAAAGACGAGTACCCGGATGACATTAGAGCTTCCGCGATAATAGCGAATATCCGAGAACTAGACATAGCTCGGATGACAAGGCAAATACAAGCTGGGGAGTCCTCACAGACGCTTTTAGCGAAACTTGCTTCGGCATACAAGGAGCTAAAAAAACTCCGGAAGGAGGTTGCTGATTGGGAAGCTGCGCAGGCTACTGAGAAGGCTGAGGCTACTGAGAAGGCTGAGGCTACTGAGAAGGCTGAGGCTACTGAGAAGGCTGAGGCTACTGAGAAGGCTGAGGCTACTGAGAAGCCCGCTGTGCAGGCGGAGGCGCAGGTTACTGAGAAGCCCGCTACGGAGGCGGAGGCGGAGGCTACTGAGCAGGCGGAGGCTACTGAGAAGCCCGCTGAGGAGGTTTTAGAGGCGGCAACGCAGAGGGTAGCGAAGTTCATTGCGGAACCTAACGGGAAGGCGGGTTTTCAGGACTTCCTCAATCACGTTAAAGCTAAATTTGATGCGTCGAAAAAGACAGTTTTTAAACAAGGCGAGCGGGAGAAACGCAACAAAGCATTGTCGCAGTGGACTTTGATAGGAGCGGCGCTAGATCGTAATTCGAAGTTGGAAGCCGCAGCGTCCAATTTCATCTTAGGAGTTTTTGACTCCAGCTATGGGATGTTTCCTCCGAGGATGTTCACTGCGGAGGTTATGTCGGAATTCCGCCGTCTCCTCGCAGACCCCGATACTGACCTTTCTGTGGTGTTGCGGGCTTTCGTAGATGCCACAAAAGACTCTGCGTCAAGTGTGCTTGGGGTTTACACGGGCAACCGTATGGAAGGCGCGTATGCCCAACAGGTCGCCTTGGAGGATCTTAGGGCCAAGGCTGGGGAAGCCGCACGGGTCGAACCTACAGCCAAAGGGCTACAAACCGCATTTGACAAGATAAAGAATTTAGAGACTGACCCGAACATTCCGAGAGGTAAAGGTAGACGAGGGCGGGTGGAGCTACCGATTCGCCGCGCTTTTATTGGGGGGTTAGCTAAGAAGCTCGTTGAGCTTGCCAAGGAGAACTCTCCTAATTTCCCCGGACATGATTGGGCGGACACGCTTGAAAAGCTGAAGACGTATACCAGCGCTGATGGAGAACAAAAAAAAGACCGGGCTTTGTCAGACAGAGCTATTTCTACAATGCCGCATTCCCGGCTAGATCAGATGTATGAGGCTTTAGGGCCGATAATTAAGGAGCTTGTTGCGGTATACCAGCCGATGCCCGAAGGGGGTGTCGACCTATCAGCGGGGGCACCGGGGAAGAAGTCGCGTAAGAAGCAAGATGCTGTGCCGGATGCGACTCTCGAAGAGATTAAGCAGGCTGATGATGCTCGGGCGGCGGAGACGGCGGAGAAAGTGAATGCACCTCCGGCCAAGACCTACGCTGCCGATACTGGGGGTGCTTCTGCTTATGACGTAGCAACTGGGAAGGCGTTAATGACCCAGTCTGCTGCGGCCGTTACAGTCAAAAGGGGGGGGCGGGTGTCTCGTGCTCAGCTTCAAGCTGCGAGGCAGGCGCGGGCGCAGGAGCAGGCGGGGGCTACTGAGCAGGTTACTGAGCAGGCTACTGAGCAGGAGCAAGAGCAGGCTACTGAGCAGGTTACTGAGCAGGTTACTGAGCAGGTTACTGAGCAGGCTACTGAGCAGGAGCAAGAGCAGGCTACTGAGCAGGTTACTGAGCAGGCTACTGAGCAGGAGCAAGAGCAGGCGCTGGCTGCGAATGGGCCGACTATTGACCCCGAACTAGAGCAAGCCCTGACGGATTCGGCGGAGTCCCTTAATGCGAATCCGCTTCCTGAGCAACCGCCGGTTGTTCCGACAAGTGAGTCGCAAGTTGGGAAGCTAGGGAAGGTTATTGGGGCGACGGTTTTTGGTGCCGATAGAGCTGGGTCTACGATCTCTATCGCCTCCCCCGATGGGGGGGTGGCAGAGCAAATCGCAGTCACTAAAAGTGAGCATGGCAAAAAGCGGGTCTGGTTTCCTCTTGCCTCTGGCAAAGGGCATTTTGATTTCGTTTGGTCCAAAACCATTAAGGAACTTGCCACCCACATAGATCGACATGGGGTAGATTCCCTCCGCGATACTAAGGATTCTGAGGCACTGGTTGCGTTCAATGAGTACCAGTTGCCGGAAAACCCGGAGGTAGTTGTAGGGACTGAGCTTAAAGACGTTGCTCCTTTTAAGTTGCTCAAGGCCGCTATTGGGGATATTGAATTTGATAAGTTATCTGAGCTGATTAAGGCTTATGCGCTGGCATCAGACTCAGACGTAATTGCTGCGCATACGCGGATATCTAAATTCCTACAACCGCATGGGGCGGAACCGGGCGTAGTTATGTACTACGCAGCGGCTATTCGTAGCCTAGCTGCTAAGGCTGCGCGACGTGGGTCTGGGTATACCGAAGCGACGCAGGATCAGGGCGGGATTGAGGCTAACCCTGAAAGCACCTCCGTAGATAACCTCTCAATAACGAGTGCGGCGACCATTACTGGCGGGGGGTCGAATAGTGGGGTGGCGAAGCTACAGACTCGGCTCAATGAGCTTCAAACCGCGATGGGTGATATTGCTGCGTATCAGCGGTGGAAACAAGGGTTTGACAAGCTTACTGAGACCATAAAACAGTCCAACGCTGACGTAATTAGTAAGATGGAGTTGGCGGGGGCATCTGCTGCGGATCTGAGTAAACAACGCTCAGCGGCCGCTTCAGAGTTGAAGTTGTTTCAGAACGACATGATTGATTCCGCGCTTTCAGTGGCGGGGGTAGGGAGTGATAGTGACACCGACATCGACGTATTCTCGGACTATCAAGAGGTCGACAATGAAGGCAATGTAATTACCAGTAGGCATGATTTCGCCGAGGATAACGACCTCGATTCCTCAGATTATGAGTATCTTTACGACCGGCAAGGTGTAGATTACTACCAGTATAAGAATCGAAGAATAAACCGAATGCAGCGGGTTGTAGGGCAGTACGCTCTTATGCGTCGGTTTACGGATATGAAGACCTTTTGGGGCTTTCTACGCCAGCTAAAGGTGCAGATAGACAATGATCGCGCCTCGCAAATTAAGACGCGAGAGGAATTTATCGCCTTCACGGAGGATATTGACCGAGCTAGGGAGGAGATAGCTACTGGGGCACCTCCGCGAGATGCCATGCGGAATAATGGAGTCCCCCCTATTCTTGCCCGCGACTTGCTGGAAATGATTAAGGCGTCAATGAAGCATGAACATAAGAATTTCATGCTGCCGATGATTGAACTGCTTGAGCGGTTCGGTGCGGGCGACGTACCTTTCGTATTTCTCAGTGCTGAGCAGTTTGCCATGCTCGACCCTAGCCTTACCCCAGAATCCGCGCTAAACGTCGAGGGGGTACACGTTACGGGGATGCGGAGATTCCTCTTGGATGGGGAGCCGTTTCTGATTGAGGGGTCAAACCAGCGACTAATCGACTCCCGTACCAATATTATTTTCCTCAACAAAAGCACGGCGCTCTCGGAGGTTACGGGGGACTTTAACTTTACGCAGTTTTTTAGGCACGTAGATGTGCAGTCGTTTACTGCGACTGTGTTGCATGAACTCGCGCACAACATAACTACAACGGCCCTGCGGGAGGACTTCGAGTTTTATCTTGAAATAGCTATGCTGAAGCAGGAGATGGAGAAAGCGCTCCAAGCTAAGTATGGTGAGAAGTATGAAGCCTTAACCGACTATGACATTGGATACGCCTTTACGAATGAGTTTGAGTTCGTGGCGGAGATGTTTTCTAACCCGATTCTTCAGAAGCTGGCGATGGAGCTTGAGGTCAGTGATACCTACAAGGAGAAGCGGGATAAACTCAGAGCGGATGTAGGAATTGAACCGGAGCCGATTAAGACGTTCTGGCAGGCGTTCCTTGATAGGCTAGCGGGGGTTTTCAATAAGATTCTTGGCGGGAGAGCGATCTCCAGCACGATTCTCGGTGCATTTGTTGATGTGCATAGCGTCTATGGGCATACCTCCCCGAAGGAGCAGGCGGATGTAGCTGGGCTCTATATAGATCACGTCATTGATCATCTGTTACAGGAGAATCGCCCCGAGGACATTCCGAAAATAAGTCTTGAGAAGGAGACTCTGCTAGAGGTGTTTGGCCACCAAGCGCGTAGGACTCCGGGGGCTTCGCGTCGGAATGTGAATGCGCGGCGGAGGGTGAATGCGCGGCGGAGGGTGAATGCGCAGCGGAATGTGAATGCGCGGCGGGTAGTCAACAGGGTGAAGACGTCCCCCGCCATTAAGAATAAGCTCAATGACGCCCTGTCTGCCGTTAAGGGGGGGACCTCGTCGCCTAGCGCACTTTCCTTGCATCAAGGAGATCAGTTATTCCGCAGGTTTAAGGGCTACTTCCAGAGTGAGAAGGGTAATGCGCTCCAGAAGTATGAAGATACTGTCCATGAGCGGAATGCGACGCTTACGCATTGGAGGCAACGGGCGGAGCGGTTTATGCGGGACTGGGCGTATGTAGCCTCTGACAGCAAAAACCGGAAGGCCAACGAAGCGTTTGAGCAGCTGATCCTTGATATAACCCTATCTAATATCGTTTTCCGTAGGAATGGGAAGTGGGTCGCGTTTTCTGACCCGGCGAATGATCACGTTTTCGACAAGGCTGGGAAACGGCAGCAGTATAACGAGCTTCGTGCCAAGCTAGAGTCGTATGCGAAGGTCAAGAAGGGGAAGAAGTCCCTGTTAGATATTTTCGACGAGGGGACGCAATTCTTCTCAGATATTCTTGATGAGGGGTATCAAACGACCGTTCATGCCTTGATTGAGAGTGAGCCGGATTTAGCGGCGCTTGGAAAGACCAAGGTGCATTCGCTCAGGAATACCCTCGTCAACCGGATGCAGGCGATGGGGTTTAGCATATCCGCCATGAAGCGCGGAACGGCTTCGAACCAGTTCAAGAATAGTTGGTCCGGGCCTGCGAACGTAGCGACGCGGCAGAAGGTTTACTCCGACGTCTTGCAATATATGGCGCAGGATATTTACCGGGCTAGTGGTGGTCTTGTGGCGGGTATGGACGCTATGCGGCTTGCCCGATCAATTTTTGATGTCCAAGAAGCCACGCGCTACAGCGGCACCTATTGGCCGATAACCCGCCCCGGAAAGTACGTTGTCTATGCCTCGCAAGACACTCCCATCCATGGGTTTACCACCAGAAAGACGGCGGAGACCTTTGCGGAGGAGGTCATGGCGAATCGGTATCCGGTTGGAGGTACTGGCAAGTATCAGTTCCAACCGCAGTCTAAAACCAAGATAGAGAAGAACCAGAACGGTACCTACACCGTTATAGTGTCTGAAAATGTCGTGGATATGCGGGACTCGCTTAGTGAGGGCAAAGCCCTCGTGGCGGAGCTTGAGAAGCACTTCCGGGCAGGGAACGTCCACGGCCCAGACGTCAAAGAGAACTATAAAGTTGACCCGACGTCCCACGGTTCTCTTGCTCGTGTCGGCCAGCAACTGAAGAGGAATCTTGGTAAAGGGTCTGGTGGGGCTTCGACCATCTCTAGCCGTCAAGTAGACCGTGCGATTCTGGAGATGATGTCGGAGCACAACTCCCGTAAGTCTGAGCTTAGACGGCGCAATGTTGCGGGGGCGGACCATAAAGCGGTGGTCACAGCGTTCGCGGAGCGAGCGATGGGGGCGGCGTGGTCGATAGCGGAGTTAAAGACCGTCCGTAAGTCGGCGGACGCTATGAATGAAATCCGCGAATTTGTCCGTGAGGTTCCTGACACGGGTACGCGGATCAAGTTGGGGAATGTGCGAGACGAGCTGCGGCGTCGCGAAGAGCTGCACCTTGAATCCACCGGCATCTCGCGGATGGCGGACAATCTCTCGCGGCTTGGCTACTACCTGATGCTTGCTTCGCCGTCGTACTCTCTGATCAACGCCATGCAAGTACCGATGGTCACCTACCCCTATCTGGCGGGCAAATTCGGCGTCAAAGGGGCTACGGCGGCGTTGACGAAGAATATGTCTGGCATTATGGACCCCATGAGGGGGGATTTCCTCCAAACCAGTGGTGGTTTCGTTGATATGCCGCAGGACTTCATTGCGGATGTAAGAACGCAGTGGGGGGCACGCCAAGCCTACATTGACGATGGCGAGGGCAAGATGAGCCTCGTCCTGACGAAGGGGGATATGCTCCACGCCCTAATGGAAGCGTCGGCTATCGACACAGGGTTTATGACGGAGCTGACAGCTACGCTTCGCGGGCGGCAGATCAGTCAAAGCAGTGAAATCTGGCACCGGATGACGACGTGGTCGAAGAGTTGGCCGCAGTATGTGGAGCAGATGAACCGGTTAGTCTCTGCGGGTGCGGCATGGGACCTTGCTATAGCGCGAGGTAAGACTCCGCCGGAAGCTGCGCAGATTGCGATGGACACGGTTAAGGAGACCCATGGGGATTACTCTGAGGGTAACCGTAACCGGTTCATGCGGTCCTTCGGCAAGTACAACCGTGTCATCTTCATGTTCAAGACCTATGCCCAGTTCATCTTGGCGCTCTACGTCAAGAACATGGCGCACACGATAATGCCACCGTCTTACGTCACAGACCCCAAGGAGCGCAGGGCATACCGGAGAGAAGCCGCCGCTACCCTTACGGCGTTGACTATATCTCACGGGGCCGTAGTGGGCGTTCTGGGGGCGATCCCGCAGCCGATCATCTGGGCGGTAGCCGCGCTGCTATCGGCCTTTGGAGACGACGACAAGCCCGAAGACTTCAATATGCTTGTGGAGCGCAAGCTGAACGAGATGTTTGGAGACACATGGGGGCATCTCATGTCCCGTGGGGCGCTCCGCGCCGTGCCCGGCCTCGGGGATGTTCACTCCCGCGTAAGTCTTGCCAACTTGATAGCGTACCCTGCGCCCTCCCGATACGAGGGGGCGGAGGAGTTCATGTACTACCTCACGCAAATGCTGGGGCCTATGGCCGCTTACGGGGGTACGACTTATGACGCTCTGCAACAGATGGCGAACGGGGACATGGTTGGGGGGCTGAAATCTATGGCTCCGAAGCTGCTTAAAGATGCCTATTCAGCGGCCTTGGAGTACCCTTTTGAAGGGGTTTTGGACAGTCAGAAAAAGGCTATGGTCGCGCCTGAGCAGGTTGGTAAAAGCTCCCTAGTGGTGAAAGCCCTTGGCTTTGAACCCAACTACATTGCTCGGCACAAGGAGCAAAGGTACGCGAATGTCAAATACAGTTTGGAAGTAGCCAAACGTGCTAAACTTTTGCGCAGCCAGTTTGCCACTGGGACCCCGGCGGAGCGGCAAGCGTTGGTGGAGGACATAATCCACTTCAACGCGGCGAACCCGTCAAAAAAGATCACACAAAAATCTCTCTTGCAGGCTATAAGAGACCGCAGAAGAGAAGAAGCCGAAATGCAGGCGGGCAAGTTCTTCAAAGACCGTGAAAATGCAGAGCGGTGGAGCAACCCGATATTGCAGTAGCGAGGGGACCTTATATGGCGCGGTCGAGTTCAAGACATCGACGTGAGTTTCAGGGGGAGGATTCCGCTGGGCATATCCCCCCCGATTTCGGAGAAAAAGGAAATGATCCTCTTCCTCCGATACTCTACAGCATTCCGAAGCTCGCGGTGACGGCACCGGTAATTGTAGATATGAGTGTCTATGTGCGGACCTACGGCTCCGCACCGGACCCTACGTTTTCTCTTTCTGGGGATGTCCCGAGTGGAGTATCTATAGACTCCGATGGCTTGATGCAGGTTAGTAGCGCGTATGGGAGTTATGATGGGTTTAACCTCGTACTCTCTAGCTCGGCGGGGATTAGTACCCAGCCGATTACTATGGACGTTTACGAAGAGTTCTATGCCAACCGCGAGTTGACGGGGGGTGCGGCGTCTGGGCCTATTGCAGGTGCGAACCCTCCGACGGGCCACGAAGTGGGCTTTCCTAATGCAGACGCTGCCCCCCTTGCTCCTGATGAAAACGGATTCGTGCGTTGGGAGTTTAATCCTAACGAAGCTACTAACCGGATTTATTTAGCAAAGACCTTCTCCAATGTGGACCTCCCACAACTTCAGGTGGGGGATAGGTTCCGGCTTCAAATCGAAGTGGAGAAGATGTCCGCGTCTGGTACTGGGGGTCGAGCGGTAGTTCTAACGGGGAACACCGGGATTACTATCACCGACTCCAAAGTGAACTGTACAGATATAAACCAGATTACCATCTGCTTCTTTGAGTTCACAATTGATGACGCCACATGGTCAGCGCAATTCCGCTTTGGGCTTGGCACGACGGTAACCGCTTCTGAGTATTGGGAGATGGGATACCCTTCGTTAAGAAATATCATCTAGGAGGATTTATGGCGGGACGAAGCAGCACTAGGCACATGCGGGAGGTTCAAGGCCGGGACTCTCAGGAGTACACCGCCCCGGACTTCGATGAGTACAACGACTTCACCGCTAAGGGGGTAACTCCTAAGCAGGCAGGGGCGCAGCCGAGCTACACATTGCCCGACGTTGATGCCGATGGGAATCCGGACTGAGGTGCAGACATGGGGATTTTGAGTAACGGAGAGGAAAACCCGGTTGACGACTCGTCGGGGAAGTCCACACGTCCGACGGCCCGGTTAGCTTCGGGGGTAGCGACAGGGCTTGCCGCAGGCGCAGGCATTCAGGGGGGGAAGAAACGTCGGGAAGAAATGAAAGCCGCCGGGGAGAAGCGCAAGGCAGAGAAGGCGCTGAAGGCGGATACGAAGGCGGCATCTAAATTTGAAGGGACTTCCGCCGGGGCTAGCCCGCTACCTAGTAAATTTGTGGTTGACGGTGTGGTATGACCTACGGGCCGGTCAACATTCCGGGGTCTCA
>Ga0180437_10002454_pt1 | contig 29529 bp, 23 predicted proteins | sample SS_ome_4_FD_132410 | JGI IMG/M metagenome (GOLD analysis project Ga0180437, IMG submission 132410) | Hypersaline lake sediment archaeal communities from the Salton Sea, California, USA - SS_3_D_1 metaG | ecosystem: Environmental > Aquatic > Non-marine Saline and Alkaline > Hypersaline >...
AGCGATCTTAAGCGTCATCATGTCACAAGCAGCTCCTTGAGGGATCAAATTGCCCCCAATATTTATTGCAATAATAAAAGAATAATATAATGGAACGGATGGAAAATAAAAATCATTAATTAGAAATCCGATTATTGGGATAAAAATCAATGCCGTAGGAGTGTTAGCAACAAATCCAGAGACTAAGCTTACCAAAATTAGGACTATAAAACTTACCATAAAAGGGCTTAAATCTTGGAACGGAATATTAATAAAAAGGTCTTTAAATCCTGATTCTAGTAGACTACCTACTACAACATATAATGATATAAAAAAAAATATTATTTCCCACTCTACTCCTTTTAAAAGTTCCTTTAAATCTTTTTTCATAAATCTTTTATTAATAATTACAATCATTAAAGCCGAAAAAGCTGCCGAAAGATATAAAGCTGGTAAAACAGCGAAAAGAATTATGGTAATAATAATACCGATGCTATTGATATAAAACATCTTTCTATTTGCGATCATAGTATCCGCATCGACTAAATCTAAAACAAATCGTTTTTGCATATCTTCAATCCCAGGTTCTTTACTTAAAATAAATTTATCCATTAAATATGCTGTAATAAATAACAAAAAAAACGAAAATCCCCAATAATATACAACAAAGTAGAGCGTGTCCAAATTGAAGGCGGTAGAGATTATTATATTTTCTCCGCTTGAAAAAGGGGTAATAATTGAACCTATATTAATACATATAGTCATCCCTAAAAGATACGTGCCTGAACGAATTTTTAGAAAGTGACATAATCTTATAACAACTGGCGCTAAAATTAGAACTACAACAAGATCACTAATAATTGCTGCTAATAATGTAGTGATAATGCAAATAATGTAAAAAAATAACCTTCTATTTCCTTTTACAATTTTAAATAATTTAATAGCGAGATACTCTAAAATATTCGAATCTTGAGCAATTTTTGTTATCAAACTCATACATAATATCACAATGATCGCTTCAAATTCGATATACTTAGAAATCGCCAAAGATAGCATATCAATTTGTAAAACCAAGCCGGTAATTAAGCCAGAAACAAAACAACCTAATAATGATATAGCTACAAAATCTAATTTACTTGATGAGTAGCTTACTAGAATAATTCCAAATATACAGAAATTTATTATTAAGAGAATTAAATTCATATATTAAATTAATTTATAGAAGTCTCAAATAATAAAAATAAAAAATAGAATCAAATAAAAAATTATTTAGTATTGTAATTGAAATGTTTTTTTTTTGATTTAAAACTATAATAAATTAAATTGTAAATTATAGAAAAGTTCATATCTTTGAAAGGCGAAGTAATTTTAATCCGTCTAACGGATGTTGGTAGGAAAATAGATCTAAAGAAAGCAGTAGATATAATACATGGGATTCAGTATAAAGTAATCACTAAAAAAAGGGATACTCCGAAATACGTCGATTTTCCTGAGCCTATAAGATTAGAAATTATACAAAGGATTACTACTACATCTCAATATATTAACGAGGTCAAATTACAAGTAAAAATTTATGAAGATGGAGTTATTTCATTAACAGCCCATCTTAAATTTGCAGATCTTCAATTAAATGAACTCTATGAAATTAGAAAAATTAAGTTTTATGTTGAAAATATAGAATATAATATAAATCAATTCCTAAAATCTCACGAGACAAAAATTTTTAATCAAATAAGAGATTGTATTGATGAAGTTGGTTATAATTTTGGAATAACTGATACTGAAAAATACACAATGTATTGTCTTACAGACACTTTTGAAAACCCTAAATCCTTTATCAACGAAAATAAAATATTTATAGCAAATTTATTAATGGGAGAAGATCCAGAACTGAACTTAAATCAATATCAAATTGAACGAACTTTAGAAAACAGTTTCTCTTATTTACAGAATGATTATATTATCTTTGATTTTGATCGTGGTTTAATTATCGATCCGACTGAAGATTATAATGATATTTTAACCGTTATTGAAATCGCTAACTATCAATTATTGGAATTAAGAATTTTAGATAAATTATTAGAAAGAAGACTCTCTTTAGCTGAATCGGATATTTCCAAGATTTATTATATGAGTGGTACACTTTGGCGAAGGTTAAGTAAACGAGTTGGAAATTTACTTCGATTAAAATATGATTTATCATATCTATTAGAAAGCGTTGAAAATATATCAAAATTATTTGGTGACTTTTATTTAGCTCAATTATATACTCAATTAGCTGAATTATTTCAATTAAAAGAATGGAGCGGAAGCATACGGCATAGAATAGATACAATTGGAGATATTTATAACGTTGCTCAAACAAACTTAAATGAAAAATTCTTGCTTTATATGGAAATACTCTTAACCTTTATATTTATTATTGAGTTCGTATTTCTAATTCTTGGCTACTTCAATTAATTTAAAATTAAAAATAGTAAAGGATTAAGTAAAAAAGTCAGAAGTTAATGAGACTTCTTTTGATTTATTTTTTACTTTTTCAACCGCTTTTAGCAGATCTTCATATGTAACCATTTCAGAATTCCTCCGTATTGCAAACATGCCTGATTCTATACATATGGCTTTTATATCTGCTCCAGTTCCTCCTTCAGTTAAATCTACAATCTTTTTAAGATCTATCGTTGTTTCCATATTAATAGATCTCATATGTATTTTAAATATAGCTTCTCTTGCAACAGGATTAGGTAAAGGAAATTCAATTAATCTATCAAATCTTCCTGCTCTAAGTAAGGCAGGATCCAAAATATCTGCTCTATTAGTTGCTCCTATGAATTTTACATTCTTCCTCTCATCAAAACCATCTAATTCACTTAACAGTTGCATTAATGTTCTATTAACCTCACGATCTCCTGAAGTTGCATCTTCCATTCTCGTGGCACCGATAGCGTCAAGCTCATCAATAAAAATTATACTCGGTGCTTTATCTTTCGCAAGCTTAAAGATTTCCCTAACATATCTTGCACCTTCTCCAATGAATTTCTGTACAAGTTCAGCAGCAATGATCCGTATGAAAGTAGCATTTGTCTCTGATGCTACTGCTTTTGCTAAAAGTGTTTTTCCTGTTCCAGGAGCCCCATAAAATAATACACCATTGGGGGGTTCTATTCCTACTCTTTTAAATAATTCAGGTTTCAGTAATGGTAACTCAACTGTTTCTCTGACTTCTTGTATTTGATCATCCAATCCACCAATATCACCATAAGCTACATCAATATTCTTTTCTAAAAGTTCCATCCCTTTTATAAACGGATCTAACTTAGTTGGTAAAATTTCTACAGCAGCAAAATTTCTTTGATTAAGTGCGATTTGTAATCCAGGACTTAAATCTTCTTGTTTTACTCTTTCAGTAGTATTAACAATATAACTAATTCCTGAACTTGTTTTAACAATTAATCGATTCTTGGATTCATCTAAAATATCTTCTATTTCACCAGTTAAGAGAGGTACTTCATTAAGATGTTCAATTTCTCTTTTCAAACCTTGAGATTCATCTTCCAAGCGTAATAAATCCGACTTTAGTAAATCTATGTGATTTTGAACATCTTTTATCTTCGTTTCTAAATGATTGATATATGATTTTAAAAATTCATCATCTTTATTTCTTCTATCTTCTCCTTCAATCATATTCATAAAATTACCTTGGGCTAATTCTTAGTTCTGCAGCTTTTAAAATGTTTCTTAGCATATCAACATAATCAATTTCGGCTAGTTTTGCCATTTTGGATAAATGACCATCCCAACACCATCCAGGATTTGGATTCACTTCCAGAAGTTTTGGATTCCCTTCATTATCTAATCGCCAATCAAACCTAACATAATCTCTACATTCCAATCTTTCAAATAACTTTAAAGAGCAAATTTCAATTGTTTGAACAACATTTTCGGGTAATTCTGCTGGTTTGGATTTAAGGTTCCAATACGGAGAATCGGGCATCCATTTAGCCTCATAACCACATACTTTTGGTAGATCTGGTGGCAATGCAGAATAATCTTCTTCAATAATAGGTAGAACGATATAATTATCTGGCGGATTTCCTATAATTCCAATAGTTAAATCTTTTCCCGTTAAAAATTGTTCTACTAACACTGGTTTATCATAACCAAATTGGTCTCGTATTTGAGAAATCGCATTTAATAGTTCCTCTCCATTATTTACTACACTTTTCTGGGTAATTCCAAAACTTGAATCCCCGAAATTAGGTTTTACAATTGCAGGAAAGTATAATGGAAGATCAATTATTTTTTCTCCAGGTTTGATGTATATTGCTTCGGCAATAGGTACATCCAATTCCTTAGCGATTCCCCGAACTAAAGATTTATCATAACAAAAAGCAAGACATTGAGGACCAGAACCAGTATAGGGTATTTTAAGAATTTCTAAAAGAGCTGGAATATGCAGTTCATAGCGAGGATTATTATAATATCCCTCATCACATAGGTTTAAAACATAATCTAATTGTGCTTTTGCTTTTTGAAGATCCTGAATTAAAGAATCATGACTATTGAAATAAACAAAATTATATCCTTCTATTTCTTTTAAAGCAGCCTTTAGTTGATCAATAGTATAAAAATCATCATCATCGAATATAGTACTTGGTTTCAAATGATCTGGCTTAGAAGGATCTCCAAAAATTACTGCTACTTTCTTCTCTATTGCTTTTGCTTTAATTTTCGGTGTAGACCATTCTTTCTTAACTAAAGCTGTAACAATAATTCTGCGTTCCATCATCCCTAAATCTTGATTACGTTGGGAATCCGGTGTAATTGTGCCATGAAAAATTATATCAGAAAATCCCGCTTTGGTTAAAATTTGCATTATCTGGTCCTTCGTATAAAGCCTTTCAGCATAAAACTGATCCACTAAAACTCCTTTATTCACATGAGTTATAACTTCTCGTGAAATAAGTCGTTGTTCATCCAATGATAATGATCTCTCACGGCAAACAAAATATTCTTTATTTATCCACTCCCAAGAGCGTGGTTGAAAATTATTTTTTAAATATTCTCCATCAGATAAATCTATCAAAATTTTACCCCAGGGTTTCAAGACTCGAAATGATTCCTTTAAGACCCGAAGATCATCATTTACTGTTTCGAAGTATCCAAAACTATTACCTAATATTATAAGATTATCAAACTGATCAGGAGGGTAAGGTAATTTTCGTGCATCCCCTTCTTTAAATTTGCAATATAATAAGGATTTTTTAGCATTAGATCTTGCTTTTTGTATCAAATATCTTGAACGATCCAAACCTTCTACTTTTCCATACTCCCTCTTTACTAATTCGATAGTATGACGTCCTTGACCACAACAAAGATCTAAAATTCTATGTTCCGGTTTTAAATCAAGTAATTTAATAAAATAATCTATTTCTGTTGCGGTAATCTTTTGATCTTCAACTACATCACCATCTGTTTTTAAATAATATGCATTGAAGATATGCTTCCACCAATCGGTTTTAACAAACTGTTCTAAATCATTAACTGGTCCTATGCATACTTGTTCTTTATTCTCATTCTTTATGACGGCTTGAGTTTTGCTTATACCATTTTCTAATTTACTTGTCATTTTTAGCAATTTTTTTTAAGAACAATTAAATTTTCTAATAAAATTGAATTTTTTAAATTTAAAGTGAATAAAAGTTGAGTTTTTTATAAAATCTTTTATTAGAAATAGTAAAAGATTTGAAAACCCGATAAGAGCAGCCAATATTGTCTTATTGTTCAATATCTCAGTCTTTTTTTGCGCGAATTTTTTTACTCAGATTTGAAATCAAATAAAACACTCTTTACTTATAAACTTTTGGATGATAATTTCATAGGCTAAAAGGAACTAAAGTGCTATTTAATATGTTAACTTAATTATTAGGTTCATTTATCATTAAAATAAAGATTATTTGAACATTAATAATGTGAATATTTGCGTTTTTACCCTTATCTTATTGAATTTTTTTTAGATTTGGGGGAAGCTAATTATATAAATATTAATAAAACGCCTTGCGCTATGATGCATCATTAAATATAAAAAGATTGTATGAAATATAAAATGCTTAAATATCACTCAAGGAATATTTTAATATCATTATTTTAATTAATTCTAATATACCTATATTAAAAATGATTAAATTATATAAAATTAATGACTAGATTATTCCAATTGTCTCTCTTACATTTTACTATAACCCTAAGCTTAAAACTCTGAACCTAATCATGTATTTAAGCTTTACTAGTTCTAAATTATAGTTATTATTCGATTAATCGATTATTAATTTAGAAATATTTAAATAATTAGCAAGTTACCTATTGTAATTGTTAATCACATATATTTTAAATATTTAAAAAATTAAATGAGAGTGAATTTTGAATGACCATGTATACCAATACTGATTTTGGAAAAGATGAAGATGATTGGGATGAAGACGATGATTTCGATGAAGATGATTGGGATGAAGACGAAGATTTTGATGAAGATGAAGATTGGGACGATCTTGATGATGATGACGATATATAACTTTTCTTTAATATAAACAAAAACTGAATTTTAAAAATTTAAGCACTCGTTTAATAATCTAATTTACGCATTTTTTTATTTGATTTAATTTTCAAAATGAAAATATTTTAAAAACAAATTAAACTTTAAATGAAAATGTAAATTTTATTACTGTAAAAACTAACAATAAAGATTATGGAAAATCCAAAATATCTTGCGATCCTTATCTTAATTGGAGGCAAATCAGCTCGATTTGGAATTGAAAAGGCAGCAATTGACCTATTAGGAAAGCCGCTAATTTTACATCAAATAGAAACATTATCTAAATTGGATGAAGACATATTCTTAGCGGCTCATTCAGAAGAACAAATCTTTAATTACAGAAAAACAATAGCCTTCCCAAAGGATGTAACATTCATTATTGATGATAGAGAGATATTTCACCATCCTAACATTTTTAGGCCCATGTTAGGAATTTATTCAGGATTAAAAGAACTTAAACGATTAAATTTCGAAAAAGTGTATCTTTTATCATGTGATATGCCCTTAATTAAGCCAGAAGTCATTCGATTAATGATAGATAAATCTAAAGGATTCGAATGTTGTATACCACGATGGAAGAATAGTTTTCTCGAACCATTTTTTGCAATATATCCTGTAGCAAAAGGTTTAGAAAGAGCTAGGCAGATTCTGATAAATGAAAATTATGGATTGCATAATTTTATAGACAAGAGTTGGAAGATAAACTATGTTCCTGTGGAGGATGCTATTCAACCTTTAGATCAAAATTTATTGAGTTTAATGAATATTAATGGACCTATTGATATCGCAAAAGTCATGAACTTGTATAAAAAAAATATTTAAACGTTGAATCAATATAACAAGAATATTCTAGCTTAGTTTTTATTAAGAAATTTTAATTTAGGTTAAATCTACTTGATGAAAAATGATCCTAATGATTAATCAACTTTTCGATAATTCAGTTTTCTCCTTGATAATATTGCCTATTCTAATCTTTAGTTTTAGAGTAGTTGATGTGGCATTAGGAACGTTACGAATTGTATTTATATCTCAAGGTAGGAAAAAATTAGCACCTTTGGTTGGATTTTTTGAAATGCTTATTTGGCTTTTTGCTATGGGGCAGATATTCAGCAATTTAACTAATATTATTTATTATATCGCCTATGCTAGTGGTTTTGCAATGGGGAATTATACGGGATTGATCTTAGAAAGTAAGATTTCTTTAGGATTACTAAGTTTGCATCTCATTGTAAGAGAAAATCATGAGGAACTAGTAAAAACATTGAAAGCTCAAGGATATGGATTAACTACTTTAACTGCGGAAGGATTAAAAACGAGTGTGAAATTAGTAATTTTAGTAATTAAGCGGAAAAATTTAGCTAAAATCTTAGACATAATAAAAAATGTAACCCCAAATGCTTTCATGTCAATTGAAAATGTTAAATCAGTCAAAGGGGGTAATTTTCCATTACCTCAAAAAACAAGATGGGAGTTATTACATCGAAGAAAAAAATAAATTTCATCTTATAATATTAGTTTTAAAATTCTCACTTCAAAAACGTAAGCATTTTTTTTCTTGATAAATTGTTTATCATAATGGCTGTAGAGGAATTTAAATTTAATGAAAAAATGATTGAAATTGAAGAGAGAGAAGAATTTAGTTCTGCATATAAAATAAAGTCTTATAAAGATAAAATATCAGTATTAAACAAGAAGAACGCACCTCTAAAGCCTATAAAAGAAGTTTTTAATCATTTATTTTTAGAAAACAATGATATCACTAATAAAACTAAAAATTCGATAATAAAGGTTTTCTATTCGAAAAAAGACCGTATTATTTCATTAGTAATTAAAAATGGTCAAGAAATTATATGGAATCGGGACAAATTAATTAAATTATATGGATGGTTCTTCTTTGTTGAAAAACCAAAAAAAGAATCAAAAAAAGCTAAAAAACCAAAACAAAACAAAAAAGAAGAGACAACTATCAATAGAAGCCATTATACATTTGAGAATGCAAAGATTCAGCTTAAAGAAAAGGAGAATATGCGTGCTTTATATCGTACCAAAGAATATTTTCAATATTTAAAGCTAATCAATTCAAATAATATTTCTCAGATGCCAATAGAACGTGTTTTAGATGATTTTTTTAATAATAATAACAAAATCCCATTAAAAGAAAAAAATTCGATAGGAAAAATAATATATTATCAAAAAGAAAAAGTCATAGTAATAAAATCTCTAATTGGAGACCAGATGTATGAAAGTCTCGAAGAACTTGTCAAAAAATACGGCTGGTATTTCTATATAACTGGAGTTCCCGTTGGAGAAAGTGAGATCTCTTTAGCAATTGATAAAATAGAAAAAAAATTCGATCAAAATTATTTTAAAAACATTTCCCTTACTGGAATTAAAAATGAAGATAGGATTAGAATAACAATCTACCCTATAGTTCTTAAACCAAATCATAATTGTCATATTTTGGGATTAGGAAAATTAAATATACTATTGGATTGTGGTATATCTGAAAAAGAAAAAGTTGAAGAAGTGAATGAGATTGAGAATTCTGACGATTTACATGATAATTCTGTTAAACATGAAGAAAATTTTGACAAACCTGATGACTTTGAATATATAGACTCGTATCTTAAAAACTTATCAAATATGATTTTAGAAGCTGAGCAAGAGTTATTATCTGACGATTCAAAAGAGAATGATAGTCTAAGCATAAATAATAATGGAAGAAATAATAAATTTAATAATGAAACCGATGAAAAAGAGAAAAGTTCCTTGCCCAGAATAAATGCAATATTTGTGTCTCATAGTCATTATGATCATGTGTCTGGTCTAAAAAAACTAATAGAATTATATCCAGACGTGCCTATATTATGTTCTAGAATCACGCTTGATTTATTTTTATTACGGGATTCAAAATTTTTAAAACAAGAAACCGCTGATAGAATTGAAGAAGAAGAGTATCGAAAAATTATCCAAAATGTGATCTATGTAGAAAATGGCGATAAAGTTGAATTTAAAGATAAAGAATGTTACCTTTCATTTTTCCATGGAGGTCATATGCCTGGTGCTTTAATGATGTTGGCAAAAATAAAGGATTTTAGATTTCTTTATACTGGAGACTATACTTTTCATGATATAACACCTTTTGCCGGTACTAGGAGATTTCTTGAACAAATTTCCCGACCAATAGATTATCTTTTAATTGATGGCACAAGTGCTACTGAAGATTTTGGTAATATCTCCGATCAATTTCATAGTCTAATTCTTTTCTTAGAGCAAAAAGCAGAATATGAGGATAATGTTCTTATAGGAACTGATCCTTCCAGCTTAGCAATTAGTTTTATGTTAATATTTTGGAGATATTTTAGAAAATTACAACTTCGACGTGGGTATACAAAAAGACCTAATATTTATGTAGATATGATGGTGCGTAAAAATATCCAAGTAATAAACCATCGATACGAATACATCTATGGACCAATTTCAAAATTAATTCGGGATAAGGCTAATCCCTTCAATAGTATAAAATTTAGATGGTTTGATTTGAGTGATCTAGACTTTTTAAAAAATAAGAATAATATAATAATATCTCATCCTCCTGATTTATCTTATGGAATAATAAGGAATATTATTAATATCGTGGGACGAAATCCTCATAATTTAGTATATCTAGCAGGATCTATTCATGATCCCCCAGGGTTAGATTTAATACAAGGAAGTCAGGAAATCTGTTTTTCAGATACTTGGAAAGTTCCATTTCGAGCATTTTTAATTAATACTTTTTTCCCGCAACTTAAAATAAAATTGCATGCGGATAAAAAGCAATTAGCTGAAATGATTAAAGCTTTAGAACCAAAAGAAGTGTGTTTTTTCCATCAATCTGCTAAAAGTCTTATAGATGTTGTTGACTATGTTAAAGAATTGGGTGTTGAAAAAGTATCATTACCTCAAAAAAGAAAACTAATAATCTTGAGTTAATAAACTAATAAATTATTGCTATAGTCATGTGATTGATTTTAATCATAAGGCAAAAAACATTAATTTTATGATTAACTTTTATAGTTTAAGAAAGAATTTAATTTAAGTGCTTTTATAATGTATTCTGAAAAAGTTATGGATCATTTTAGGAATCCAAGGAATATGGGTGAAATGAAGGATGCTGATGCTGTTGGAGAGATTGGAAATCCAGTTTGTGGAGATTTAATGTATATATATCTTAAAATAGGAAAAAGAAACTCAAATGAATATATTGAGGATATCTCCTTCTTGGCTTTTGGATGTGCTGCTGCGATTGCGAGTGCATCTCAACTTACCGAATTAGCTAAAGGTAAAACATTAGACGATGCAATGCAAATAACTCGAGATCAGGTTGCGGAATCTTTAGATGGCTTGCCTCCTGTAAAATTACACTGTAGTAATTTAGCAGCTGATGCTTTATATGATGCAATTAAGAAATTTAGGGAAAAATGATTTAACTAATTTTCTTTTCAATCTCAGTTTGAATTTTGAGTTGGGCTAAAATATAAGAGACTACAAAGAATTTGCGTCATAATTCGAAAAAAGTAATAATATATTTATAAATGAACTAAATTCTTCTTATTTTAACTAAAACAAGGGTTTTCATTTACAATTTATAACCCATACCTATTTCTAAGTAGTTAGATATTTTTATAATAATAAACCCAAAATGGTGATTTTATTTGGAATCTAAAGATAAAGTTAAAATTAAACTCGGTGGAATGACATGTGCGAACTGTGCTTTGAAAATCGAAACTAAATTAAAAGATTTAGAAGGAGTTTCCAGCTCTGTTGTAAATTTTGCAAATGAGGAAGCTACAGTAGAATTTGATCCAATTATTACAAATTATACTACTTTTAGTAAAGCTATTAAAGATTTGGGATACAAAGCAAACTTAGCTAAAATCGACATTAAACTCACTACCTCCTTATCAGAACAAGAATTTAACATATTTATTGAAAAGGTAAAGAGTATTGATGGAATTTATGATATTAGGGGAAATGTAAGCGCTAGCAAGTTATTTATAGAATTTAATGAATTAAAAATTGATGAGAATCAAATATATTCCGAAATAAAGAAACTTGGTTATAAAGTTGAGAAAGTAGCAGGCGTTATTGACAAAGAAATTGAAGCTCATAAAAAAGAAATGAAGTACCGACTACGAATTACCTTAATTTCCTTAATTTTTACGGGTATTATTGCACCAATAAGTATGATCTTTATGGAACAGCCATTTGAGTTGAAGCTTTTATTATTCTTTTTAGCTATGGCAAATTATATTGTAGCAGGATCCTTTTTCTTGAAGGGCGCATACAAATCTCTTAAGAATAAATCAACAAATATGGATGTTTTAATTGCATTAGGTACTACAACTGCTCTAGTCTATTCAATCCTAACAACGTTCTTTATTGAAGGACATACTTTTTATGAAGCTATGAGTATGATTTTATCTTTCCTATTAATCGGAAAGTATTTCGAGCATAAAACAAAGGGCCAAACCTCAGAAGCAATTAAAAAGCTAATCGGTTTACAACCACAAACTGCAACCTTATTGAAAAATGGAGAAGAAATTGAAATTCCTATTGAAGAAATCGAAATTGGTGATATTTTAGTGGTAAGACCTGGTGAAAAAATTCCTGTTGATGGGAAGGTTGTTAAAGGGAAAAGCAAAGTTGATCAGTCAATGATAACCGGTGAGAGTAAGTATGTAAGTATAGAGGTCGATAGTCCTGTAATCGGAGCGACCATCAATCAAACCGGTCTTATAAATATAATAACAGAAAAAGTTGGCAAAGATACTTTATTATTTCAAATCATTGATTTTGTTAAACAAGCCCAGAGTAGAAAGGCAGCAAAACAGCAATTAGCAGATAAAGTGAGTAATTATTTTGTACCTGTTGTAGTTCTTATAGCTATTGGAGCCTTTCTTTATTGGTTTTTCATCGCAGGGATTGGATTAGAATTATCATTATTAGTGTTTACTTCTATAGTTGTAATTTCATGCCCTTGTGCTCTCGGGTTAGCAATACCTACAGCAATAATGGTAGGTACCGGTAAAGGCGCAGAAAATGGGATACTATTAAAGGGTGGAGACTCATTAGAGGCAATAAACAATATTAATACAATCGTTTTTGATAAAACCGGAACATTAACAGTTGGTAAACCAAAAGTATCAGTTATATACTCTGAGAAGCAGCTAAAAAGTAACGGTTTATCTGAAGAAGAATTATTATATTATGCTGGAAGTGCTGAAATGGGCTCAGAACATTCCTTAGGACAAGCAATCATTGAAGAAGCTAATCAAAGAGGATTAAAACTAACTACTCCCACAGATTTTGATGCTATTCCTGGAAAAGGGCTTGTGACTAAGATTAATACTAATAATGTTATTATTGGTAATGAAAAATTAATGGAAGAAAATAATATCGCTATCGATTTGTACAGAAGTAAATTTGAAGAATTCCAATCTAAAGGGATTACTACGATTTTAATTAGTTTAAACAATGAAATTAAAGGTATAATAGGCATCTCAGATAAAATGAAAGATCAAGCTCCATATGCCCTAGAAAAGTTGAAAGAAAAAGGTTTAGAAATATACATGATTACGGGTGATAATAAGCAAACCGCTTACAGTATAGGAAAACAACTTAATATTGATGAAGATTACATTCTTGCTGAAGTTTTGCCAAATGATAAAGCAAATAAGATTAAGGAATTGCAAACTGGAAATCATAAAGTAGTGGGGATGGTAGGAGATGGAATAAATGATGCACCTGCATTAGCTCAAGCAGATGTAGGAATTGCAATTGGATCAGGAACTGATATTGCGATTGAAACGGCAGATATTGTTTTGGTGAGAGGCGATCTTAGAAATGTTGTTGCTGCTATTAATTTATCAAAAAAGACTTATAGAAAAATGATCACTAATCTATTCTGGGCTTTTATTTATAACCTAATTGGAATTCCGATAGCTGCAGGTATACTATATTATGCAACTGGATTCTTTTTACCCCCTTACTTAGCAGCGGTATTTATGGCAACAAGCTCCGTTTCTGTGGTTACAAATGCTCTATTTTTAAAACGATATGAACCAAAAACTCCTCAACAACTTGAAGAAGAACGTTTACTACTTACTCAAGAGAAAGTGGTTGATCCAGTATGTGGAATGGAGATTAGTCCTCAACGTGCAATTGAATATGAGTATAAAGGTAAGATTTATCATTTCTGTAGTTCAAATTGCGAAGCACACTTCAAACAAGATCCTGAAAAGTTTAAAAATTATGATAGTATGGATCCAAAATTGATGCAAACAAAATTAGATGACAATACAGAAGATAATGTGATTGATCCGGTTTGTGGAATGAAGGGAAAACCAGAAAATTGGACTGAATACGAACATGAGGGAAAGAAATATTATTTCTGCAGTGATTATTGTTTAACTGAATTTAAAAGTAATCCCTCTAAATATGTTAAAGCGGAAATTGAAGCAAAAAATCACCAAGGTATTATAAAATCTAATTTAGAAAATATAGAAGGTGAAATAAAAATGGTAAAATTGAAATGTGTAGAATGTGGTATGGAACAAGACTTGCCTAAACATTGCGGCAAGCCGATGCATGAAGAAGGAGATCAATTAGTTTGCTGGATGGGTTCCTCATGTGGAACTCAACCAATCCCAAAGCACCATGGTAAACCTATGAAAATCATTGGAAATTAAATAATTAAGGTGAAGTATAAAATGGAATTAAAATGTACAAAATGCGGAAAAATTAGCGAGACTATCCCACTTCATTGTGGAGAAAGTATGACTTATAATGAAGAAGAGCATACATATGAATGTTATATGGGGCCATCTTGTGGATATATCAGTCTGGATGAATATGTATGCGAAAATTGTTGTAAATAATTATTTTTTTTTAAATTTTTTCTATTGAGGTTAATCAATAAATTAAGCACTTACTCTTTTTGAATGGAGTGCTATTTCAAGAGCAATAATAATAATTAACCCTATTGAAGTAATTATCGCAGCAACTATAAAAGAAACTTGATATGAAAGAATATCGCTAAATCCATTATAGATTAATATATCTATTATTGGACCGGATATAACGGTGCAAGCAAGACCCCATGAGAGGAAGAATGTTGTATTGTAAAGTCCAAACAATTTTCCACGAGTTGTTGCTGGTATTAACATAGAGGCAATAGAATAAGCTGCTGCAATAATGATGACTTCGGAAGTTCCCAATAAAAAACTCCCAACAAAAATTAAAGTCAAATTGTCTGACATTGCTGTTACTAATAAAGCAAGAACCGCTAAAGAGATCCCCATTATCAAAGTTCGAGAATCCCCAAATTTTTTACTGAAATTACCTGCAAGGAAACCGAATAATAACGTGGCAATTGATCTCATATTCGCAATATAACTTAATAACACACTATCTACATTAAACCCGTCCTCCAGAACTAAGTATTGAGAATAAGTTACTGAAATTGAATTTCTTCCAAAATTAATAAATAGAAGCGCTATTATGAAAATAATAAAAATCTTTTTATTGTAATCGTTTTGCTGGTTATTATTAACCAACTTATTATTGAATTCAAGATCTAATTTGATTCCTCCTTCAGGAGTAAACAGCATTGGAAGTGTTGATACAAACATCACAGCAGAAGCAACAATAAATAATGAGCCATTGCGAAATCCAAAACCATTATTATATAAAAGACCGCCAATGGTTATACCAATCAATCTCCCAAAGCCTCCTATACTTGATAACTGTCCCATCATTTTACTTCTCTCTTGTGATGGGTATATATCGCTAATAATCGCGCTCCACCCTATATTAGACATTGACCAAAAAGCTTCAATAATAGTTAATCCAATAATTACGATATATCCTGCTATAAAAAAATCCGTTGCTAAAAGATGGATAAACCATACGAGTGAAGTTCCAATCCCTGCTAGGATTTCTCCAAGAATAATAAACGTTTTTCTTTTTTGGATTCTATCGCTAATTGGACCCCACACAAAATTTTGAAAAAGAACACTCATAATCATGGGAAGCGTAGCGTATAATGTTGTTTCAGTCACAGATAAATTTAGAAATTCACGTAAATATATTGATAAATAGGTATAAAACATCCCCCTCCTAAACATAGCAAGCATTTGAAAGGATGAAAGTCCAAAAAACACCTTTTTTGAGGATTTTTTTTCTAAGATCGTTATCCCTAGAGAATGATTAATTTGAGTTTTAAGTTATATTATTTTAAAAGTGTCTCACGTTTCTTATAGTTTCTTTAATAAAGTTTTTGCTAATTAGAATTAAAAACTCCTAATTAATATTTAAATAAGTATATCTATATTTTTTTTGGGAAAGGAGTTAATAATTTTCTTTAGATCTTCCGACTTCTCTAACTTTTCTTTTATTTCCTGAAATTTAGGATAATAATCATATAAAATCTTAAGAATTTGAATCCAATTGCGTTCTAAATCATTGCTCCCTTCAATATCTTTTCTTAATTTATTAATACTTGCTTTACTTCTCTTTTTATTAAGGAATTTAATAAAACTTTTAGTAATTTCGGTCTTGATTCTTTTAAATTCCTCTGGTCTAAAACTTTGAATTGTGTAATTAAGGCTATCATCTGCGATAGGAAAAAACGCGACTATTTTATCTTCAGGCTCATCGGGATTATTAATTAAGGTGAATTCGATATCCGTTTGATTAATTGATTCTAAGATAGGATATAGTTCCCCTGGTGTAACTCTTGTTTGAAGTTGTATTTCAGCAGCCATTTCTGAAATAGTAAAGAAGAAATCTGGGTATTTATCCTCGTTTTCAATTCGATAAATATATTCCTTCTTCAATATTTCAATAATTTGTTCTTTTAGTGAACTAGCTAATTCTTTTTGTGTAAATGAAATGGCACTAGACTTTTGTTTCTGGCCAATAACTTTTTGATCTCTTTGTTTCTTTGTATAGTCTGCAGATAATGAAGATAAAAACATATCAGTAGCATTATCTGAGGCCGAATCCGATTTAAGGTCAAGATATTTTTCTCTTTTTTCGGAAATTGTGTTATACAATCTTTCAGATAAATATTTTTTTGCCTTCTTTAAAGCTACACCTTTTTTATCGAATTTCTCTGTAACCGAGGTAAAGTCAATAACTTTTTGAGCTATACCAAAATCATCAGACTCTTCAGTAATTATTATATTCATGTTATCTCTATCTAGCTTATTAATTAAGGAATAGACTTCATTTTTAGGTAATTGAGTCGCTTTAATCAATTCACGATCTAAAATCTCTAATGGATAGGCCTCACCACGTCTGATATACTCATTCTTAATCAAATTATAAATGATTTCCATACTTTCTTCTTCTTCACTTACTGTTTCTTTTTGTAAGCGAATAAACATAGAAGTTTCATGCGGTTTTAAATAGTATACTAGTAAGGTTATACCTAGAAAAATAATCATAAGGATAGATACCACATATTTATCTGCCATAAAAAATTCCCCAATCTCACTTATTGTTTGAGAAGGTATACCTGTTAAGAATGCAAATCTCGTTAAAGATTGAGATAAAACACATCCTAATATTAATAAAATAAGTCCATCCTCTTTAAAAATGAAAAGACGCCACCCTAATGAGCGTCCTAATTTCTTTATTATTCTATATAAAAAAAACATTGAAAAAGCGAATTCAACTAATACAATTATCCATGAATATAATGCTCCCGAGCCAGTCGCGCCAAAGCTTGCTTTTAATGCAGTTACAGTTGCGTTATTTAGCATTAAAAACATAGTAAGTTGAAATATTTGAAAGAAGAATATAAAAAAAACAATTAAAGAAAACGTATAATTATCAAATAATCCGGCTCTTCTAGTTTCTGCTTTTCTACGAGTAAATACGAACTCGAAAATAATGAATAATAAAGTTAAGATTAAACTGAAATAAATTAGAGGCATTACTAATCTCATTTCAATAATGTAAACATCAATAGCCTCAGCTTGAGCAAATTGAGCAAAAAAATCAAGTGAAATAAATACAAGTAATGCACGATAAACAAGCGCTACTATTATTAAAATTGTTAATATAAAATAGGGGGTTATAAAGGCACCTACGCGTCTTAAGAATGAATACTTTTTAATTAGTCGCGTTTCAATTTTAGTGGCATATTTTCGTGAATACATATAAAATCTAGTACTTAGAAGGATCAACCAAATCGTTGATAATGCAAGTAAATAACTTGAGAGATTAAATTGGGCAAGGAAAATATACAAAAATAAGACAAAAAGTACCGAAAAAAGCCCTATATATAAAATTGCTTGTTTAATAATAGATTTTTCCTCAAATATAAATTCTCGAAATTTAGCATTACTATATACTAAAGAGAGGACTAAAAATAGAGTTACAATGCTATTTCCAATAATAAAGAATAAATTTTTGATTAAATCATTACTAAAATAAATTTGAGGAAAATTTATCGCAAAAATTAGAATAAAAGAACTTATTAAAAAGATAAAATATATGGCATAAAATTTTTTCTCATATGCGTATGATTTTGGAGCTTCTTTTCCATTTGCCACTAATTCATGGACAAAAATTTTTCGAAAAGCTCGTTTTAAGGAGTCTTTAATATTTGCTGTAAGATCTTTAACTGGCATATTTCAAGTAAATTTAAAAGTCCTATTAATACCGTAATTTAAATAATTATTATTGATTTTTCTCCCAAATAAATTTATATAATTCCTTAGTCATCCTTAATTTACTAAATGTTAAACATTTTTTTCGAGGTATTTTATAAAATTGATGAAAATTTTAAAAATCTTAATATATAATTATAAGATATACATGGAAAATCAACCAGACAAAGAAACTTTATTAAAGTTAGTAAAACAAGCAATCGAAATGCTTTGTGAAAAAAATATTTCCAGTGTAGTCATACTTTCTTCTTATAAAATTAATGCTGTTTTAAAGGAACATTTAGGAGTAGATATTAGAGTTGACAGAATTGGGCGTGTTTTAAGTAATGTTGCAGAAAGAAATAAGTTAAATCGCTTAAATACTAATATCCCAAAATATAAATTGAACATTTCTAAGTTATCTACACTTGAATTTTTCTAAATAGAATTAAAAAAGAATTAAAATCTAATCTGATCTTTACTTTAATTGTCTAAAATCAGAAATCACTTTCTGTAATCGTTCTATCAAACTTTGAATTTCTTTGTTCTTTTGGATGATAGAATCTGAATTTACATTAAAACTATCAATTTCTAATTTCAAATTATTTTCAAAAGTACTACATGCTTTATCAATATCTGCTTTTAGAATTTCTGTAAGAGAATCTGTAGCTTTATGTAAACTTGATAAATTATTTTGCAGTGTAGTTATATTTGGTTTTATTTGGTTATTTTCTTGGTTAATATGATGTATCTTGACTTCAGTATGTGATATTTTCTCATTTAAAGCTGTTTTAGCCCCTTCAATATAATTATTTATCACTTCCAATGAATCAGAGCTTAAATTTTGTAGAATTTGATTAATTTCCTCTTTGAGCTTTACTTGTTCTTCAATTGTTTTATTTAAATATCCAGATACATCTTTAATAAAGATTTCAGATATCTCTTTAAAACTTCGAGTAAAATAATTCTCAACATCTTCAAAACCTTCCAGCACAGTCTTACGCATTTGACTTACGGAACTTCTTAGTTGTTCTATCCCTCTTAAGGATCCAGTTGACATCGTATTCATCCATGTTCCAAATTCATTTTGAATATTTTGGTCAATAGATTCATTAAATTTCAACATCCCTTCACGAGATCCTTTTAAAATATTGTTTATTTTGAGATTGACTAAATCTTCCTCCTCTTCAATTATAGAATCTTCCGGTGTGGGAATTTTTTGAAGGTCTCCTAGGATTGGTTTACTAGTTTCATTGTATTCATTGACAATAACTGGTATTTTTTTTTGAGAATCTTCTACAAGGCTTTTTACCCATTTAAAATAATCTAATGTATTCGGTTTTTCGATTTCATGCTTTACTTTACCATATTCACTTTCAGGACCTTTTTGATAATTCTTAAACCGAAAAATTTCAAACGCATAATTTTTATTATGTTCCAATAATTTATAGTCAAAAACAATGGCAAAACCATGAGGATTCTCCTCATTTTGAAAAATTAGATGATTAGATCTATCTGAATTTGATAAATAAATTCCGTATCCTAAATGAGAATGATACCATCCGATAATACTAAGTTCTTTTTCTAAATATTTGCTCTTAATCTCAGTGAAGATATCGTTAAGCTCTTGATTAAAACCTAATTCTACGTTATCACCATGAGTAATTGGTATAACTTCCATAATCTTTAGTTTGTTTTGTGTAGGATCTTTTTTACCCAAGCAGATTCCTAATACTTCTTGCTTTTCTTCCAAAGAATCATTACCATATTTAAAAACATGCTGAAGCATCTTTCTAAATGCATTATTTGCTATAATAATTTCTCCTTCCTCTAAATATCTAAGTTCTTTAGTATCAATATTATTTGCTGTCATTTAATCCCCCTTATTCAATTCTTTTATTTTTTGTAATAATTCTTTATTTTCGCTTTTAATTTGTCGAATTGTATTATGAAGCGTTTGTTTTTCATTCTCTAATTTATCAATTTTTGCCAATATTGGATCTTTTGAACCTTCAAGTATCAGAATTGCTGCTTTTAAATCTGCTAATACATTTTTTGAACCCTTATCTAAATTACTAAAAATTGATTCTATATTTTTCAATTTCTTTTTATAATTTTCTAAAATCCTGTTATGCTCTGATTTTAACATAGTAGAGATTCGGGTTGCAGTTGGCTCCAAAATATTTGAGATTTCTTTAACGCTATTATTACTTTTCATTAAATTTTGTGTTATGTTTTTATTCTCTTTTTCAATTTCAATCAATTTGGAAATGATTTGTTCTAGATTGGATTTTATTTGATCTACATAGCTTTTAAGAGTTTGATTGAAAATGTCTAATAATTGTTTATTAAATTTTTCTGAAAAATCATTTAATTTATTTTCAATGTTTTTATTTTCCTCTTTAATTAAATCAAGACGATCATCAATGTACAAATCCAGTTGCTTTAATTTTTCTTGAAGAGAATAATTATAATTCTTTTCTATATTGATAACTGATTGTCTTAAGGAATCTCGAAGCTCTAATAAGTCTGTTCTCATCTGTGAGGTATTATAAAATACTTTATTTATTATTTCCTGACTCCATGAATTAATCAAATCAATTAATGGCTGTAAAGTCATCTCTAAAAAAGAATTCATCCCTTCTTTAAAAGAAACAAGTAACTTGGCATAATCTATTTCTGGTCTTTTGATCGCAAATTCCTTCTCTTCAGGAATCAATACTTCACTAAAAAGTTGGGTAGTTTCGTTTAATTCTAAAATGGGGGCTTCTTTTTTAAATATTTTATTAATTAATTCAATTAAATTAAAATAAAACACAGGATCTTCAGGAGGCTCAACAATACTCTTAACTTCATGATAATCTGAATTTAAAGATTTCGATGGGTCATCTAACCTATATGCTCTAAATCCTAAGTCTCCAGGTCTTTCCAAATATGTATGATCAAATACAATACCTATCCCACTAGGATTTCGATCTTGCCAAAATAATTGATTATATTTGTCAGTACTAGAAAAAAACGTATTTAATCCCGGATGAGAGTGATACCATCCAACTGTAAACCAATGTTTATCGGAATAATTATCAAATATTTGTTGGTCGATATCTCCAAAGGCCCCCAGCTGTTCTTCAGAAAATTTAACTTCAATTGATCCACCATGACTTACTGGTACAACATCTTCAACAATTACATTTTTAATGGGACCATCTCCCTTAAGATGTCCAATTAACATACCCATCACCTCTTTAAACTGATTAGGATCAAGAAATTTAGACCCAAATCTAAGAACATGGAGCAGCATTTTGTAATATGCTGTTGGTTTAATCGTAACTAGACTTTGATCAACAAGTTTTCCCATTTGTTTATCACTTAAAATTTATAAAATGATGTTAGGTTGACTATATATAAACTATCTTTCAACTTTAGATATACTTAATTTTTTTTATATTTTAACTTAATTAATTTAGATCTTGAACCATAAAAAATAAATGAGACCGAATGGTCAAAAAATCCCCTCTATATTAAAATTTTTAATAAGTCTAAGATATTATCCAAGCCCATTAAGCTAAATATATAATAAATTAATGTATAGAAATGATGTAATGAATAGTATTTTATTCCATCCATATCGCTGGAAATGCATTTTTAGCTTTATACCATTATGATAAGGTAATGGATTAATGAGAAGTTTAAGAAGTCGCTAAATGTAACTATTTTTATTATATCGTTATTTTATTAATACGATTATTTATATGTTTGATTAGTGATAAAAATAGGGTCTAGAATTTGGAAAAAAAAGGAAAAATTAATGGTGGGGACGTATTAGTAAAATGCCTCCTTGAAGAAGACGTTAAGTATATGTTTGGAATAACTGGAGGACAATTATTAACAATCTTCGATGCTGTTTATAGATGGGGTAGAGAAAAAGGTATAGAGACTGTAATGTTTCGTCATGAGCAAGCCGCAGCTCATGCAGCTGATGCATGGGCAAGAGTAACAAATAAACCAGGTATTTGTTTTGGAACGGTCGGTCCAGGAGCGTTACATCTTGTTCCGGGAGTAGGTGCCGCATGGAGCGATAATATTCCCGTAATCGCGATTATCCCACAGGTAATAAGTGATATAGCTGATAAGTTTTCCCTACAAGGGGGATTAGATCAGATTCAATTGTTCAAACCGATTACAAAGTATCAAAAGAGCGTACGTAAAATAACTGAAATCCCTGATGCTGTACGGAAATGTTTTCGGGAAGCAACTGGTGGTAGACCTCGACCTGTATTATTAGAAATTTATGAAGATGCTTTTCTCGAACAAATAGAAGAGAGTGAAATTTCGATATATGAAAAAAATCGTTATAGGGCAATCGAAAAACCTTCAATTAGTGATGAATTAATTCAAGAATCGTTAAAGATGCTAATTAATGCAGAGAAACCATTGATAATCTCAGGTGGTGGCGTTGCTCGAGCAGAAGCCTGGAAAGAATTACAGGAATTTGCAGAATATCTTCAAATTCCCGTAGCTACCACAATTTCAGGAATTGGTACCATTTCAAATAAATCAAATTGTCATTTAGGCGCCACTGTTGGAGCTATTCAATCTGCGGCTAATAAAGCAGACGTAGTTTTAAGTCTTGGTTGTAAATTTTCATATGTAATGAGTTACGGAGAAGAACCTACTTGGAAGAATTCTCAACAATTAATACAGGTAGATATTGATCCCGCTATGATAGGCCGAACTAAACCTGTCTCTCTTGGAATTGTAGGTGATTGTAAATCTTTCCTAAATAAGATGTTGAAAGAAGTTAAAAAGATAGAGAAAGTTGAATCAAGAAGATGGTTAGAAAAATTAAAAAAGCAATCGCAACAATTATTTTCATTAATTCCGGCAATTATTTCAAAAGAAACAACTTCTATTACAGCAGAAAGAATGGTTAAAGAGGTCTTAGAATTTATTGACGAAGATGCCATTCTAATTTTAGACGGTGGAAATATAACTGTCTCAGCATTTGAGCAAATCAATCTTTACAAGCAAAGAACTCCACTCTCCACTCTCCAATCAACTGGTATGGGCCATTTAGGTACTTCCATTCCTTATGGTATTGGAGCTAAGTTAGCAAAACCAGACAAACAAATAGTTTCTATATCCGGAGATGGAAGTTTTATGATAAACATTCAAGATTTAGAAACAGCTGTAAGACTAAACTTAAAAAATTTAATATATGTTGTTGCAAATAACAGTGCATGGGGTATGATAAAATCTATTCAACAATATGCATTTAATCAGAGTTATATAGATGTAGATTTCCCAGACTTCAATTTTGCTGAATGTGCTAAATCCTTTGGATGCTATGGCGAGGTTGTAGCTGACCCAAATGAAATTAAAAACGCCCTTGAAAGAGCAAAAAACTCTGGCAAAGTAGCAGTAGTAGATGTTAAAATAAAATATGAAACTCCATTGTCAACCAAAATAACCTACGGAATTAATTTCTGACTTTTTTTAAAAATTTTTTTGTTAAATATTAAATATTTTTAATCTTGAATTATGTTAATTTAAGTAATGGGTTGGATTAAGTTATTTCAAAAAAAATTCTCTGTCTCAAAATAAGTGCTTTAAAATAACATTTAGGAGAAAACGAAAACTAATATACTTTAAGTTTAATGTGGAAGTTTTCCGCCACAATAAGGGCAATATTTCCAATCTAAATCTTTTCCACAATGGGGGCAAAACTCTGATCTTGCTACAGGTTCACCTTTGGGGATAGTAGGTAATTCTCTCGTTGTTTTTAAAGTCGTAGATAAATTAGTGCTTGGTTCATGAGTTTTTTCTGCTTTTATTACTTTCATTCTTTCTTTGAATGCTTGCCGCTTCTCGTCCTCTAATTCTTGAACTGATTTATGATCTTCTTCTTTAACCCATCCAACAGTTTGTGGTCGTTTTAATGCGCTTTCTGGTACTTTTTCTAATTCAACTTGTTTAGTTTCAGAAAGTGGAGCAACAGCTTTACGTTGGTCTTTTTTCTCTAGTGCTTGTTTTACCAGAGCTTGAACTGTCTTCATAATTTGGTGTGGGTTGATATTTGGTATCGCCACAGTTCTAATTACCCATCCTACAATAAGATTTTGATTTGGAAATCCTGATTCCCCTAAATCTTCATCTTTATATACATAAGAATCAATAACATCCGTACCCTTTAATAAACGAGAGGCCCATTTCCCATTAATAAGCCCTAATTGTATTCTATAGGACGTTCCAGGGATTCCAAGCTGGCTCGTTAAAGGTTCAAATCCTTTTTCTGCCATTGTAAACAACTATAACAAAATTATTAATTTTAATTTGGTTGGAATCAGTCATTAAATGACTTTTAATAATAATATTATCATAAATTTTGAATTTAAATAGTTTTAGATTTAATCTAAATCTATCTATATCTTCATTAGGAAAATCGCATTAAATTTCATATGTTTGTCATTTAGTGAATTATTTAAAGAAAAATAAAGACATAAATATGTGCAATAGTATTCATATATCAAAAGTATCATTTTGAGTATATATAATGACCGTTCTTTTATCTAAAGAAGTATATTTTACAGTTATAGCTGCCTGTGTAAGGTTTGCCAATAAAAAAATACCCAAAGTTGATTGGAAAGAAGTGAGTGGAATTTTTATTGGAAAATATGTTGGAGATAGTGAAAATAAAGATCTCTATGTTTCAGCAGCTTATCCTATTATGCATGATACATTTGATCCTAATTCATCCACTGACCAATATGACCCACGAAACGTAATTGATGGTTTTGAATATTCAGATGAAGATCATGAATCATTTGCCTTAATTGATGAGGAAGCTTTTACACGAGGGGAATTCACTGTTGGATGGTGGCATAGCCATCCCGGATTTAGAGTTATGTTATCCGGATTTGGTGATAGAAAAACCACTTTATTTTATCAAGCACAAAATCCGTTAGCTATAGCTTTAGTATTTAATCCAGATCGGTTGATACGACAAATTGAACTTCCCCAGAAAACAGGGGATCCAATAAAACAGCTAAAAAACGATCCCGGTTTTAAAATCTTCAGATTGAAAGACCCTAATGACCAATACAGTAATTTTTATGAAGTAGAATATCGTATAGAAGGATTTGAAAACGAAGAACAAATGGTTAGAATGGCTCAAAAATTAGTCATTGATATTACCAATTTTTTCCCTGGAGAGGCAATATTTGAAACATATGAAAAATTTATTAAAGAGAGATTGAATGAATTGAATTCCCTTCTGCAAGGTACTGAAGAATATCTTAATACACTAACTCGTAAAGGCGAAACTCATAGAATAACTGAAGTATTAGACAATCAGACTCGAGAGATAAGAAGATATGTAGGAGAGACCTATATCAAAATTGAAAATATTAAACTATTTATGAATTATCTGGAATACAAAGAACGGAGCATTCTCATTCCTAAGATTGAGAAAATATTACGAGAATGGGATGAAAATATCGCTAATTTAAATTTGAAACTAGAAGAAATAACAAAAACGCATTAAACCTTTAAATTTTTCTTGAGTATTCGAGCCCTAAAAAAGCAAAATTAATCATTTATATAAAAGTAACTGACTTTTTTCTCCTAACTAGGATTTTGGGTTATATAGGTATAAAAATTTATGAGATCAGAAAATTCCATTAAATTGTGGCTAATTGAGATGTTTTAATCAAATTTACTTCCATCTGGATTGGCTTTAATAAGCTTTTTACATCTCCATTACAATTTTGAAAACAATTTTTTAGTTCTTGAATCACTTCTCTCATTTGAATCCTATTTACTTCTCTTTCTGGAGTAGTTTCTTGCGTTCTTATTCTTATTATCGGAGAAGTTTGAGGGGACATAATCTTATTAGCTTTAAATTCCCTTATAAGATTCTTTAACATTTTTATTTCGATTTTTAAGAATTTAATTTCCTCCTCAATATTAATGGAATTATCATGAGAATTTATTTTTTTATAACATATGGGACCATATCCTAATTTAATGCTTTTAGCAGATTTTAAACCTCTCCCACATCTTTTACACAAAAATACCATTTTTATCTCACTTTTTGACATTATCTTCTAAAAGGCTCCTTTCTCTACTTCTTTTTAATCATAATAAAAATTTACTAATTTATAATTTTTGATTTTTATCGGAGGATAAGTACTTAATAGATTTGTTTTATCGATTTTCTTAATAATTTTTAGGCTATTTCATGGATTATAGAAAGGAATTTATAATCTAAATGCGAGAAAGGTTAAATTAAGATTCGAATGATTAAGTCAAAAGTAAAAGCTTATAATTTTTATTGATACATCTCATATTATAATAGTTATAAAATAATTTTGGGCTATTTGATATTAATAATGAAATAGGAGCGCTTTAATTGAAAGGATTCAAATCCATCATTTTTGTATTTATTATTCTAATATTATTCTTAGGGTTCCCCATTCATATAAAGGATTCAAAAGCTGATGTAATAATTGTTCATGGTATGGGAACGGGGAATTTTCTTCCTGAAGAGAATACCCCTTTAATAATGACAAACGCAAATGTAATTTTTAATATTGATGCCAAAACGTATCTTAGCAGAATTAATATTAATTTTGCAGGAAATTATACAATTTTTAATCCTAGTAAATCCATTAATGCAACCCTTGTAGCTCCTTTTTCCTCAGATTTTAAAAATTTAGAATCTTCATGCGTTATAAAAATTGATAATGTTGCTGTAGATTATAAATTTCTTGGTTTTAACATCAGTGGTCAACCTTGGGATGAATATTTAGAATGGAGTTATCTTCAGAACCGGGATTTTTTAATAATCAATGCTACTTTTCCCGAAAATGACTTAATAACAATTCAATATAGTTTTAATGCCTATATAGATAATATGCAAAATTATCAAATTTTAAATATTTTATATGATGTAGGAACTTCTCGTGCTTGGAATGGTACAATATCAGAACATGTTGAATTTAATGTTTATGGCAAGCATCCCGATTCTTAATCTTCATATAGAGAGAATTATTTTGAATACAATTGTACGATCTCCGAAATTGATAATGGTATTAGCTATGTCTGGGAATGGAAAAACGAAATCATTAATGTTGATAGTGTTTATATCTCCTATTCATACTACAATCCATGGGCGCGGTTGCTTCCTTTTATTTTTTTTCCATTGTTTATTGGAATCCCAATTATAGCTGCAATTTTTGCCGTCAAAAAAGCTAAAGGAAAGAAGTATAGGGTTTGAAATTTTATTAATTTAAATACTATTTCTTTCCTAATGTTTCTTTTTCCCACTCTTTATATATTGCCATTAACCTGTCGATTTCCGCGATATTTGCACTTATATTAAAAGCAAATTTTTTCGAAATAGAGAAATATTCTGCGAAAATTTCCTTTCTTTTTATCATTTTCTTGGTAACATTAATAATTGTATTTTTATCGACATGACATTTCTGAGAGACTTCTTTTAGCTTAAAATCAGGATACTTAATACCTAAATCTAAAATTTCTCGCTTGATTCTAGAGTGTTCTCTATAATTTGGGATAATTTTCAATAATGTAGTGAAAATGAACACCCCAAAATACATTATAGGAGTAATATAAAATTGTATAGGGAATCCCATTGATATAAAATAGTTATGGATGAAAAAAGGGAAAAATCTTAGAAATGAGTCCATCGATGACCTCAATCCACTTTAAGACTGTGCTATTCATCTTTTTAATGTTACCTATCTTTAATTTTAAATCTCTTTTTTCTTGTACATGTTCTCTTCCTAAATTCTATATTTTTCTATAAGTCTATCTATTTGCTCAATATATGCTTCTTTGTTAAACTCAACTATTTTATTTTTTTTAATGTCTTCCGCAAAAATTTCTTTATTAGCCACCATTTGAGAAACTATTTGTTTCACTTTCCTTCTATTTCTAAAATATTTTTCAGAAATATCTCTAACCTCTAATCGTGCGAACTTTGTTCCAAAATCTAATAATAGCTTCTTAATTACTGAGGTCACTTTCTTATTAGGGATATAAACTAAATGAATAAGGTAAATGCTAATTCCTGCAATTGCTCCCATAATGTAGTAATAATAAGCAATAAATATGGTGGGGATTAGAGCATAAGTTCTTAGAATATTGTTTAGATCAATTATCATTAAATAATAGCTGAAAAAGCTAAAGATAAACGCAAGTCTAAATCTAAACCTAGAAACAAGAAGTACAGAAACAAAGATTAATCCGAATATAATCGTTCCAAAAACAATAGAAATACCATAAGTGCTTCATTGGACATCAACAGCTCTTCTTGTATCTCAGAATAAAATAGATCTCTAAATATCAGATTTACTGTCGAAAATAACATTATTAATGCGTATATGGATTTAATTAACCAATTCTTCAGCTTAATTATATCAACTATCATTTAATTCGATATCGAAATTATATTAATTTTGAATTATTCTCTAAATTTTAAGTAATTATCAAATAGACTTTTAAAAGTTTCATAAGCATTATTACGCTATAAGTACGAGAGTTATAGAATATATATTGATACTTGTAGATATTGCATAAAATTGCTAAAAAGAAAAACTAATTCAGAAATTTAAGAATGAGAACTATAATAATTCCTATTACTAATCTATTGTTTAGAAGGGAAATCTTTTTTTTATTTGAAATTCTTTTTATTAAAAAAGATGGTTAACCAAAATAATATTAACTAAATTAAAATGATTAACGATGAAAAAGATCAATTTCCCCTTTACAGCGATTCTAGGACAAGATAAGATGAAACTAGGGTTAATTCTTAATGTTATTGATCCTCAAATTGGAGGAGTTCTATTAACAGGTCAACAAGGTACAGGTAAGTCTACTGCAGTTCGCTCACTAGTTGAAGTAATGCCTGAAATTGAAGTAGTAAACGGTTGTCAATTTTCATGTAATCCCAAATTTGGATTAGATGATTTATGTCAGGAATGTCAAACTAAACTTGAAAGAAAAGAGATAGAAATTGAAAAGCGTGAAATGAAATTGATAAATCTACCCCTTGGGGTCACGGAAGACATGGTCACTGGTTCCTTGTCCATAGATAAAGTCTTGACTGAAGGAATAAGGAGTCTACACCCTGGTTTGCTTGCTAAGGCTAATAGAGGCATACTTTATATCGACGAGATTAACCTCCTGCAAGATCACATTGTAGATACGTTATTGGATGCTTCTGCCTCTGGA
>Ga0180437_10002458_pt1 | contig 29506 bp, 22 predicted proteins | sample SS_ome_4_FD_132410 | JGI IMG/M metagenome (GOLD analysis project Ga0180437, IMG submission 132410) | Hypersaline lake sediment archaeal communities from the Salton Sea, California, USA - SS_3_D_1 metaG | ecosystem: Environmental > Aquatic > Non-marine Saline and Alkaline > Hypersaline >...
GGCTATGGGCCGTTACAAAATCGACCAACTCCTGACACTGAAAGAACTCGGGGCAGACCTGGTGCCCTTTGCCCGGGACCACGATCACGCGCGCCCGGCCGCCCAGCTCGCGGTAGCGGCGGGCCAGCTCGGCCGAGTTTTTCTCCAGGGGCACTACGCCGTCCGCATCGCCGTGGACGTGCAGAATCGGCACCCCCGCCTCAGCCAGCGGGCGCAGGCGCTCGACGGGATTGTGCTCGGCCAGCCGGGCTTCCAGCTCTGCCGCCGTGAGTCCGTAGGCACCACAGGCCCGCGCCAGACCCGGGTAGCTGCGCAAGTCGCAAACAGGGTAGACCCCCGCGATGCAGGCCACGCGACGCGGGTTCTCCGCGGCCCAGTTGTAGAGCATCAGCCCGCCGCGGCTCTGCGGCAACAAGCAGGGCCGCTCCGACATCCCATAGTTTCGCACTAACGTGTCCCAGAGCGCCGTGTAGACCTTGCGGCCTTGGGGGCTGCCGAACGACTCGCCCACGTCCACGCCGGCCATGCCGATGCCTTTTTCCAGCCATTGCCGGAGCATCCAGGCGTGGCTGGGATTCGGGTGCCCGATCACCGGGGCGTACCAGACCCAAGGCATCGCACCCGATTCGGTCCTGTCCTTCGGACGCAGCAGAAACGCGCGACGTCCCTCGATCTGGAAAAAGTCGACGGTGCAGGGAAGCCGATCGGCCAGGGCCTGCACCGACGGCAAGGCCGGCTGCGCCGCCGGAGCCGCCGCGCTGCCGGCCGTTTGCGCGGCGATCAACAAGCTGGCGACGAAAAAGGGACCAGGTTTGTTTTGTCCGAAGCGCCCTTCGTTCGACCGCCGCGCCGCCGGCTCGCCGTTGCCGATCACGCGATACGGGACAAGTCTCACGGGCCCCAGCAGGCCCGACGGCTTCAGCTCCCAGCCCGAGGCGTCGAACGGCTTGTACTGGTGGTCGACGAAGTTGATGTCGTGGAACTTCTTCCAGTCGACGCCGCGGCGGTCCAGGTCGCGGATTCGATTGGCCGAGAGGTTGGTCACCTCAATGGTAATCTCGTTGCTGCCCGGCTTGAAGAGGCCGGTCGCGTCGACGCGAAAGGCGTGGGCGACCACGATACCCGCCGGGCGGCCGTTGACCCACACCCGGGCGCTCTCCCGCACGTCGCCCAGGTCGAGATACCAGCCGTCGGCGTTGCTCTCGGGCAGGTGTACGGTGATCGTGTATCGCGCGGCACCGGCGAACCGCTCAGACTGCTCGCCGCCGAGCTGCGTCCAGCACTTCAGCTCTTCGGTGGAGAGGTCTTTCGGCAGGACCGGACCGCCCTCGACGAACCGAACCCGCCACGTGCCCTCGACCGGGATCGGCTTGTCCGACGGCTCCTTGATCGGCCAGGCGGGGCCCTCGACCGTCTTGTCGGGAAACATGCGCAGCACCCGGGTCTCGCCCGGCTGCATCTGCAGATAGACCTCGGCCCGGCCGTCTTTGACACGGATCGGCGCGATGCCCGTTCGGGCCGTCATGGGGTCCATCAACGCGGCGGAACGGCAGGGCGAGGCCACCGCCACCCAAGCGTCGACCGGCTCGGCCGAGTGGTTGACGATGAAGTACGACACGTGCGAAAGGGTCTTGCGGCGGATGAACTGCAAGGCGTGATCGACCAGCGGCTCCCGGGCGATCCCCGCCGCGTCGAGCAGGCTTTGCAGGTCGTCGCCGACGACCAGCTTTCCGTTTCCCACAGTCGCCACGCCGCCGGCATCGGGCGAGACCCCGCCGAGCAGCTCGCCGAGACGTTGCTTTCGCTCGGCGTGGTCGCGCCAGCCCGGCACGTCTTGTGGCAGCTCCCTCCAGACGAGCACGGTAGCGCCGGCCTCGGCCAGGTCGAGCAGGCGGCGGGCCGTTTCGACCTTCATGCACTTCGCCGCGGGCACCAACACGGTGCGGTACTCGCTGCCGCCTTCGGTCCGGAGCGAGCCGCCCTCGCAGCGGGTGCCGAGCAACTGCCGGTCGGATACGAAATCGAAGGTGTATCCACGGTCGATCATCCACCGGCCGGCTTCGCCGCACGGGGTCTTTTCGACCCAATCGGGATGATGGACCGAGAACCGCTGCTCCCGGCCGCCGCCGCTCATCCACAGATCGTACACCGGCCAGTAGAGCAGCACGTCGTTGTGCGGCGTCCCTTCCTGGAGCACGCTCTGGCACCGCGTGACGTAGGCGTTCAGCGCCGGCACGTCGCGGAAGATCGAGTTGCGTGCGTTGGCCTGGGTCGAGGCGTAAAACAGCCAGCCCGGCCAGGTCGTCTCCTTCGGGGCGAAGCAGATCCCGTGGTAGTAGATGCAGTTGATGCCGTTTAGCAGCAGCTTGTCCGACTCCGCTTTGACGTGCGACAGGGCCGTGTGGTAGTGGTTGCGCAGCCAGGTGAAGCTCTCGGAGATCACCACGTTGCGCCCGGCGACGTGGGCCGCGGAAGAGGCGAACCGGTTGACTAGATCGCTCTGGCGGTCGGGCCGGATCCACTTCGGATCACGGCGGAAGCCGGGGATGTCGAACTGCGACGCCCCGAACACCTCCGTCTCGGGCAGCTCGGCGGCGGCGTACATGTCGAGCAGGTTGGCCGGCGCTCCGTGCGCCTGCGTGCGCAGGCCGCTGTCCCGCGCTTTGCCCCAGCGAACAATTTGCTCGACCCGGGCGATCAGCACGTCGGAGAGCGTTTCCCGATAGTCGCAGACCACGCGCCGCACCTCGTCCGGCTCGCCGCGCCCGGCCAGGGCCTCGGCGTGCTCCTCCAGCGAATAACCTCGCAATCGCCGGAACGACTCCAGGAACTCCGGACACCAGTTGCCCGGGTTCTCGAACGAGTCGTAGTAGAACGCCCGCGGCGCGACGCCGTTCCCCTCGGCAAAGTGTTTGTCCATCCAGTCGAGGTGAAACGCGACGGCCGCTTCCGAATAGGGGTTGATCGCCAGTCCTTCGCCCCCGGGCCCGGCCCGCTTGACCTTGGCCCCATTGGGCCGGGCCACGATCCGGCCGTTCTCGACGGCGAAGCTCTGCTCGCCGTGCTGCGGCGTGACGTGCGGCCCGCCCATGCGCCAGCCGGAGCTGGGCGTCAGGTCGACGCTCATCCCCAGCCGTTTCGCTTCGGCCACCGCGTGGTTGAACATTTCGAACCACTTTGGGGAGAAGACTTCGATGAACCGCGCTTCCTCTCCGCGCACGCCGTAAATCCCGATCACATGCACGTTGCCCCAGCCCGCCTTGCGGTAGGTCTCGAGGTTCCAGGTCAGATCCTCTTTGGTCACCGCGCTGCCGGGCCACCACCAGTAGGCCCCCGGGCGTGCTTCCGGCCGCACTTCCGGCCAACCCATCTCTCCGCCTTCGCCTTCCGGCGCAAGAAACTCGGCGGGATGGGTCCACGCGGGAGCGTCGTGCAGCTCCTTCGCAGCGGCCGACCCCGGGCCGACCAGCCAACCCACTAGCACCAATGCGAGGGTCAACGTCAAATAGCAGCGATTCATGGGGTGCTGCCTCCTGTGTTCAGAGTTTGCGAAATGCGTTGCCCGCGTTGTCATGCGCCGCCAGATGACTGCGCTGCGGCGGCCGTGTACTCGTCCAATAGCCGGCGGTAGAGACGGTATTGCTCGATAGTGACGTGCGGCGGCGTCTGGTGGTCGACGCTGGGGATGAAGCCGCCGGAGCGCATCAGCGGCACGAGCCGCTCGAACTCGGCGCGCATCGCCTCTTCGCCCTTGTCCATCACCATCTTATTGAAGTGGCCGACCATGCAGAAGCTCGGATAGCGGCGGCGAAGCGCCATGCCGTCCACCCCGGCCTGTCGTTCCAGCGGTAGGGCGCCGCGGATCCCTTCGCGCAGCAGCCAGGGCACCATGAGCGTCACGTCGCCGTCGGTGTCGACCAGCGCGGCGGCGTTCATCTCCTGCAGGCGCGGGACGATCTGCCGGTAGTAGGGCGCGATGAACTCGTCGAAATGCCGCTCGGAGATCATCGGCCCGTTGTTGTACGACATGTCCTCGGCGAGGGTGGCGAAGGTCGGCACGCACGCCTTCTCGACCCGGTCGAGGATTCTCAGATTGAAGTCGGTCAGGTCTTGGTTGATCCGGTGGATCAGCTCCGGCTGGTCGTAGAAGGCCAGGCTGATCTTGGTGAAGCCCATCAGGGTGCGCGGAAACCAGAAGTAGCCTTCCAGCGTGATCCAGACGACGGCCTCGCCGCGGGCCTGGCGCTCGGCCCAGGGCCGCATCGACTCGATCGCCCGGCCGTGGTCCGGAAAGAGCTTGGGGCGGAGCCGGAGGTAGTAGTCCATGTTCGAGACGATCCCCTCGACGTGGTGCTGCACCGCCTCGATGGTGTCGTCGGTGGTCGAGAACCAGAACTGCTGGTAGGGGTCGAGCCCAAAGTAGTCGGCCACGTCGAAGACGCTTTCCAACTCGGCGGGAAGCCCCTGCCTCTTCCAGTTGGCGATCGTTTGGTCCCACCACATGGCCCACTCCCAGCGCGGCAGCCGATCGACCGGCTGGAAGTCCATGACCGCGCGGAAGCGTTCGACGTGGTTCATTTAAGCGTCAACCTCCCTGTCGAACGGCGGGAATGCCTGCCGGTAGAATCCCGACCCATAAGTGGCGCCGTGCCGCCGGTCAAGGTCCACGCCCCCGGCCGCCTCGAACACCACCATCGCCCCCCGCACCGCCCCCACGTCGTGAACCCGGAGCACCTGCACCCGCCGCCGGGCCAAGGCCAGGGCCACGGCGATGGTGCCGGGGGTTCGGTCGGCCTCCTGGTCGCGTAGTAACTGGCCGATGAAGCGTTTTCGCGAATGGCCCACGAGCACCGGGCAGCCCAGCTCGTGCAGACGCCCGGCGTTGCGCAACAGCTCGAGGTTGTGCTCGGTGGTCTTGCCGAAGCCGATGCCCGGGTCCAAAGCGATCCGCGACGGCTCGACGCCGGCATCGGCCAGCGCGTCGCGCCGGGCACGGAGGTAATCGAGCATTTCGGCCACCACGTCGTCATAGGTCGGGTTGAGCTGCATCGAGCGGGGCGTCCCCTGCATGTGCATGGCACAGACGCCGCAGCCGGCCTCGGCCACCAGTGGGATCATGGCCGGGTCGGCGCCCAGCGCCGTCACGTCGTTTACCACTTCGACGCCCGCTTGCAGGGCCTCCCGGGCAACGGCCGCCTTCGACGTGTCGATCGACACGGGAACGGCCGCTTGTTCGCAGAGCGCCGCCACGACCGGCATCACGCGCCGCAGCTCCTCGTCGGCCGAGACCGGCTCGGCCCCCGGCCGGGTGCTCTCGCCGCCGACGTCCAGAAGATCAGCCCCCTGCTCGGCCAGGCGCAGCCCGTGGTCGATGGCCGCCTGGGGGTCGAAGAACTGGCCGCCGTCCGAGAAGCTGTCGGGCGTGACGTTCACAACGCCCATCAAGCGCGGAAGCCGGCCGAACGTGAGCGTGCGCGTGCGGAGCTTCCAGCGGTCAACCGGCGGCGGCGTGGTCGGGCCCATGCCCGAGATTCTACCAGGGCGCTTCCATCAGCGAAACGATCTGTTGGGCCACGCGGTGGATAGCGTCCTGGTGGGCGGTGGCCACGCTGCGGCCGATCTCGGGAATCACGTCGGACGTGGCGTGGATTGACACGACTTCCGAGGGCAACGGGACGGCCGGGCCGCGGCGGATCACCTGGCCCCGGCGGTCGAGCCAGCTCACCTCGACAGCCAGCTCCGTCTCGACGGCGCGGGGCTGGCCCTGGCGGCTTTGCACGGTGAGATGCTTGGTTTCGCCGACGATCCGGCCGCTCAGCACGCTGTCGGCGTCGGGCGTGCCCACGACCTTGTAGGGCGTCTTGAGCTCGATCTCCTTCTGCACGGCCTCGGTCAAGCGCTCGCCGAGGTGGGGGCGGAAGCTGGTCGAACCGAACACCGGCACGTAGACCGTGCGGATGTGGGTGGGGTAAAGCGACTGGTTGCCGACGTGGTAGCCGGCACAGCCGCCGCAGAAGACCCACGTGCCCAGTAGCAGCACCAGCGAAAAAGGGACCTGGTTTGTCTTTTCCGGCACTTCGGCCGGAAAAGACAAACCAGGTCCCTTTTTCGTCGGGGCCACGCGATTCGGAATGGCAATGAGGTTTTCCACCTAACGAACCTCCGCCGGGTCCGATTCATCGCGGGCCAGCGCGCGGATTGTGCTTCTGGCCCAGCGCACGGGGGCAGCGGCCTCGGCCCGTTGCACTTCGGCCTCGTCGAGCGGCTCGAACGCCTTGGTCAGCCAGGCGTAGCGCTCCGGCGGCTCGGCCGGTTCGCCGCGGAGTTCCTCCATGCGGCGCTCGGCCATCTCGGCGAACCGAGTGCCGGGATACTCCTCGACGATCGAGCGGTAGTAGATCCGGGCCGCCCCGTACTGGTGCTTGTTGTCGTAAAACTGGGCCACGGCCCAGTCGCGAGCGGCCTTCTGCTGTTCGATGCGGGCGCGGGACTGGAGCACCTGCTCGGCCTCGGGCCCCAGCTCGCGGCGGAACTGGGCCAGCGTCTGGTCGGCGATCTCCTCGGCCTGTTTTAGCGGCGTGGCGTCGTAGTGCTCGCCCTGGTACGAGCGGAGCTTGCTCCGGAGCGCCAGGACATGGGCCTTGGGCTGGTGGTCGCTCTCGGGATACTCCGTGCGCACCAGGTCGAAGAACACGGCCGCGTCTTCGTAACGCTCGCGATTGTAGTAGGCCACGCCGATGGCCATCAGGCTGTCGTCGGCCAGCGGCCCGGTCGGGTCCTCGATGCGGATGGACTCATAGGCCTTCAGCGCCCGGCCGAAGGTGTCGAACCGCGGGCGAGTTCTGTCGGTGAAGTTCGGCGTGATCGGCCAATGCGACTCGCGCAGGTTCAGCTCGTCCCAGTACCGGCCGATCGCGAACAGCCGGCGCGTGACCGTGTCGAGGTAGCGGGAGTTCTTGTAGTCCTTGAGCAACTTCCCGTAGGTGTCCTGGGCCGCCGGATACTGGTCCGTGAAGAACAGACACTCGGCCCGGAAAAACAGGGCATCTTCGGCCAAGGGGGAATCAGGCCAGCGGTCGGCCGCCTCTTTGAGCTTCTCGGCGGCTTCGGCGTACTTCTTCTCGGCGAACAGGGCGCGGCCTTCCTCAAGCCGCTGCCGGGCGAGGTTTTCATCCGGGCCGCGCCCGGTGGCCTCTTTGACCGTCTTCGCGATGTTGTTCGGACTGAGGTCCGATAGCTCGAAACCGTCGCCGTCATCTTCTATTGGCTTACGGGGTTCCGGCTCCGGCTCGGCCGAGGAGGCCGACGCGCCGGTCGCCACCGGATCTCCGGGAGGGATGGCGGCCGTGGCGCTGGTGGGAATCACCTGGCCGCCGCCGGCCGGCGCCTGGCCGGACGTGGTGTAAGGATTCGCCGACGGGTACGGCTGCGGTGCGGGGTACGGTTGGGGTATGGGGTACGGCTGAGGTGCGGGGTAGGGACGCGACGAAGGGTTGGGCTGTGGCTCAGGGTACTTCGGTGTCGGTTGCGTGCCCGGGGGATAACCCTGCGCGGGCGCGTACTGCGGAGTGCCGTTGCCTGGCAGCGGTGTCCCGGGAGCGGCGTTCGGCCCATAAGGGTAGGCCGGCTGCATCTGGCCAGGCACTTGCTGGGCGTAGGGCGGCGCCAACTGGGGACCCTGCTGATAGCCCGGCGGGGGGGGTGGCGAGGGGTAGCCCTGCGGGGGATAGGGGGCCGGGGCGTGGGCCGGGCCGGAGGGCATGGCTGGCTGGGTCGCCGTGGGGGCGGCGGCCTCGCCGGAACGCCGAAGCGAGCGCCGCTTCGGTTGCTCGCGATAACTGCCCGTGCGGAACAGCCGGCCGCTGTACTCGTCGTTGTCCGGATCGACGTAGCTGGTGTGAACGTCGGGATTCGCCCGCCGGGCCGCGTGCGGGGGCACGGGCGGGACGCCCTTGCACCCCCACAGAATCACGGACGCACAAAAGAGACATCCGGCCGGCACCGCGGCGCCGCGCAGGCTCCGTCCCTGGTTCGACATGGCGGACATCCTTGTCCCGGCAGGTTGGAGGGCTAAGAGAGGACGCTAATTGGCCAGCACACCGAGGTATTCGTGGAGTCGGGGCTTCCGTCCCAGGAGGTTGGCCAGGTACTGATTCATTACGCCGCGGATCTCGCCAAGGTTCCGGGGATCGATCTGAAAACGCTGCCAGAGCCGGCTTCGGGCATCGGCCAGTTCGATCATGGTCCGCACCGCCCCGGCCGACAGGCTGACGAGTTGCCTCTTACCCTTTCGGCACTCCCCGCAAAGGACTCCACCGTCGAGTTGTCCGAACGCCAAGCGGCCGGCGGGCCGAACGGACGTGCCGCACTGCACACAAACGTCCAGCGAGGGCAGGTGCCCGAGCAGCCTCAGCGCGCAAAGCTCGAACCGCACCACGCGCCGGGCGACCGGCTCTCCGGCCGAAAGGGCCCCGAGCGTCTCCTCGGCCAGGTCGAAAAGCTGCGGATGGGGGTCACAATCGTGCGTCAGCCCGCCGAGCAGCTCGGCCACGTAATAGCCGGCGTAGAGACTACCCAGGTCCCTTCCGGCGGGCCGAAACCGCCTGAGGAGCTTCGCTTCGGTGAGGATGTCCAGGGCCTCGGACGATTTGTGAACGAAGACTATTCGACAGACGGCCAGGAGGTCAAGAGCAGACTCGAAGGGCCCCTTGGGCCGCCTTCCCCCCTTGGCTATAGCCCCTATCTTGCCCAGCTCCCGCGTAAAGAGCGTCACCACCAGGCTCGACTCGCTGAAGTCGATCACCCGCAGGACGATGGCGGTGGCTTTCTCGGTGGGCATGGCCAAGGCCCGCATCTGCGGCGCGTAACGGATTCAGTACGTTTCGATGGCCAGATGGGGTACGTTCGCGAAATGCGTGGCGTTGTGCGTGACGAGAACGTGCCCGTTGGCGATGCTCGTGGCGGCGATCAGCGCGTCCATGTCTCCGATCGGCCGACCGATGCGATACAAATGGGCCGTGATCTCTCCGAACAAGCGCGCCGCCCGATCGTCGAATTCCAGGATTTCCAGATCCTGCACGACCGCCCGGACGATACGCTCTTCGCGCCGCGGGTCGTCCGAGCGTTGGATGCCCACGTAGAGTTCCGCCAGATTCAGGCGCGTGGTTACGAGCGACTGGCCGGCGGCCAGAAGGTCTCGCAGCTTGGCAGCCGCCCGCGACCGACGCCGAGAGCGTCGGCGTGAGACGTCGATGAGGACAGTGGTGTCCAGGCAGGCCACTAACGCTCCCTCATGCTGGGCTCGTGTCGACGGCGCACGTGCTCTTCAATGGCATCGGCGGCTTTGTCGCTCATCGGATGCTCCTCCAACTCCCTCAGGTAAGCATCCAGGTCGAACGGTCGGGGGACCGTTCTCTTGATCACCTGACTGAACGACTCGTTGTCGCGGCGGGCGTCCACGAGGCGTTCATAGGCCTCCAGATCGATCGTGATACTTTTCGTGGCCATGTTCACACCTCCATAGGCCCACGGATACGTGTACGTACACGTACACATACTAGCAGCGTCCTTCGTGCCGGTCAAGCCGGAGACGCGTCCTGAAGGTGGGACATTACCCCTCATCCGCGTGATTCCGCCCGTTCCGCTCGAGCACCTCGATCCGCACCCGCTCGATGCGCCGGGGGGTGGCCTCGACCACGGTGATCCGCACGTCGGGGCGCACGAGCTCCTCGCCCTCGACGGGCACGTGGCCCAGCTCGCTGAAGACCAGGCCACCGATGGTGTCGAAGTCGCCGTCCTCGGGCAGTTCCAGGCCGAGCTGCTCGTTGATCTCGTCGATGTGGGCCTTGCCCAGGGCCTCGCAGACCCCGTCTTCGCCCATCCGAATGTCCTCGACCAGCTCCTTGTCGTACTCGTCGACGATCTCGCCGACGATTTCCTCGACCACGTCCTCGAGGGTCACCAGGCCCGAGACGCCCCCGTACTCGTCGAGCACCACGGCCAGGTGGTTTCGCGTTTGCTGGAACTCCTGCAGCAGCACGTCGATCGGCTTGGTCTCCGGCACGAAATAGGGCTCGCGCAAGAGCGAAGTCCAGGGCTGCTTCGGCTCGTCGGGCCCTTTGGCCAGCTCGGGCAGCAGGTCCTTGGTGACCAGGATGCCGATCACGTCGTCGCGGTTCTTGTCGGTCACGGGGATGCGGGTGTGGCCGCACTGGATGACGAACCGCAGGGCATCCTCCCAGGAGAGAGACTTGGGTATCGAGACCATGTCGGTCCGTGGGGTCATGATCTCGGAGACGTCGGCGTCGCCCAGCTCGATGACGCCCTCGATCATTTCGCGGGCGTCCTCCTCGAGCAGCCCCTCGCGGTGCCCTTCGGTGACGATCGTGCGGATTTCTTCCTCGAAGGAGTCCTCGTCGGGCACCTCGCGTGGGCGGCCGGCCAAGCGGTGCAAGAGCGCGTCGACGAACCGCGCGGCCATGACCACCGGCGCCAGCAGGATTCCCACCAGGCGCCAAACGTCCCAGGTGTAGTAAAGGATCCCGGCGGCCCAAAGCCGGGCGACCGCCCTGGAGAGCCAGATCTCGGCGGCCAAGAGCCCCACGGCGGCTAGGGCCAAGGTGGAGCCCACCAGCGCCCCGCCGACGCCCCCGGCCCCCGGCGACTCGGCCCATCCCCAATAGACCGTCGCCCCGACGAAGACCGTGGTGGCGATCACCTGGAGCGTTTCGCAGGCCAGGGTGAGATGCTCGCGGTGCTTGAGGATCTGCACCAGGCGGCCCGGGGCCTTGCCGCGGCTTTGGAGCTCCGTAAGCTCGTGCGGCGAGAACCCGGCCAACGACCGGGCACCCAACGCCGCAACGCCGGTCATCAGCAGGCCGCCGACGGCCATCCAGAACAGCGTATCGGGGCTCACGGGACCTGGGTTCCTCCCCCGTCGTGGTGCGGCGGGCCGTCCGGCTCGTCGAAGTGTCCGTCCAGCCCAAACCGGTTGAGGTAATACGTCTCCCGCTGCCGCATGGTGACCTGCTCCTCGGGCGTCGTGTCGCGAAAGCCCACCAGGTGGAGCACACCGTGGATCGCGTACAAGAGCAGCTCGTCCTCGGGGGTCCAGTTGTACCAGCCAGCCACGGTGGCCGCGGTCTCGGCGCTGACGACCACCTCGCCCTCGAGTTGCCCGTCGTCGTTCTTAAGCGGGAAGCTCAGTACGTCGGTGGTCTCGTCCTTGCCGAGGTACTGCCAGTGCAGCCCGGCCATCGTCTCGTCGTCGACCACGGCCAGGCTCACGACGGCCGAGCCGAATCCGGCGTCCGCGAGGATCATCTCCACGGCCCGGCGGAGCCGGTGCTCGTCGAGCTTCACGCGCGACTGTTCGTTGGCGAGGTCGATGCGGATCACTTAAGCGGTTCTTTGCTCCGGGTACTTCAGCCGGCCGTGGTAGATGGCCGTCAGCGACATGACCATGCTCCGCTCGATGGACCGCAGCTCGCGGAGCGTCAGGCCGCTTTCGTCGAACTGGCCGCCGTGCAGGCGGCGCTCGGCGATGTCGCGCACCAGGCGCTCGATCCTGGCCGGCGTGGGATCGACCAGGGTCCGGCTGGCGCTTTCCACGTTGTCGGCCAGCATCAGCACGGCCGCCTCTTTGGTTTGCGGCTTGGGGCCGGGATAGCGATAGCTGCTCTCGTCGACCGGGCCGCCGCTGGGGTCGGCCTGCTGCTGCTCGCTGGCCCGCTCGTAGAAATAGCCCACCAGCGTCGTGCCGTGGTGCTGCTCGATCAGGTCGACGATCGGCTGGGGCAGGTGGTACTGCCGGCCCAGGTCCACGCCGTCTTTAATGTGGGCGATGATGACCAGGGTGCTCATCGTGGGGACCAGGGTTTCGTGGGCGTTGGCGTCGGCCTGTTGGTTTTCGACGAAGTAGCCCGGCTTGAGCATCTTGCCAATGTCGTGGAAGTAAGCCCCCACGCGGACCAAGAGCCCCCGGGCGCCGATCGCGTCGGCCGCGGCCTCGCCGATCGATCCCACGGTGATCGAGTGGTTGTAGGTGCTCGGGGCGCGGCGGATCAGCTCCTGCAAGAGCGGATGGGAGACATCGCCCAGCTCCAGCAGGCTCAAGTCTGTCAGCACGCCGAAGGCCCGCTCTACGAACGGCAGCAGCCCGGTCATCAGGAACCCGGACGCCACGACCCACAGGCCGATGCGCCCGGCGTCCTTCAGCATGGCCAGGCTCAGCGGCTGGTTGTCCAGCAGGCTCATGCCGATCTGCAGGAGCACGGCCACGGCCCCGGCCAGCAGACCCACGTAGATCAGCTTGGCCCGGCTGCGGATTCGGGTCATGTTCAGCACGGCGGCCGTGACCACGCCGGCCAGCAGCACAAATTCCATCAGCCCCCCGCCGATGGCCAGCACCAGGATCAGGACCAGCGCGCCGCCGGTGACCAGGGCCAGCTCCTGGCCGTAGACGATCATCATCGTCAGGGCGAACAGCAGCAAGGGCACGACCTCGGCCCGCCAGGCGTCGGTCGAGGCCCAGCGCCCCAGGGCCACCACCACGATGGCCAGCCCGAGCAACACGGCCAGGCGCCGCACGCCCTCCGGCGGCCCGCGCCCCCGCAGACGCATGTGTACCCCGCAAATCACGAACAGCGCGAAACAGAGCAGCACCACGGCCACCGTCCGGGCGATGCGCTGGGTCGTGCTCCACTGGCCCACCCAGGCTTCGTGCTCCAAGCGCAAAAGCTGCAGGGCCTCCTCGTCCAGCGGCACGCCGGCTTTGGCCAGCGGCTCCTCAGAGCGGCGGCCGGGTTTGTAGTGCACCAGCACCGGCTCGACCGCCTCGACCGCCGCCGCCATTGCTTCTGCGGTCCCCGCCTTTTCGTCCAGGACGAGTGTGGCGTGGCTCTCCAGCCGGGGGCGCAGCCAGGCAAAGAGCCGATTGGCCACCTCGGGCGACTTAAGCTCCGTGCGAAGCGACTCCAGCAGCGCCGTGCCGTCGCCGATCAGCACGTCGCTGACCTTGACGGTTTTCTGCCGGCCGGGTTCATCGGGCGGGTGGACCAGGATCTCCTCCTGGTTCCCCTTGCCGTATCGTTCGGAGAGGCTCGCCAACAGGCCGCGCTCGACGAAGGGGGCGAACGCCGCGTCCAGGCTCCGCTCGAACTGCTCCAGGTTTTCTTGCCCCGTAAAGGCCGCTTTGAACCGCTCGAACGCCTCTTCTTCCGCCGCGTGGTCGGGCGCGTCACTGGGCGCATCGCCTGACGCGCCGGCCGAGGGCCCGACCGGCTGGAACTCCCGCCACAGGCCCGGCTTGACCTCGTCGAGCGATTGGGCGGCCGAGAGCTCGATCACCGTGTTGTGCAGCTCGGCCCGAAGGTTCTGAAGCGGCTGGGGGTCGTGGACGTAGACGTAGCGAACCCGGCTGCGAGCCCGATCCCGGGCCTCCTCGGTTTGCTGCGGATCGACCCGCGAGAACATCGCGCGCGGATAGAGGTCGCGTGAGGGCCTGCGCCCACTGTGATAGGGGAACGGTGGGTTCCAGGCCTGGATCACCAGGGCGGTCACCGCGGCGGCCAACAGCGCCAGCCCCAGGCGCCCCAGGACGCCCCGTTGCCGGAGGCCGGCCCAAGCGCGCTGCCAGAAGTCGGGAGCGAGCCCCTTGGCCGCCACCCGTTCGCTTCGCGTGCGCTTTTGACCGCTCGTAGCCATGACGGATTCCGACCGGGAAAAGGGACCCGGTTTATTTTGCCGGAGAACGGCCCGAAGGATGCCTCGCACAAAACAAGCAAGGTCCCATTTTTCCAACCTAGCGGCGTTTTTTCGGCCGCTCCTCGTAAGCGTTGACGATCTTCTGCACCAGCCGGTGGCGGACGATGTCAGCTCGGGTCAGGCGCACCGACGCGATCCCGTCCAGGTTGCGAAGCCGCGACAGCGCGTCGACCAGTCCGCTCCGGCACCGCGGCGGCAGGTCCACCTGCGTGATGTCGCCGGAGACGACGATCTTCGACCCCACGCCCATGCGCGTGAGAAACATCTTCATCTGCGGGATGGTGGTGTTTTGGGCCTCGTCGAGAATAATGAATGCCTCGTTGAGCGTCCGTCCCCGCATGTAGGCCAGCGGAATGACCTCGATTACGTCCGCCTCGGTATACCGCTTGACGGTGTCGTAGTCGATCATCTCGTATAGGGCGTCTTTCAGCGGGCGGAGATAGGGGTTGATCTTCGCCTGCAGATCGCCGGGCAGGAATCCCAGACTCTCGCCCGCCTCGACCGCCGGACGCACCAGCACGATCTTCCGGACCCGTTCCTCCTTCAGTGCCGAGACCGCCATGGCCACCGCCAGATAGGTCTTTCCCGTGCCGGCAGGACCGCAGCATAGGACCACTTCGTTTTGCCGGATAGCGTCGATGTACTTGGCCTGGCCGGGTGTGCGGGGATGGACCCTCCGGCCCGACTTCAACACCGTGACCGGCGGATGCTCGCCGGGCGCTTCCCCCTGCTCGACCGACGCCAGGACCCGATCCACGTCGTCGCTGACCACGGTCTCGTGGCGGTCAGCGTGGGCCTGGAGCCGCTCGAGCACCTCGGTCGCCGTGGCCACGGCCTCCGCTTCCCCTTCGATCTGGATTTCTCCGTTTCGGGCGGAGATCCGCACGCCCAGCGCGTCGCAAATCTTCCGCAGGTGCTGGTCGCGCGTGCCGAACAGCGTCAGCAGGGCCTTGGAATGGAAAACGGAGATGGAGCTTTGACTCATGGAGCCTACGCGCCGGCACCCCGGCCGACGCGGCGCAAGCTGAGCACGACCTGAAAACGCAACAGTATATCCAACTTTAGGCCGCGTAGAAAAGCATCTCGGGCGGTTTTCCCTAACCTCTCGCCAAACGAGCCGTAATCGACAATTCCCCACCTTCGGGGTATTTAATTTCCGGCCGTATTGGCCAGATACGTGTGACAATAGGGGCAAACCCGCGTGCCTCCCTCGATCTGCTGATTGCACTTGTCGCAGCACTTCATGGGGGGGCGTTCGCTGCCCCGGATGGCGGATAGGCCCTCGTCCACGTCCCGCGTCAGTCCCAGGCCACTCTCGCCGAGCACCCCCTGCTGGGCCGGGCCCAGGATATCCATGATGGCGTCTTCGGAGACCTCGCCCCGGTGGGGCTTGGGTACGTGGACGCGGGCCTTGCAGAAAGGACAGAGGCCCGTTCGGCCCCCAAGGCTGTCCTTGACGTGCAAGGTGTGCCCGTTCGGACAAACAACACGGATCGCCATGCCATACCCCCCCCACAGAGGCTGCTGGCGCGGGATATCCCTCTCCGTGGTTCGGCTGGTCCGTCGCCCGAGTCCTCCCCACACCGGGGAGGAGGGGCCCTCCAGCCCTACGACCATCTTAAGGCGTGGCTCGGCCAAAAGGAAGACCTCACCAGACCACGCCCAAACTCCAGCAAAACCAGGCAATCGGGGCAGCCAACAGGATCGAGTCGAGGATGTCGAGCACTCCGCCCAGCCCTGGCAGCCAATAGCTCGAGTCCTTGCGCCCCGCGTCGCGCTTTATCAGCGACTCGGCCAGGTCGCCGAACATCCCGCCCCCACCCACGAGCAGGCCGAATAACAACCATCCCCACCACGCACAAGGCCCGCCGCCCTCGGGGCGAAGCGGCGGGACCAAAAACTCGAACGTCACCCATGCCGCCGCGGAGGAGAACGCGAAGGCTCCCACGGCCCCCTCAATCGTCTTCTTCGGACTCAAGATCGGGGCCATCGTGTGCCGCCCCAGCAGCCGGCCGACCGTGTACGCCCCGGTGTCGCCCGACTTGACCACGATCACCAACGAGGCAAGGGCCCCCACGCCCCCGTCGATTCGCAGCAGCCCCAGGAAGCAGAAAGGGACGCCCACGTAGACCAGCACCAGCACGCCCGCGCCCGTCTCGGCGATCACCCCGCCCGGCCCTCGGTAGCGCGCCATCTGACCGGCCAGAACCAACCCCAAGCCGACGATCAGGGCGAAGACGGGCCAGGCGGCGCCTGCCGCGGCGGACTGCGGGCCGAGGGCGCCCGAGGCCGCCCACGCCGCCAGCCAGGGGCTTGCGAACAACAGCGAGTTGCCGGCGTAGACCGCCCACCCCTGCGGGCTGAGCCCGCTGCTGCGCACGAGGGAAAGCACCTCGCCGGTGGCCAAGAGCAGACATACCAGCCCCACGGGAAACAAGCACGCCCCCGGCGGCCAATCCCGATGGTCAAGCTCGAACCGATGATCGAGCCACCCCAGCGCGATCACGCCGAGAATCAGCACCGTACCGACGAGCAGACGCCAACGAAGCATGGTTCTTCCCGTGGATGTGGGGTCAGGTCTTGACTTGTAACTTCTCCCAACGGCCGTATCGGACGGGAAGCGGGAGCAGCCGAGAAGTTACAAGTCAAGACCTGACCCCTTTCCCGCCGCGGCTTCCTATGCTGCCACGTCACGCGGCCGCCCGCAAGAGGCCGGGCGACTCCTTGCCGTCGAGGAGCCTGAGCACCAGGTCGGACACCGTGGCGGCGGCCGCCGGCCGGCCCAGCCCGCGCATGGCCCGGGACATGACCCGCCGCCGAGGTGCGTCCGAGAGCAGCTCCCCGAGCACGCCCGCCATTCGCTGGCCCAGCGAACCGGTGCCGTCCCGCTCGTCGAGCACCCGGCATGCCCCCGCGGCAGCGAAGACCTCGGCGTTGCGGCGCTGATGGTCGTCGGCCGCGTGGGGGTATGGGACCAGCAGGGCGGGCAATTCGGCTGCGGCAAGCTCGGCCAGCGTGGTGCCGCCGGAGCGGCACACCGCCAGATCGGCGCCGGCGAGGGCTCCGGGCACGTCGGCGAGAAACTCGACGACCTCGGCCTCGACGCCCAGGCCACGATACCGTTGTCGCGTGGCATCGGCGTCTTCCCGACCGGCCTGGTGCAAGAATCTCCAGCCCTCGACGGCCCGTCCGAGTGCGGCCAGGGCGATCGGGAGGGCCTCGTTGAGTGCGCGCGACCCGCTGCTGCCGCCGAGCGCCAAGAGCCGGGGGCAGTCCCCTTGGGCCCACGTGGCGATGTTTGCCGCCGTACGCACCGGGTTGCCCGTCAGCCGGACCTGGCAACGCCACGGCAGTCGGGCGTGGCACGACTCGAAGGCGGTGCAGACCACTGCGGCACGCCGGGCCAGCCAGCGCGTGGCCCGCCCCGGAACCGCGTTCTGCTCCAAGAGGACCAGCGGCACGCCCTGCGCCACGGCGGCCCGGGCCATGGGCACGCTGGCGTATCCGCCCAGACCGATCACGACACCCGCTTCGGCCTCCTGCAAGAAGCGGCTCGCCGCCCGGTAGCCCGCCAAGTTGTCGGCCAGGAACCGCCAGGCCCCGCCAACGCCCCGCGGCAGCGCAGCGCAGCGGATTGGGAGGTAGTGAAATCCGGCGGCCGCGACTTGCTCCCGTTCAAACGGCTTGCCGCTGCCGGCAAAGGTGATCCGCAGCCCCGGCCGCCCGGCGATCAATCGCGCCGCCACGGCCAGCCCGGGAAACAGGTGCCCACCCGTGCCCCCGCCGCTCAACACGATGTGCGGTCGGTCATCGTGCATTAGTGTTTCCCACGGCGGTGACCGCGTCGTGCCGCGAAAAGGGGACGGGGCTAATCTGCCGGAACGGCCCACGACCAACCTTCGGTCGGTGCCCGGCTTCGCACAAATTAGCCCCGTCCCCTTTTCGCCCCGGCTGCTCGTGTACCCGGACCTTCAGCGACGCCAGCCCCACCAGCGCGCACAGCGCGGCCGCGATCCAGAACCGCACCACGATCCGGCTTTCGGGCCAGCCCGCAAGTTGAAAATGGTGGTGCAGCGGCGCGCAGCGGAAGATCCGTCGCCGCCGCCACCGGAAGTAGCCGACCTGGAGGATCACGCTTAAGGCCTCGACCACGAACACCCCGCCGATGAGCACCAGCAGCAGCTCCTGCCGGGCAATCAGGGCAAAAACACCTAATAATCCCCCCAGCGGCAGCGCCCCGGTGTCGCCCATGAAAACCTGGGCCGGGTGGCAGTTGAACCAGAGGAACCCCAGCAGGGCCCCCAGCGCCGCGCCGGCCAGGACGGTCACTTCGCCGGCCCCGGGCACGCGCGCGACGCCGAGGTACGTTGCCCACTCGGCGTGTCCGGCCGCGTAGCAGAGCGCGGTCGTAGCCCCCACGGCGAACAACAGGCACCCGCCGGCCAGCCCGTCCAGCCCGTCGGTCAGGTTCACCGCGTTCGAGCTGCCCACGATCACCAGCACGGCCCAGGGCACGAACCAGAAGCCCAGGGGGATCTCCCACCCGGCCAGCGGCACGCGCAGCAGCAGCCCGTCGGGCGCCGTGCTGAGCTGATCAAATAGCAACACGGCCGCGACCAGGGCCACGGCGAGCTGACCGGCCAGCTTGGCCCGGGCCGAAATCCCTTTGCCCGTGCCGCGGAGCTTCTTCAGATCGTCGACCGCCCCGAGCAGGGCCAGCCCGGCGGTGACCAACAGCGCCACGAGCAGATGGCCGTTGCCCAGGTCGCCGAAGCAGAGGGCCGCGGCCAGCAGCCCTGCCACGATGAACAACCCGCCCATGGTGGGCGTAGACTGCTTGTGTCGGTGCAGTCTTTGCAGCTCGGGCGAATCGCTCTTGATCGGCTCACGGAACCGCCGCCTAAGCCACGCGATCAACCGCGGCCCGAGCAGCATTGCCAGCAAGAAGCTCACCACCGCGGCCAGCGCCGCGCGCAAGGTGATTTTGCCCAGCCCGGCCAGCGGGACGTCGGGACCTACGCGGGCGAGCTGATCGAGGAGCCAGGGGAGCATGGGAGGAAGGACGACGGGGAATGATGAAGGATGAATGATGATTGACGAATGCCGGAGAAGGTCGACACGCCACGTGACGCGAACGGCGGGCGCATCGTCGCGCATTCATTATTCATCGATCATCATTCATCCTTCGGAGAATCCCTGAGCAGCCGGGACGGCGCTGGTGCGCCGCCCCGGCGCTCAGTCCAAAGTTCCACCGCGAAGCACTTGCCGGCGCGGTCGACCCAGAAACCGCGTTACCCGGCCAGTTGTTGCTTCTACCCAAGGAGGGAAGGGCAGCGCCGGATTCCCGCAATCCCGGCGCGAACGGCGGAACTTTCCAGTGGCTTGTGATGGTTGCGGGCGTTGTCCTCCTCTTCGCGATTTCTATGCACTCCGGCGACGGGGATACTGTCCCAGTGCCTCGACGATCCGCTCCATGGCCATCACGCGCGAGCCTTTCACCAGCACCACGTCGCCCGGCTGGATCGCCTGGCCTAGGTAGGGCAGGGCGTCGTCGACCATTTCACAGGGGATCGCCCGCGCAGAAGGCAACCCTGCGGCCCGGGCCCCGGCCGTCACGTGCCGGGCATGGGCGCCGCAGGCAATCAGCAGTTTGACCCGACCATGGGTCACGGCCTGTCGGCCCAACAGCCAGTGGAGCCGCACCGATTCGTCACCCAGCTCGCCCATGTCGCCCAGCACGGCAATCCTTCGCCCCGGCGGGTCAAACTCGCCGAGCAGCGCCAGCGCCGCTTCCATCGACGTCGGGTTGGCGTTGTAGGCGTCGTTGATGATCGTGGCCCCGCGCAGCTCGATCACCTCGCACCGCATGGGCACCGGCTGAAAGTCCTCCAGGGCGTCGGCCATCTCGTCCAGGTCGAAACCCATCATGCGCCCAACCGCCACGGCACACAGCGCCGCGCGCAGGTGGTGCCGCCCCCAGACGGGCACGCAGAACCGCGTCTCGCCGACCCGAAACTGAAGCCCTCCCGACTCGCACGCCACCTCGGTGGCCTGCACGTGACATCCCTCGGCAGTCCCCACCCACGTGAGCTCGGCCCGGCAGCCCGCGGCCACGGTTCGCAACCAGGGGTCGTCGCCCAGCACGGCGCGGCCCTCGTCGGGCAGCGCGGCCAAGAGCTCGGCCTTGGCCTCGGCCACGGCCTGACGGCTGCCGAACCCGCCCAGATGCGCGTCGCCGACCTGCGTGACCACGCCCACCTTGGGCGCGACCAGCGCGGCCAGCGCGGCGATCTCGCCGCGGCGGCTGGCCCCCAATTCGAGAATCGCGTAGTCGTGCTCCGGCTCGATGGCCGTCATGCTCAGCGGCACACCCAGATGGTTGTTGAAGTTTCGCGGGCTTTGCGTGCCGGCCAAGCGCGTGCTGAGGATCGTGTGGATCATCTGCCGGGTAGTCGTCTTGGCCACGCTGCCGGTCACCGCGATGACCGTGCCGGTAAACGCCCGGCGCCGGGCCGCGGCCCAGCGGCGGAGCGCCTCGTAGGTATCGTCGACCACGACGGCCCAGCGCCCCGGCGGCACGTCGACCTCTCGCCCCGCGACCACCCCAACCGCGCCTCGCTCAAATGCCTCGTGGGCGAAGTTGCTCCCGTCGTGGTTCGGTCCCTTGAGTGCCCAAAACATGTCGCCCGACGTGACCTGCCGGCTGTCGCTCTGCACCGGGCCGAGCCGCTGCAGCGCGGCCTCGCCGCCCGCTGCGGTGAGCAGTCGGCCGCCGATCGCGCGGTGCAGTTCGGTTAGGGTGGACATGGGTCAGGGGACAGGCCTCAGGAGTCAGGGGTCAGGAGTTAGTAGCCGCGGGCGGCAGCCCGCGGGGGGGCGTGCGGTCTAGTCGCATACAGCCAATCCCGGGCGACCTCGGCGTCGTCGAACGGGACCTTCTCGTGGCCGATGATCTGCCAGCGCTCGTGGCCCTTGCCGGCCAGGAGCACGCAGTCGCCCGGCTCGGCCGCGGCCAGGGCCGTGCGGATCGCCTCGGTCCGATCTATCTTCACTTGCACCTCGTGCGGCCGCTCGAAGCCGCCGAGCACCTCGCGGACGATCGCCTCGGGGTCCTCGGTGCGCGGGTTGTCGCTGGTCAGCACCACCAGGTCGGCCCGCGTCTCGACCGCCCGGGCCATCAAGGGCCGCTTGGGCCGATCGCGGTCGCCGCCGGCGCCGAACGCGCACAGCAGCCGCCCTCGTGTGAGCGGGCGCAGGGCGTCGAGCACCGCAGCCAGGGCGTCGGGCGCGTGGGCGTAGTCAACGAACACGCCGAACGGCTGGCCGCACTCGATCCGCTCCAGGCGCCCGGGCACGTAGCCGACCGACTCCAGCCCGCGCACCACCGTCGGCAGGTCGATCCCGTACGTGAGCCCCACCGCCGCAGCGACTAGGCAGTTCGAGACGTGGTGGGCCCCGATCATTCGGGTGCGCACGGGGATGGTCTCGCTGCCGGCCGTGAGCAGGAAGGTCTGTTCGCTGAGCTGTTGCTCGACGAGCGTGGCGGTGATCTCGGCCGCCTGGTGCATCCCTACTGTGAGCACCGGCCCGTTGAAATCGCGAACGCAGTCGGCGGCCCCGGGGTCGTCGGCGTTCACCACGGCGAAGCCCTCGGGCCCGAGCTGCCCGAGCAGCCTGGCCTTGGTCTTGCGGTATTCGGCGAGCGAGCGGTGGTAGTCGAGGTGGTCGCGCCGCACGTTGGTGATGCAGGCGGCGTCGAACTGCACGCCTGCGGTGCGCAACTGGGCCAGGGCGTGGCTCGATACCTCGACGATCGCGTGCGTGCAGTCGTTCTCGACCATCCGGGCCAGGTAGTCGGCCAGCTCGTCGGCGGGCGGGGTGGTCAAGGTCGATGGGTGGATCACTTTGCCGTCGAGGTAACCCAAGGTGCCCAATAGCCCGACGTGATGGCCGGCCTCGGTGAGCATTCCAGCCACCAGGCAGCTCGTGGTGGTCTTGCCGTTGGTGCCGGTGATGCCCACCACGCGAAGCTGCCGGCTGGGGTCGCCGGCCAGGGCCTGGCAGAGCCGCCCGAAGGCATTGCGGGCATCCGGCACGATGCACTGCGGCAGGGCCACGTCGGCCAAGGGGCGCTCGCAGAGCACGGCGGCGCAGCCCCGGTCGATCGCCTCGGCGACGAACTCGCGGCCGTCGCATTGCGAGCCGGCCAGGGCGACGAACAGGTCGCCCGGCCGCACGCGGCGCGAGTCGCACGTGCAGCGTTCGACCCAAAGGTCGTCGGTGCCGAGGGTCTCGGCGTTCGGTAGCAGGGCGCGCAAACGGATGCCGCGTCCCAGCTCGGGACAGACTTGGGTCACCTCAGGCCTCCATGCCTCAAGTGGTCCGTCGGCTTCGAAATGATGGGTTGGTTCAGTAGCCGGCAGCAGACTTGCTGCCGGGGATTCCGGCGGCCGCCCGCCGCCGGCTGTCCGTTAATCGCGGCGGGATTGTGCGGATTTCCGCCCCGCTGTCAAGGCGGAATTCAGAACGCGGACTGGACACGACGGCGGAAATCGGGCAAGATGCACGGTTTGCGGTAAGTGCCATGCCCCACTCCTACTTCAACGTCGAAACGCTCGCGGCCTTCCTGCACCTGACCCCGCAGCAGGTCAGCCGGCTGGCCGACCGGGGCAAGCTGCCCGGGCGCAAGGTGGCCGGCGAGTGGCGGTTCTCCCGGCCCGAGGTCCACCGCTGGTTTGAGGAGCGGATCGGCGTGGCCGACGAGGACGGGCTGGTCGAGGTGGAAGGGGTGCTCGAGCGCAACGCGCCGGCCGACCAGAAGCAGGAGGTCTCGCTGGCCGCGCTCTTGCCCCGCGAGGCCGTTGCTGTGCCGCTGTTGGCCCAGAGCCGCAATTCGGTGATCAACGCCATGGTCGAGCTGGCGGCGTCGACCGGGATACTCTGGGACCCCCGGGCGATGGCCGAGGCCGTGAAGGCCCGGGAGGACATGCACCCCACGGCCCTGGAAGGGGGCGTGGCCCTGATGCACCCCCGCCGGCCCATGGCCAAGATCCTCAGCCAGCCGATGATGGCCCTGGGGCGCACCAACCACGGGATTCCCTTCGGGCCGGGCGCCCCGCTGACCGACGTCTTCTTCCTGATCTGCTCGATCGACGACCGGGGGCACTTGCGCGTGTTGGCTCGGCTCAGCCGGCTGTTGAACGTCCCCGACTTCCTCGCGCAACTCCGTGCCGCCCCCGACGCGGCCGAGGCCCGGCGCCTGATCGTCGAGGCGGAAGGGGGGCTGTGAGTCGTAGCTAATGGCCGAAGTCTCCCTGCTACTGATCGGTGACCGCTCGCGCGCGGAGTTCCGCGAGGCGTGTGGAGCGCTTGCGGAAAAGGGCCGGGTCACCGCCGTGCCTGACGTCGACGCGGCTCTGCGGCGCCTCAGCAGCGGCCGGCTGGCGCCCGAGGTGGTCGTCCTGCTACAGGGCTATCCGGCCCAGTTCCCGGCCGAGGACATCGAGCGGCTCCGCCGGGCCGCGCCCCTGGCGCGCCTGGTCGGGCTGTTGGGGAGCTGGTGCGAAGGGGAGATGCGCTCCGGCAGCCCCACGCCCGCGGCCGTGCGCATCTACTGGCACCAGGCCCCTCCGCGGTTCGATCGGGAGCTGCGGTGCCTGCGCGACGCCTGCGGCGGCGCCTGGTCGCTGCCGCTGACGGCTACCGAAGAGGAGCGCCTGCTCACCGACGCCGACCGGCCCGTGGAGAAACGACCGGGCCTGATCGCCATCCACACCGACCGCTTCGAGATGGAGGACTGGCTTTCGGCCGCGTGCCGGCGCCGGGGCGGGTCGACCGTGTGGCTTCGTCCCCCGCGTCCCGCCCGGGTCGAAGGGGCCGTGGCCGCGATCTACGACGGGCCCGGGGGCGGCGAGGGCCAACTCGACGAGCTGGCGCACCTGGCCGCCACGCTGGGGCGTCTGCCCTCGGGCCGGCCGGTGCCGATCCTGGCCCTGCTCGGCTTCCCCCGCACCCGCCACCACCGTCGCGCCCTGGCCGCCGGCGCCACGGCAGTGCTCTCGAAGCCGGCGAACCTCGACGACCTGTACTGGCATCTCGACCGGTTGATGGAGGAGGGCCAGGCTTCGCCCTGAAAGCGCTCGTAGTGACCCGATTCATCGGGCATTCCCACGAACGCGCGGCCTTCGACCGTCCTGGACCGCATGAATGAGGTCACTACGAACTCCTCAGACTGGCGCTCACCCACCACCCGGCTTGTCGTCGCCGTTTCGGGCTTGCGTGGCCGCTTCCAGGAGCGAGGCCGTTTCCACGCGCCGGGCGTTGCGGGCGTAGTGCAAGGCCGTGTTTCCGCCCGAGTCGGTGACGGCCGGGTCGGCGCCCGCTTTGAGCAGGGCCGCGACGACCAACCGATACCCACGCCCCGCGGCGAGCATCAGCGGCGTCTGGCCGCCGCCGTTGGCCCGGTTCACGTCGGCCCCGGCGCCCAGCAGGGCGGCGACCACGTCGGTGCGCCCGCGTCCGGCCGCGTGCAAAAGCGGCGTCAGGCCCGACCCGTCGGCCAGGTCCGGGTCGGCCCCTTTGGCGAGCAACGCCCGAACGATCTCCGTGTGGCCGAACGCGGCGGCGGAGCAGAGCGGCGTCGAGTCGCCTTTGCCGCGCCGGTCGGGCTCGGCGCCGTGGCCCAGCAGGAGCTTGACCGACTCGGTGCAGCCGCGGGCGGCCGCGTGCAAGAGCGCCGTGTTCCCCTCGCCGTCGACGGCATTGACGTCGGCGCGGTACTCGAGCAGGGCGGTGACGATCTGCGTGCGGTTCGTGCCGGCCGCGCCCATGAGCACCGTCTGTCCGCTGCTGTAGGCGGCGTTCGGGTCGGCGCCCTTCTCTAGGAGCATGGTCGCGATCTCATCGTGCCCGCCCGAGGCGGCCAGCATCAGCGGCGTCATCCCCTGGTTGCTGCGGGCGTCGACCTCGGCGTCGTACGCCAGCAACAGCGGCACGATCTCCTTGCGCCCCTGCCACGCGGCATAGAGCAGGGCCGTCATGCCCCGGCCGTCGCGGTGGTTGACCGACGCGCCCTTCTTGAGCAGGGCCCGGGCGATGTCGGCGTGGCCCAGAGAGGCCGCGCGCATCAGCACGCTCTGGCCGTAGCCGTTCATGATGTTGGGGGTAACACCCTTGTCGAGCAGCATTCGGACGGTATCGGTCTGTCCCTGATTGGTGGCGGCCAGCAGTCCGGTGGGCCCGGCTTCCGGGCTAGGGTCGACCGGGGACCCACCGCGGAGCAGCGCCGCGGCCAAATCTTGGTGCCCGGCGGCGGTGGCCCGGGTCAACGCGGTCCGGCCCTTGGCGTCCTTGGCTTCCAGGTCGGCCTTTCGCTCGATCAGCAGGCGCACGGCGGCCAGCGAGCCGGCTTCGGCAGCGGCCATCAGCGGCGTGGTCCCGTCGTCGGCCGCCGCGTTGACGTCGGCCCCCCGCTCGATGAGCGCGCGCACGAAGACGTCGCTACCCGCCGCGGCGGCCAGCAGCAGCGGCGTGCGGTTCTGCTTGTCCTTGACGTTCACGTCGGCGCGGTGTGCCAAGAGGTGCTCGGCGACCAGGGTGAAACCCTTCTCGGCGGCGAGCGAGAGGGCCGACGCGCCGCTCGCGTCTCGGGCGTCGACGTCGGCCCCTTTCTCCAGCAGCGCGGCCACGGCGTTGACGTGTCCGCCCGCTGCGGCGCGCAACAGCGAGGTCCGCTCGTTCGCGTCTCGGGCGTCGACCGGGGCGCCCGCGACCAACAGGGCCCGGACCGTCTCGATACCTCCGGCCTCGGCCGCGGCCAACAGCGGGGTCGTGCCGTCGGTGCGGCGGGCCGCGAGGTCGGCCCCGGCGGCCAGCAACAGCCCGACCGCCTCGTGCCGCATCTTCTCGGCGGCCGCCAACAGGGCGGTGGTGCCGTCGTCGGCCCGGGCATCGACCTTGGCCCCTTCGGCGAGCAGCCGTTCGATGAGCGCCTTATCGCCGCGGGCGGCGGCCATCATCAGCGCGGTGCGGCCCCGGCTGGTTTGCAGGTTGACGTCCGCACCCGCTTCCAGGAGCGTGCCCGCCGCGCGCCCATGTCCGTAGAGCACCGCTAGCATCAAGGCCGTCCACCCTTCGCCGTCCTGGTAGTCGACCTTGGTCCCCTTTTCCAGCAGCGAAGAGAGAGTGGGCACGTCGCCCCGCTGGCCGGCGGCCAGCCAACCGGAAGGCTCGGCGTTCTTGGCGGCGGGCGGCGCCGGGGCGGGCTGCGGCGGCTCGGCCCACGCCGGACCCGTCGCACAGAGGCATCCGAACGCCACGAGGCAAAGGGCCCGTCGCCGCAAGCTGGGGTCTCTCCGCATAGCGAACCGTCTTCCTCAATGGGGGCGGGGGCTGGAGGCGGGAATCCTTGGGGGCGGGCAGAAACCACGGCAGGGTGTGCAACACGGCCCCATGCTATTTGCGCGGAGGGACCCTGTCAAGAGTGCGCCGGCAGTCCGCCCTGGCCATCGAGCAAGGCCAGACGCACGAGGTGGGCCAGGGAATTGGCCTTCATCTTCCGCATAACTTTCGAGCGGCGGACCTCGATCGTGCGGACGCTCAGCCCCAACTCGTCGGCGATCTGCCGGTTGGTCTCTCCTGCGACCAGCCGGCGGAGCACGTCCTGCTCTCCCTCGGTGAGCCGGGCCAGGCGGCTGCGCACGGCCCGCTGCCGGGCGAGACGCTTGCGGCTCTCCGCGTCGCGCCGGATCGCTTCGTGTACGCTCTTCCAGAGTTGGTGTTCGCGGCAGGGCCTCTCCAAGAAATCGACGGCCCCGGCCTTCATCGCTTCAACCACCGTCGGCACGTCTCCGTGCGCCGAAACGACGATCACCGGCAAGTGGATACCCTGCTGACGGAATCGCTCGATCAGATCGAGACCGCTGATGTCCGGCAAGCGGATATCGAGCAACACGCAGCCCGGCGCCGAACCGTCGTACGCGCCCAGAAACTCCCCGGCCGAGGCGTACGCCCTCGCTTCCAGCCGCATGGAGGCGACCAAGGCGCCGAGCACGCGCCGGGCGTCCGGATCGTCGTCGATGATGAATACGGTGGGTTCCGGTTCCACCGGGGTGATCCCGTCGGTTGTCAACTCCAGGGGGCCTCGCCGCGCAAAGGCAGTGCCGCGTTTGCTTCGGGGACGAGATTCGTCGGCATCGCCACGACGGCTCCGATCGGCCGAACGGCCCGCGGGGAACGATCGCGGGTCGGGCCCCGACCGGGCGCTGCGACAGCCGTACTATACACTATTGTCCCCCCGATGCAACTACAATTTGTGTGCGGATGACAAGACCCTAACTTGGGGGGGCTCCATCGACAAGCCGTCCCCCCCGCTCGGTGGCGAGTTCCGGAGTCGCCACCCGCCGCAGCCGCCTCGCTCGAACGAGACGGCTGCTGCCCACACGCAGTCTCGACGCTCGTGCAGTACGCCTGGCAGGAATCGAACCTGCGACCTACGGTTTAGGAAACCGTTGCTCTATCCCCTGAGCTACAGGCGCAAGTCGTTATTTCGCAATGGGTAACGGCGGCTTCGGCCCCTGCGACGTCGTGGCGCGGACACCCCCCTAGCGGGCCGGTTTAGGGACCGTTCGCGCAAAGGGCTCCCGCCCCAAAAGAGACACGGTCGTCACGACGAACAGGGTACCCGAAAACTGGGAAAAAAGCCAGCGGTGGCTTCTCCAGATTCCCCGGTCTTCCCAATGCGCCGCCGCGGCAACGAAAAAGGCGACGGAGCCAGTCTGCACTGAACGGCCCGAAGGGCGCTTCGCACGATTGCCCGCTCCCTTTTCGTTCCCAGGGCTGGGAGAAGGCACCCCTTCTTGCCCAAGGCAGACGCATCGGGTTACCCTTTCTATTTGAGCCATCAGGCCAGAACAACGAAATCCACTCAGAAAGGGGTGCTTATGAAACCCGAGAGTTTTGGCGGCCGGAGAAGAGACCTCGAGGAGAAGTTCTTCGCCCAGCGCGATCAAGAGCTGCTCAGGGCGCTGCGCGAAAAGGCGGCCTTGGGCGAGAGGAAACAGGCCCTGGCCGAAGCTTCGGGAATCGCCGACGAGGAGCTGCTCGACCAGTTGCAGCAGCTTGACATCGGCGCCGAGACCCTGGCGGCCCTCTCGCTGGTCCCCCTGATCGCCGTGGCCTGGGCCGACGGGAGCATCGACTCGAAGGAGCGGCGGGCCGTGCTCTCCGCCGCCGAGCAGAAAGGGGTCGGCACCGAGCACCCCGGCTACCCCTTGCTCGAACGCTGGCTCCAGGAGCAGCCCGACCCCGCACTGTTGGCCGCCTGGAAGGAGTACGTCTCCATCCTCTCACAAACGCTCGATGAATCGGCCCTTTCGGACCTGAAAGCGGGCCTGCTGGGCCGGGCCCGCGCCGTCGCCGAAGCCGCCGGCGGCCTGCTGGGGCTGGGCAACCGCGTGTCGAAGTCCGAGCAGGCCGTTCTCGACGAGCTGGAGCAAGCGTTCGGCTGAACACGAACGGGGGGGCCAGGTCTTGACTTGTAACTCCACGCCGAACGCCGGCGGCATTCTGTGGACAAGCGGGGGTAGCCGCAAAGTCACAAGTCAATATCTGGCCCCATTGTTGGCCCTCGCCGGGCTCGTCGTGGCCTGCACGTTGGCCGGGGCGGCCGATCGCTACGTGGCGAGCGACGGGAACGATGCCTGGTCGGGCAGGCTGGCCGAGCCGAACGGCGAGGGGACGGACGGGCCGTTTGCCACGCTCGAGCGGGCCCGGGACGAGGTCCGCAAGCTCAAGGAGGCCGGCCCCTTGCCCAAGGGTGGCCTCAGCGTCGAGGTCCGCGCCGGCGTGTATGAGCGGGCCGGCGTGTTCGAGCTCACGGCCGAGGACTCGGGCACCGAGGGCGCGCCGGTCGTCTACCGGGCACGCCAGGGCGAGCAGGTCCGCCTGGTGGGCGGCAAGGCCGTGACCGGGTTCCGGCCCGTCAGCGATCCGGCGGTCTTAAGCCGGCTGGAGCCGGCGGCGCGGGGCAAAGTGCTCCAGCTCGACCTTAGGGCACAGAGGATCACGGATTTCGGCCACCCGGCCGCCTCGGGCAAACGCATCGAGTTGTTCTTCCACGACCGGCCCATGACCGTGGCGCGCTGGCCGAACGAGGGCTTCACCCACGTCGCCGACATCGTGGAGCACGACGGGCACCAGATCCACGGACGCCAGGGGAGCAAAGTCGGCAAGTTCGTCTACGAGGGCGACCGGCCCGAGCGCTGGGTCGATGAAAAGGACCTCTGGCTGCACGGCTACTGGTTCTGGGACTGGTCGGAGCAGCGTCAGAAGGTCGAGTCGATTGATACCGGCAAGCGGGTCATCACCCTGGCCCCGCCCGCCCACGGCTACGGCTACCGCAAGGGCCAGTGGTTCTACGCCTTCAACGCCCTCTCGGAGTTGGACCAACCGGGCGAGTGGTACCTGGACCGGGAGACGGGCGTCCTCTACTTCTGGCCGCCGGACGCCCGGCTCGACGCCGCGCCAACAGCCGCACCGGACGCCGCGGCGAAAGTCACCGTGGTCGTCTCCCTGCTGCCCACGCTGGTGGCGATGCGGGACGTGTCGCACGTCACGCTGCGGGGCTTCGTGCTGGAGGCCTGCCGCGGCAACGCGGTGACCGTCTCGGGCGGGACGGGCGTCCGGCTGGTCGGCTGCACCGTGCGCAACGGCGGCGCGTGGGCCGTCACCGTCTCGGGCGGCA
>Ga0180437_10002459_pt1 | contig 29498 bp, 24 predicted proteins | sample SS_ome_4_FD_132410 | JGI IMG/M metagenome (GOLD analysis project Ga0180437, IMG submission 132410) | Hypersaline lake sediment archaeal communities from the Salton Sea, California, USA - SS_3_D_1 metaG | ecosystem: Environmental > Aquatic > Non-marine Saline and Alkaline > Hypersaline >...
ACCTGTTGGGAGACGACTTCTTGCCGGACATTATCAGGCGCTTCTACCTGCACCAAGTCGAAAGCCTGTTGGATCTCGCGGGCGGCGGCCTCCAGATCCCCTTCTATTTGGGACAGACGCGAGAGGAGCACCCGGCAAGAAATTACACCTGTGTTGTAGCCGCCCAGTGTGCTCAACTGCAGGGCACGCAGGGTATGGCGCCGCGCCGGCTCGATCTGAAGCCATTGATAATAGACCTCTCCAAACACACCATATATGACTGCGCAAATGGGGGGCAGCGAACCGGATCGTTCTACCCGGGCGCTTGCCGCAGTGGCAATCTCGGAGGCCAACTGCAACTGGCCGTGCTCAAAAACCATCACGGCCAGGCCGGCTGTGCCCATCATTTCGGCAACGAGATTTTCTGCCGCCCGGCCATACTGAATTGATGCCTGATAAGCTTCGACAGCATAAGAGTAGTCTCCCATTAACTGGTAGAAGCTGGCCAGCCCCCAATAAACCAGGCCCCGCACGCGGCTATCTTGCTCCGGCGCGATTTCCAGCGCCCGAGTAGCCATGGCCATGCCCTCCTTGGCATGACCCTGCTTGTAGTACAACATCAAGGACTGCATGACAAGCCATTCGGCCCTGAGAGAAGCGTTTTCTTCAAGCTGATGTCCTACTTGAAAGCCTCCCAAGCTCGCCTGCAGTCGTTCCAGGTACGGGGATGCCTGGGCGTAGTCGCCGCGCAGCAAATGCATCCAGGCAAAGGCCAGGTGGGTCCTGGGGCTTAACGAACTCCATTCCGCTGGTATAGCCTGTACCCAACCATTCACCGTCTTGGCATACCCTTGCATGATCATGTCCATGGCGTGACTCTCGAGCAGGTCCATGGCCATCGCATAGTCTTCCGCGGCCAGAGCGTGCTGGATGGCCTCGCTCGCCAATCCTGCCTGGGCATACCAGCGGCTGGCGCGCTGATGTAGTTCTGCTGTTTTCCCTTTCTGGAGAGCGTTTTGAAGGTCGCGTAATAAATCGGCAAACAGATGATGGTAACGATACCACTGCTGCTCGTCATCCAGGGGAATCAGGAACAGGTTGGCGTTGAACAACCGCTCCAGCAGGAGATGACCGTCTGTGCGCCCGGTGACCGCGTTGCACAAATTACCGTTCAGTTTGTCCAGGATAGAGGTCTGGAGCAAAAAATGCTGGATCTCTTCCGGCTGCTGATCAAGGACTTGTTCGGTGAGGTAGCTCAGAATGAAGCGGTGGCTGCCGCTCAGGCTGGCGATGAAACGGGATGGATCGGCCCGGTCTCGGACGGATAGGCCGGCAAGTTGTAGTCCGACGATCCAACCTTCGGTCTTGTGTTCTAGGACGGCGATATCCGCCGGGGAAAGGGAAAGGCCCATCACCTCATCCAGGAAACGGTCAGCCTCGTCGCTGGTGAAGCGCAAGTCCCCCGCCCGGATCTCGGTCAGTTGGTTGTGGGCCCGCAGCCGGGCCAGCGGCAGGGAGGGATCCTCGCGGGTGATCAGGACGAGGTGGAGCACGGGGGGCAGGTTGGTCACCAGATTCTCCAACACTTGCAGGATGAAGCGATCCTGGATCAGGTGAAAGTCGTCCAGGACCAGCAAGAACCGTTCATCCCATTCCAGGATGTCGTTGCTGAGGCTGGTGTGAATGACCTCGCCAGGGGGAAGCTGGCCGGCGCGCAAGACGCCCCCGATCTCCCGGCCCAGGGTTTCGTCCACCTTTTGCAGGGCGGCGACGAGGTAGGTGAAGAACCGCCCGGGATCGTCGTCGGCAGCATCCAACGACAGCCAGGCCACCGGACAGTGCAACGTGTTCACCCATTCGCCGATGCAGGTCGTTTTTCCGAATCCAGCCGGTGCTGACACGAGGGTGACCTGCCGCCCAGACTCGATCCCTGCACTCAAGTGTTGGATGAGATGGGGGCGCGGCACCAGATTCGGGCGTGGCGGCGGGGTGTAGAGTTTGGTAGCCAGGAGCGGCGCGGTCATCATGGCACAATCTTACCACGCCTTTTCCATATCCCCAAATGAAGACAAGCCCTGCCAAGATGACAGGGCTTCCTTATCGCTAAACTGTGGTACAGGTCATGGGCAGCGGCTATGCTCGCAAGAGCGCCGCGTATACGCCATCTGTCCAGGTGCGAATCGTATCCCATTCGCGGAAATCGCCTTCGGGTGATTTCATCCCCTTCATGATCAGCCTCAGGGGCAGGGGGAGCTTTTTGTAATCCATCGCGCCCGCGAAGAGACCGACATCTACCGGTTCTATCTTCGGCACCTTGTCGCGCACCGGGTCGAGATAAGCGTTTACTGTACAGCGGGTCTCCTCCGTGTCTTCCTTCATTGTCAGGCAGACGAGGAAGTAGGCCACGGGGATCTTGCTTAGTGCGTCCTGATGTCGCTCCAGAAAGGCAACCGCATCAGCGTACACCTGTCCTGCACGGATGCCGCTCCCCACGATCACGGCGCGGTAGTCGCCTACGTCGCTGACGTCCTTTGCTGGGTGGACGTCCACTGTCGCCCCTTTGTCGCCGAGGGCTTGTCCAATAGCTTTCGCCACGCCTTCGGTGGCCCCAGTGGCAGTGGCGTATGCAACCAAGATATTTCCGCTCATTCTGCTGTCTTCTCCTTCGTCGTTCAGTGTGTCCTAGTGGTCGAACACCGTTCAAGCACCCTCACGGGTTCTACAAGCGGGATAGTATACCACACAAGACAGCCTGGTCAACAATGGGCGAGCTTGGTTGGCGAACGGCACTCCGCGGGTTGACAGCCTGGTTTGCTGTGAGTGGTCTCACTGAGAGTGTACCCGCATTGTTCAGTGGTTCTGCGGCCCTTGAGGGTGGGGATTGAGATTGGCAGCAGGCTTGTGAGGATCAACGTTATGGGCCGCCACCACCTCTGCCACTCTCTGGGACCTTTGGACACCCGGATCAGCCGGGCCTGTTCCGCCTCGCGCAGCACATCCTTTGCGCGTGCTTTCATCATCTGTTCAGCTTCGTGATGATTGAACAACACCTTGCACCTCCTTGGAGACGATGTGTGGTATCGATATGCGAACCGTGTTCAGGATTGGCTCAACACCACCATGTCAAGCGATCTGTTCCCCACGCGTCCTGTGCAGTTACTTGCTCTTTCCGCGTTAACGATGCAGTCAACAATGCGTTGCCATACTTGCTCAGGGGGCCGGACGTCTCTAGCACCCGCTGCCAACGCCAGGCTGATCTGGCGGTCGAAAACATCGTCCTCTAGCTCGGATACTTTCATACGGCTGTTCTCCTCTCAGGCTCGTCACCATAAGAGCTTGTCGCGCCTGATCCAATAGCTGTGCCCCACACACGTTCCCTGGCAGCCAGTTCACGCTGGTTTGTACGCCTTCACCTTGATGCTGGCAATTCTGTTGGCCAGATCAGCGGGTGAAACGCCGGCCTCGGCCAGCAGCGCTTGCGCTTCCTCACTCTCAGCAACCTGACCATCGGTCCCAACCACCAGTGTTTGTATTCCCTCTGCTTCAGCTACTTGACTGGCCGTCGGATGGTTGCGGGACTGAACCTCTATCCCCTCAAATCCCGCCGCGCGAATCTTGTCTAGATAGACCGCCTCGTCGAGTGCACCAGCGATACACCCGGCCCAAGCATCCAGCCTGCTGCGGATAGACTGGGGCAGGTCGCCGTCGACCACGATGTCGGACACGCTCATCCGCCCGCCCGGCCGCAGCACCCGGTAGGCTTCGCCAAAGACAGCGTCTTTGTCCGGCGAAAGGTTGATGACGCAGTTCGAGATGATGACATCCATCGATTCATCAGGCAAGGGGATGTCCTCCATCTCGCCGTAGCGGAACTCGACATTCGTCGCCCCGATTTTCTTGGCGTTGCGTCGCGCCAACTTGATCATGTCGGGCGTCATATCCAGGCCAATCACCTTTCCCTCCGGGCCAACTTGCTTGGCGACCAGGAAGCAGTCAATGCCCCCGCCGGAGCCCAGGTCGAGCACCGCCTCGCCCGGCTGGAGTTCAGCGATCGCCGTGGGGTTGCCGCAGCCCAGCGAGATTTCGGTCACGCTGTCCGGCAGGTCGGCAAGTTCCCCGACCGAGTAGAACCTGGCGGCACCCGTGGCCTCAACGGCTGCTGCCGATGGGCTGCAGCAAGTCGCCTGGGCGGTGTCTTTGGCGGCCGCTGCCGATGGGCCGCAGCAAGTCGCCTGGGCGGTGTCTTTGGCGGCCGCTGCCGATGGGCCGCAGCAAGTCGCCTGGGTTGGCGCTTCGGCTTGGCCCCTTGATGTGCCCAGGGCAGGTTCCTCAACGAAGCGACGGGCGATGTTCCCGTACGCTTGGCGCACAGCATGCTTGATCCTTTCATCTGTAGCAATGTCACTCATTTTTCGTTTCCTCCTTCTATATATGTATTTAGATATGTCTATGCGTCGCAGCAAAAAAAGGAAGAGATCACATTTCGCACGCTTCCTGTGCGTCGAACTTGGCGATGAGCCGGCCGCAGCATTTGATCACGTTGTCGTGGTTGACGGCGTAGAACACCTGCTTGCCCTCCTTGCGGCTGGTCAACAGGCCAAACTGCCTGAGGACGTTCAGATGGTGGGAGATGGTCGGCTGCGACACAGTAAAGGCATCCACGATGTCGCTGACGCACTTCTCCCCGTCCATCAGCATCTCTAGGATCTGCTGCCGAGTATCGTCGGCAAGGGCCTTGCAGAACTCCACGCAGTCGATGGTCAAGACTCACCTCTGAATCTATAGACACGTTTCGATACATCTATATAATACCATGTTTCTGAGGCTTTGTCAAGCCCTTGCGGCGGTCGCGGGCGCCCAGCTTTTGCAGGATACTCGGGTCGCATTCAGTTCAAAGGCAACTCCCTCCGGCAGGATGCGATCTAGCAGCATCTCTCCGTCATTGGCGATGTGGACCAGCTCAAGTCGTGCGTCAAGGTTTGACCACGCGAGGAACATCCCGCCTCCGGGGGCTGACCGCAGAGCCACAGGCCGCTTGGAGTGCATTCGTTGCCTGCATGTTGACTACTGTGCTCTTCCCCACACCTCAATCTCGGCCAAGCACGTGTCATCGTACCGTGAGCCGGGATAGACCTCGTCGATAACCATCCTGACAGAGGTGGTCTCGATGTTCGGGCCGGGAGCGCGGACCAGCGGAACCACCTGCAGGCCGCGGGTGTCTGAAAAGTCCAAAGTGACTTTCTCCCCGTTGGAGAAGAAAAATGTCGCCCGCTTGATCCGGTTGTTGGCGTAAAAGATGTCTGCGTCCCGGTCGAGGCCGACGTCCACGCCCATGCTGTGGGCCTCGAGTGTGCCAGGGAAGCGGAGTTCTATCCACTCGCCCACGCCTGGCCCCGCAGCGCCCTCCCAGGCCTCAACCGGTTCGGGTTCGGTCAACGTCGGCCCGTATCGCACCTGGGTCACGACCAGTTGGCAGCCGCCGTAGTCGGGCACGTCGCAGAAAAGCGTTCCCCAGATGTGGGCGTACTTGCCGGGCTCTTCCTTGTCCCGCAGGCCTACGATTTCCGCCTCGATGGCCTGTGTGGCACCCTCCAGGCCGATCTCGCCGGCCCCTTCGGGCTGCAGAACCACGTAATCGTCGTACTGGGAGCCGGCAGGCAAGCTGACGACGTTGCCCAGCCAGCCGATGACAGGCAGACCGCTGAGGGGAGCCGTACCTGCCGGCCCACTTCGCTCCCTTTGGATCGCCAGATCCGAAGGTTGGGCCTGCCAGAGGTCTGGATCTGGCGATCCAGGCTGAGCGGATGGGCTAAATGCGATTGCTTGCCAGAGGTCTGGATCTGGCGATCCAGGCTGAGCGGATGGGCTAAATGCGATTGCCCTACAACCTGTGTCACGAGCAGTTGACGCCATTGTGAGCGCGTGGTATAATCTCTTCACAAGTTGGATTGTGAAAGACGCCGAGCAGGAGGAGTAAGCGGGAACGGCCCTGGCGAACCGCTCCAGTAGCGGGTAGAGAAGAGGGTCACCGGCTGCAAGCCCTCGCAGCGCCACCCGCCGAAGGTCGCCTGGGAGTCGAGAGAACGAACCGGGTCAACGGACGCCGGACAAGTCTCTCCGGGTTCGCCCGTTACAGCGAGCGCCCTTGATGGAGGGCGGCAGAGTGCGACGATGGGGTCAGTGGATGTTGCCGCAGATGCCATTGTCGAACCAGGGTGGTACCGCGGAAGATTACCCCTTTCGTCCTTGGACGGAAGGGTTTTTTTCTTGCGGTGAGGAGGAAAAGATGACCAGTTCATGTGGCAAGGGAGATTGTGGGGTTACCTAGGCACTATCGTCCGGCTGATGTGGAACCCCAGCTCCAGGCTCTCTGGCAGGGGGCAGGCATATACCATTTTAATCCCGAGGTGGAGGGGCCAGTCTACTCTATCGATACGCCTCCGCCGACCGTCTCTGGGCATCTCCATCTGGGGCACGTCTATTCCTACAGCCAGACCGACTTTATGGCTCGCTTCTGGCGTATGAACGGGCGCAATGTGTTCTACCCCATGGGCTATGACGACAACGGCCTACCTACGGAGCGGTTGGTCGAGCGGCGGCTGGGCGTCAGGGCTACCGATATAGGGCGCCGGGCTTTTATCGAGAAGTGTCTTCAGGTAAGCGCGGAGGAGGAGCAGAACTACGAGGTGCTTTGGCAGCGGCTGGGGCTTTCGATAGATTGGCGGTATACCTATCGCACGATAGACGAGCTCTCGCGGCGCACGTCTCAGCGATCTTTCCTCGACCTGTATCGAAAGGGGTTGATCTATCGTCGGGAGGCGCCCAGTATCTGGTGTTCTGAGTGCCGCACGGCCATCGCCCAGGCCGAGCTTGACGACCTGGAGCGGGAGAGCCTGTTCGTCACGCTGGCGTTTCGCCTGGAGAATGGCGAGACCCTGCCCATCGCAACCACCCGGCCGGAGCTGTTGCCCGCGTGCGTGGCGATTTTCGTTCACCCGGATGACGAACGCTTTCGGGCGTTGGTGGGGCAGCGGGTGACTGTGCCGCTCTTTGGACAGGAGGTGCCGCTGCTGGAGGATCCGGGAGCGGATCCAGAGAAAGGTACCGGCGCCGTGATGTGCTGTACCTTTGGCGACACCGCGGATGTGGAGTGGTGGTATACCCACAATCTGCCGCTGAAAGTGGCCATCGGGCAGGACGGCCGACTGACAGAGGCCGCTGGCGAATTTGCTGGGCTGCCTGTGGCCGAAGGCCGGCGACAGATCATGCAGGCATTGGGGAAGGATGGTCTCCTGCTCGATCGGCGGTCGATCGTCCAGTCGGTACGGGTTCATGAGCGGTGCGACACGCCGGTGGAGTACATCGTGACGCGGCAGTGGTTCGTACGAGTGCTTGACTTCAAGGAAGAGTTTGCCGACGCAGGAGAGCGGGTCATCTGGCATCCGGCGCATATGAAAGCGCGCTACCGCACGTGGGTGGAAAACCTGCACTGGGACTGGTGTATCTCCCGCCAGCGGTACTTTGGCGTCCCCTTCCCGGTCTGGTACTGCGACACTTGTGGCGAGGTGATGCTAGCGGATGAGGAGCAGTTGCCCGTGGACCCAATCGACCAGGAACCGGGGAGCTCCTGTGGCTGTGGCGGCACGTCCTTCACCCCCGAGCGGGACATTATGGATACCTGGGCCACCTCTTCCCTCACGCCACAGATCGTGGGCCAGTGGCTGGCCGACGGCGGGCTCTACAGGCAGGTCTTTCCGATGTCGCTGCGGCCCCAGGCACACGAGATTATCCGCACCTGGGCGTTCTATTCGATTGTCAAGTCCCACTTCCACTTTGACACTCTGCCTTGGCGGGAAGCTGCCATCTCAGGCTGGGGGTTGGCTCCAGAGGGGACGGGGAAGATCAGCAAGAGCCGAGGGGGCGGGCCGGTGAGCCCGATAGAGATGATTGAGCCGTACTCAGCAGACGCGGTCCGCTACTGGGCGGCCAGCACGGGCTTGGGCAAGGACTCGATCATCAGTGAGGAAAAGATCCAGGCTGGGGCCAGGCTGGTCACAAAACTATGGAATGTGGCTCGCTTCGCTCAGCGTTTCATCGAGAGATACCACGTGCCGGCCCAGCGCCCGGCGTTGAGCCTGTCCGACCGGTGGATCCTCTCCCGCACCCAGCGGCTGATCCAACAGGTGACAGAGTTCTTTGACAACTATGACTTTGCTGCGGCCAAGAGTGAGACCGAGAGCTTCTTTTGGAAGGTCCTGGCGGACAACTACCTGGAGATGTGCAAGTTGCCGCTCTATGAGGACGAGGAAGGCAGCGGAGGGACGCGCTACACGCTTCACTATGTTCTCCTAACAATTCTGAAGCTCTTTGCCCCGTTCCTGCCGTACGTGACCGAGGAGATCTACCGGGAGCTATTCGCGGCGAGCGAAGAGGCCGAATCTATTCACAAGGCCAGTTGGCCGCTTGCTGACGAGACGCTGGTGGACGTGGCAGCCGAGCGGGGCGGGGACACCGTGGTGGATATCGCCACCGTGGTGCGACGCTACAAGACCGAGCGCCAGCTCCGTATGGGAGCGGAGTTGGAACGGCTGCAGGTGGCGGTCCGGGATTCGGCTTTGGCACACGTGTTGTGCCAGGCTGGGCCAGAAATCAGGAGCGTCACCCGTGCGCAACAGGTAGAGATATGTGAGCACGTCGACGCTGGCCTGGAGATAATCGAGGATGCAGGTGCAATCAGTGTGGCCCTTGCGCGACAGGTACGATACAGCTTTTGACGGAGGAGCACAAGACGATGGATAAGCTAGCCAAGGTCTATGACCCCAAGGATCACGAGGAACGGATCTATCAGTGGTGGGAGGAGCGGGGTTACTTTCGCCCCGAGAAACAGGTCGAGCTGGGCTTGGCCTCGAATGACGGGCCGCGCTGGTGCATCACCATGCCGCCGCCCAACGTGACCGGCGTGCTGCACCTGGGACACGCCATGACCGCCGCCGTCGAGGACTTGATGACGCGCTACTATCGCATGCAGGGCTGCCAAACCCTCTTCCTACCTGGCGCCGACCACGCCGGCATCGCCACGCAGAACGTCGTGGAGCGGGAACTGGGAAAAGAGGGCCTCACCCGTCGCGACTTGGGCCGGGAGAAGTTCATCGAGCGCTGCTGGGACTGGGCGCGTGAATCGCTGGAGCGGATTACTGAACAGCACAAAAGCCTGGGTGTCTCCTGCGATTGGGTGCGGGATCGCTTTACGCTTGACGAGGACCTGAGCCACGCCGTGCGTACTGCCTTTGTGCGCCTCTACAAGAAAGGCCTGATATACCGCGGCACCTACCTGGTCAACTGGTGCCCCCGCTGCGAATCCGCCATCTCCGACCTGGAGGTGATACCCGAGGAGCGCTCCAGCCACCTCTGGCATATCCGCTACCCGATCCTCAGTGGCGACTGGGACGGGCCGCGGGGCGAGTGGGGCAGCGGTCGATGGGCCGAAGGCGCGACTGAGTTCATCGAGATGGCGACCACCCGCCCAGAGACCATCCTGGGCGACAGCGGTGTCGCTGTCCATCCTGCGGATGAGCGTTGGCAACACTTGATCGGCAAGACTGCCGTCCTGCCGGCCATCGAGCGCCGCATCCCCGTCGTTGGGGACGAGGTAGTAGATCCGGAATTTGGCACGGGTGCGGTAAAGGTCACGCCAGCGCACGACCCCACCGATAACGAGATCGGCATCCGCCACGGCCTTGAGGCCCCCGATGTCATGACCGACACGGCCCGCATCAGCGAACTGGGCGGTCCCTACGCTGGACAGGACCGTTTTGAGTGCCGTCGCAACATCGTGGCTGACTTTGAGAAGGAGGGGCTGCTCATCAAGATCGAGCCCTACTTCCACGCTGTGGGTACTTGCCAGCGCTGCGCGACGGACATCGAGCCGCGCATCTCCACCCAATGGTTCGTCAGGACAAGGCCCCTGGCCGAGGCGGCGATGCAGGCTGTGCGCGACGGGCACACCGCTATTATCCCGGAGCGGGAGGAGCGGCGCTACTTCCACTGGATGGAGAACATCCGCGACTGGTGTATCAGCCGCCAGTTGTGGTGGGGCCACCGCATCCCCGTCTGGTACTGTGATGATTGCGGCGAACAGACGTGTGAGATGGTCGATCCTACCGAGTGTGCGCACTGTGGCAGCGGGAACACCCGTCAGGAAGAGGATGTGCTGGATACGTGGTTTTCCTCCGGGCTGTGGCCCTTCTCCACCCTCGGCTGGCCGGACAGCGACTCGCTGGACTTGAAACGGTACTATCCCAACGATGTGCGCGAGACTGGGTACGACATCCTGTTCTTCTGGGTGGCACGGGAGATGATGATGGGCATCGAGATGACCGGCCAGGCACCTTACGCCACCGTCTACTTGCACGGCCTGGTGCGCAACGAGGAGGGTAAAAAGATCAGCAAGTCGATGGAGAACATCGACGAGTACGACCCGCTGAACATCATCGACAAGTACGGCAGCGACGCGCTCCGCTATACCCTGTTGACCAGTTCCACGCCAGGCCTGGATATGAACCTCGACCCGCGCCGGCTGGAGGGCGCGCGCAACTTCACCAACAAGATTTGGCAGGCAGCGAGGTTTGTTCTGTCGAATCTGGATACTGGATGCTCGATACTTGACGTTGACCGATCTGTAATCTCCAAGCTTCAGTTGCCGGACCGCTGGATCCTCTCTCGGCTGAACCATCTCATCCAGAACGTGACCCGCCTTTTCGAGAGCTATCAGTACGGCGAGGCAGGGCGTCAGATCAACGACTTTCTGTGGGGGGAATACTGCGACTGGTATATCGAGGCCAGCAAGGTGTCTCTCTACGATGAGACTGCGGACAAGTCCACCACGCAGGCCGTCCTGCTCCACGTACTGGAGGCGGCGCTGCGTCTGCTGCATCCCTTTATGCCCTTTGTCACGGAGGCGATCTGGCAAGCGCTGCCCGAAGAGGTGCGCGAAGGCGAGGCGCTGATGATGGTTCGCTGGCCCGAGCAGGACATCGCGCTTTTGTCTGGCGAGGCTGAGGAGCGGATGGGTCTGGCGATGGAACTTGTGCGGGGCATCCGCAACCGACGGGCCGAGTACGACGTAACCCCCGGCAAGCGTATACCAGCCCTTATTGCTGCTGGCGATGCTGCTGCGTGGCTGGAGGAACAGCGCGCCGTGCTCTGTGCGCTGGCTAAACTGGACTCTGACCAACTATCCATCCAACCAGCCATCGAACCGCCCGACCAGGCTGCCACCGTGGTCGTGGGTGACGTGGCCTGCTACCTGCCCCTGGCCGGGTTAGTGGATCTGGGTGCGGAGCAGGAGCGGCTGGCGAACAAGCTGGCTGAGATCGACGAGCGTATCCTCCGCAGCGAGGCGTTACTGGCCGGGGAGTTCGCGCAAAAGGCTCCCGAGCACGTTGTCCAGCGAGAACGAGACAAGTTGGTCGATATGCAGACCGAGCGGGCCAAGTTGAAGGAGCGACTGGCAGCATTGGCATAGACTAGCAGGGTCTCGAGAGGGTCCAAGACTTCCGAAGTGGGCCACAAGAGGTGGCGACCATCTCTGATGGTTTGAGCCTTCGGAAGTCTTCTGTTTTGTCTATAGTGGTAGTTGTGGTATAGTATGAAAGCTAACAAAACCCACAGCCGTGCAAGTATATGGAGGTTAGTATGTCCATTGATCCCAAGATCGACAAACTGCACCAGATGCGCGAGGAGGCCCACCTGGGCGGAGATCAGGCACGCATTGACCGCCAGCACGCCAAAGGCAGGATGACCGCCCGCGAGCGGGTTGACAAGCTCCTCGACCCTGGTTCCTTTCGCGAGTTGGACATGTTCGTCACCCATCGGGCCGTCGGCTTTGGTGTGGAGAAGCGCAAGCCCCTCGGCGACTCTGTCGTCACCGGCTGGGGTCACATCAACGGGCGGCTGGTCTATGTCTTTTCCCAGGACTTTACCGTGTTTGGCGGGAGCCTCTCCGAGGTCCACGCCGAGAAGGTGTGCAAGATCATGGACCTGGCGATGAAGAACGGCGCGCCCGTCATCGGCCTCAATGACTCCGGCGGCGCTCGCATTCAGGAGGGGGTCGTCTCTCTGGCCGGATATGCCTACATTTTCCTGCGCAATGTCCTCGCCTCCGGCGTCGTGCCACAGATCTCTGCTATCCTCGGTCCCTGTGCCGGGGGTGCCGTCTACTCGCCAGCTATGACTGACTTTATCCTGATGACCAAGGAGACCAGTCACATGTTCATCACTGGTCCCGACGTCATCCGCGCCGTGACCCACGAAGACGTGACCCACGAGGAGTTGGGTGGTGCGATGGTCCATGCTTCCAAGAGCGGCGTTGCTCACTTCGCTGCCGAGAACGAGGAACACTGTTTGGGCCTCATCCGCCAACTCCTCACCTACATCCCACAGAACAACCTGGAGGATCCTCCCTTCGTCCCCACAGCCGACCCTGAGGATCGCATGGACGAGGAACTGAAGAGCATCATCCCCGACAGCCCGACGAAGGCCTATGATATGAGACACATCATCCGTCACGTGGTGGATGATGGGCAGTTCCTGGAGGTCCACGAGCACTGGGCGCAGAATATCATCGTGGGTTTTGCCCGGCTGGGCGGCTATTCCGTCGGCATCGTGGCGCAACAGCCGGTGGTCCTGGCTGGCGTGCTGGACATCGATGCTTCCCGGAAGGGAGGGCGCTTCGTCCGTTTCTGCGATGCCTTCAACATCCCCATCATCACCTACGTGGATGTGCCGGGTTTCCTGCCGGGCGTGGATCAGGAGCATGGTGGGATCATTCTCAATGGGGCCAAGCTACTGTACGCGTACTGCGAGGCTACTGTCCCCAAGATCACCATCATCACTCGCAAGGCCTACGGCGGAGCCTATGACGTGATGAGTTCCAAGCACATCCGGGGCGACATCTCCTACGCCTGGCCCACAGCAGAGATCGCAGTGATGGGGCCGGACGGAGCGGTCAACATCGTCTTTCGCAAGGAAATCGCCGCTGCCGAGGACCCGGAGGCAGAACGGGAACGGCTGGCGCAGGAGTACCGGGAGCAGTTCGCCAATCCATACGTAGCCGCCGCCCGGGGCTATGTGGACGACGTCATCGAACCCCAGGAGACTCGTCCCCGCCTGGTCGAGGCGCTAAAGATGTTGCAGAACAAGCGGGATACGAACCCGCCAAAGAAGCATGGGAACGTTCCATTGTGATGGACGTTGCTGGATCAGGAAGGCGAGCCAAGGTCCGAATTTGGAAATGACAGGAGAACGGCATGACTAGGGTGAAAATGGTCTTGACCGAAGTGGCTCAGGACCTAAGCGAGCCCTTCAAGCACATCGTCGTGGGGCAGGTGGATGACTATTGCGCCTATCTGACCCGTATTGAGGGCACCTATCTTTTCCACCAGCATGTCAGGGACGAGATGTATCTGGTGCTGGAGGGAGAGATCAGAGTGGACTACGAAGATGGTGCCAGCATCGCTGTGGGCCAGGGGGAGAGCCTGGTCGTGCGGGGTGGGGAGAAACACCGCTCGCGGTCGGAAGAGGGGGCGCTGGTGCTGATGTTCAAGGCACGGGAGATGTTCGCGGAGTAGCGCGGATCTTTGTCAATCCCTCAAGTCCCTGTGCTATGGAGGCAGAGGTAATATGACTAATCCTTTGAAAATCTGCGATCTAATGCTGCGCGATGGCCATCAGTCCCTGCTGGCCACCCGCATGCGCACCGACGACATGCTGCCCGTCGCCGACAAGATTGACCGGGTGGGCTACTGGGCGGTAGAGATGTGGGGAGGTGCGACTTTTGATTCCGCCATGCGTTTCCTGGACGAGAATCCTTGGGATCGCATCCGCCGCCTCAAGGCCGCGATGCCCAACACCCATTTTCTGATGCTTCTGCGGGGCCAGAACGTCGTCGGCTACAAGCACTATCCTGACGACGTGTTGGAGCGATTTGTCGTCCACGCGCGCGCTAATGGCATAGACATCTTCCGTATCTTTGATGCCCTCAACGATGTGCGCAACATGCGCAGGGCGATGGAGGTCGTCAAGCGGGAGGGTGCCCATGTGCAGGCGTCCATCTGCTACACCATCGGTCCGCCCTATGACGTGGACTATTTCGTCAGGACCTCCAGCCAACTGGCTGATATGGGCGCGGACTCGATCTGCATCAAGGATATGGCTGGCCTTATCACACCTTACATCGCCTACGAACTGGTCACGCGGCTCAAGGCCGACGTCGGCTTGCCTGTGCATCTCCATTCCCACTCGACCAGTGGGATGGCGACGGCGGCCCTTCTCAAGGCTGCTGAGGCTGGCGTGGACATCGTGGACACCGCCATCTCGGCCCTTTCGGGGATGACCTCACACCCGCCGACTGAGTCTATCGTGGCGACTCTGGCTGCCACCGAGCGAGACACCGGCTTCGATCTCAACTTGCTGGCAGAGATCGCCGCCCACTTTGCCGAGGTACGCAAGAAATACGCCCGGTTCGAAAGTGGGATGAAGGCCGCGGATGTGCGGGTCCTCCAATACCAGATCCCTGGCGGCATGCTCTCGAACCTGGTCTCGCAACTGCGGGGGCAGAACGCTGAGGATAAGTACGAGGAAGTGCTGGCGGAGGTGCCCCGCGTGCGCGCTGAACTGGGCTACCCACCGCTGGTGACCCCCTCCAGCCAGATCGTCGGCACCCAGGCTACGCTCAACGTCGTGCTGGGGGAGCGGTACAAGATCATCCCAGAGGAGGTCCGGCAATACATCCGGGGCTACTACGGCCGTCCGCCGGCCCCCATTGATCCCGAGATACAGCGTCTCGCCATCGGCGGTGAGGAGCCCATCGACTGCCGCCCCGCTGACTTGATCCCACCGGGGATGGAACAGGCAAGGGAGGAGATCGGTGATCTAGCGCGGAGCGAGGAGGATGTGATTTCCTATGCGCTGTTTCCTCAGGTGGCGCGACCATTCCTGGAGCGGCGTGCCCGGGGTGGTGGTGGCAAGGAACCGGTGGTAGCCGCCATCGCGGGACTGTTGCTCAAGCGTCTGGAGGAGCAAGCTGCTGTCACGGCCGTGCCCGCTGGTCCCGTCATCTCGCCTTGGAAGGTTGCCGGGCGGCCGGGGGTGGGCCGCTGGACGGGGTTGATTGACGGCGCGGGGGGGATGCGATGAAGCAGGAGTTCGCGCTGACGCTGGAGGGCATCAAATACCCAGTGACCGCGGAGGGCGACACCATCACCGTTAATGGACGTCCCTTCATCGTCGAGGTGACGGACGACGGCACGGTGTTGGTTGACGGTATCGCCTACGACGTTGTACTGGAGGGTGAGACGGCGGTGGTAGGCGAAGACTCCTATGAGATGGAGATTATCGGGCTGGCGAAAATGAGAGATGCCCCCTCTCCGGCTCCGTCTGGCCCTGCTGCCCCTCCCGTGACCGAGGCCGGGGCTGGCGCGGTGCTGGCGATCATGCCAGGTAAGATCATCCGCGTGATGGCCGAAGTGGGTCAGCAGGTCGAAGAAGGAGAGCCCGTCTGCGTGCTGGAGGCGATGAAGATGGAGAACGAACTCCACGCCCGCCAGAGCGGCACTGTGCAAGTGGTATACGTGAAGCCAGGGGACGACGTGGAGAAGGATCAGGTGCTGATCGAGATCGAATGAACTGGAGGGAGATCAACTCACCGTTATCAGCAACTGGCTCATAGCGCCGTCGGTGGATCTGTTTCACGGGCGATGGGGTCCCTACTCCCTGGGAATGGGCAGGGTCACGGTGAAGGTGCTTCCCTTGTCTACCTGGCTTTCGACGGCAACCGTACCTCCGTGAGCCTCGATAACCTCTTTCACCAGTGCTAGCCCCAGCCCCATGCCGCCGTACCGGCGCCTGGAGGAACCGTCTACCTGGTAGAATCGGTCAAAGATTCGCTCTTGGTGATCGCGTGGGATGCCGATGCCGGTATCGATTACCTGCAATATGACCTGGTCGTCCTCCCGTCGCAGGCGCACGACGATAGTTCCTCCCTCGGGCGTGAACTTGACGGCATTGCTCAGCAGGCTATCGAGCACCCGCCGTAGGTGAGCAGCAGAGCCCCTTACCGGTGGCACGTCAGGAGCCATCTCCGTGCGCATTGTCAGTCCCGCCTGCCTGGTCCTTGTCTTGGAATCCTCGATAGCAGCCCGCACCAATTCGTCCAGCCGCACCAACTCCAGTTCAGGTGGACGTGTCTCCGCCGCCAGGATGAGTGTAATGTCCTCCACCACATCGCGCAGCGTCTGAATATGCTGGCGGATGGTAGCCATGGATTCTCGCTGCTCGGATTGCAGCTCCCCAAACTCGCCTTCGTCAAGCAACGTGGTGTAGCCGTAGATAACGGACAGCGGTGTGCGCAGTTCGTGAGAGACGTTTTGGATGAACTCGCTCTTTAGGCGGTCCATTTCTTGCAGCCGAACCACGGTGGCCGCGAGCTCTTCAGAGCGGCGGCGCACTTCCTCATACAGGCGGGCGTTCTCAATGGCCACAGCAGCCTGCCTGGCAAAGGCTGTCAGCATCGGTAGATCTGACTCAGAGAAAACGCCGGCCCGCAATCGGTTGTCAAGATAAATGGCACCGATCACTCGCTCCTCCCGGACGTGGAGAGGGATACAGGCGATGGAGCGCAGTTGGTACCCAACGACGCTTTCTCGAGCGGAGAAACGCGGGTCGAGCTGAGCGTTGGTGGTCAGTACCGGCTCTCCCTCGTTTACTGCGTTTCGCACTACCGTGTGGCTGAGCGCCAGGTCAGAGGCAGCGATGCTTTTATGGTTGAAGTGACGCGCTGCCTTGATCTCCAGGCTGCCCCTGTCATCGAGCAACATAAGGCAGCTTCGTTCGGCCCCCGTGAGTCGGATCAACGAATCCATCACCAAACTGAGTGTCTGTGTCAGGTCCAGCGAGGAGCTCAACACTCGGATGGTCTCGTACAGAGTAGCCAGTTCAGCTCCCTGCGCCTGCTCACTGGCCAGTTCCATCACCAGTTCTTGCCACTCCTGGATTCGTGCGGCCAGCTGACTGGAGGGAAGACGGGGTGTCTGCATCAATGCCTTTTGGACTGCCCGCATGCTTTCCAGGAGGGCCGCCGCTGTGCCTGTCGTCGCATTCCTCCTGGCCTCATCCATCGCGGCTGTGTCTCCTCACCGGGCTTTCTGTCTCTATATGTTGCATTGCTGGTCTCGTTTAACAGGATATGGCGATTATATTCCTCGCCTTCGATCTGTCAAACGCGCTTTGCTGATTGATGACAGCGTTGCTAGCTCGTGGATCAAGGCTCGGCGTTCCCGATGACGTTGCCTTCGGCATCAGTAATCAATAGCCCTTTGCCTGCATCCAACAGGACGAGTTGATTTCCCCAAGAATCCTGAACCACGGCACATCGGCCGATCTGGATGTCAAATGGCGGCACGACGGTACTGCAGCAATCTACCTTCTGCACCACTGGCTTGTTTGAAAGCCCCTTCATCAGCAGCCGCTCCTACGTTTCAGAGATTCACGCCCTGCTCGGCACCCACGCTCTGCTTGCCCCTTTTCCCGCTGGGCGCATTGGGTCCTTTCGAGGACCGTTTCACTATTATACCACGATCCAGCGAGAAATTGTCGGGGGCAGGTTGCCCGCTATTCGCCCGCGCCCACAGGGGGGCCAGAATCTCTCCGTGATTTCCTGTGTCAGCTCGTTCTTCCACTTTGCCTTTGAGAGGGAGGTTCCACTGAGGTATGACTTTCATATGGACGAACTCCGGTACGTGGATCCGGTGCCGCCTCCGGCTTCGATCATCGTTGTCCACGGACGTGATGACGACGTCATACCGATAGAGAATAGCTGCAGTTATTGCGCGAGTTTTCCTGAATGGGCTCAATTGATCAAGGTGGATTCGGGTCACCGTCTCAACGACCAATTGGCGTTCATCTGGGAACGCGTCCAGTCGTTTCTATTGACGTGAGCCCTGCTCTAACGATCGAAGCTCGGCTTCGATGAGCTGCTCAAGGTAAGGTGTAACCTGCCAGAACCCCTGAAGGTCTCTGTACTCCCGTATGACTTGAGGATCGCCCGACTTGCCTGATCTGACGGCTCGAATCATAAGGTTTTTGCCGGTATGTTCGGTCGATACAAACTCCACGACATCGGTACGGTAACCGAAAATCTGCAGGATGAGGGAGCGAAAGGTATCGGTCAAGATATCGCCCAGACGTTCCTTCAAGACGCCATGCTGCAATACCGGTTTGAACTGTGGTGGGGGTGGTTCTTTGGCAAGCTGTTGCTGAAGATGGTGATGACAACACGGCGCGCTAAGAATCACCCTGCTCCGCCACTTTATGCTTTGGGCTAGGGCCTCGTCGGTGGCGGTATCGCAGGCGTGCAGGGCCAGAACGATGTCTGGTGGAGCGACGGGTTGGAAATCGATGATCCTGGTAGCCTGGAAGGTCAGGTCATCCCAACCTAGCGCACGGCTCTGCTCAGACCGTCTCTTTAGGAGCTCTTCGTTGACGTCAATCCCAGTCAGATGAGTTGGCATGCCGAGAATGCGGTTGAGGTAGTGATAGACAGCGAAAGTCAGGTGAGCGCTGCCGCATCCGCAATCTACTACGGTGAGGGGGTATCGCTCGAACTTCTCCAGTTCTCCAGTCTCGACCAAGCGCTCCAGGAACTCGTTGATCTGCCGGAACTTGGCGCGCATACTGGCTTTGACCTTGCCCTGCTTGGTCATCACACCTATGTTCTGCAAGAAGGGGTCGAGCCTGTCTACCGGTAGCAGTAGGTTCTTCCGACGGTCGTGCTCTAGGTCAGGCAGTCCCGGGTGCTCGGACGCCTTGTGTTGATGGACGATCACCTTTCCCCTCTTTGTGACCTGGATCTGGATGTCGCTATGTGTGGTCTGCAAGGTGATGCTCCTGAAGGGAAGGGCCAAGAGCTCATCCAGTTTCTCGACCGCTTCTGTACCGGCATAGTTCTTGGTGATGTCTTTTTGGGCGTCAAAATGAGAAAACTGGATCTGTCGCTTGCCCCTTACTAGCACCGGCCGGACTACCACTCTCTGCCAGGGAGGGGCATGGCCACGCTGTCGGCCGCTGAAGACAGCTCTCACAAAGGAGTCCTGATCCAGAATCCTGTGTTTGACGAGATGTTTCTGTTCGTCTGATATCATACTCGTACCACCGCAGGCAGATCTCCGGTAAGCGGATTATACTCCTTACCCCTCAATGCGCCAAGGTGTGAGCGAGTTCGGGTTCTATGACGGGAAACAGGGCCGCTCTGCCGCCAACGGCGAGTTCCCCAGGTTTGTTCAGGCTGGCGGGCTATCGTAGGTACGCCTGTAGTTGTGATAGCGTACCGCTGACACATCTCCCTGCCGCACGGCCGTTTTGACCGCGCAGCCCGAGCCAGACAGGCTTCATACGCCGACTCCAGGAGGCCAGGCCCCAGAGCGCGCAGCAGGGACGACTTGCCCACCCCCGACATCCCCGCCAGCACGCTCGTCCGTTCCCACAACGCGTTCTCCAGCTCGCCGATTCCCTCGCCAGTGAGCACACTGGTGAAGATGACGCGATAGCCGAGGCCCACGTATGGCTGCAGCGCCGAGCGGCAGGTTGCCACATCCTTGGCCAGATCGATCTTGTTGATGCAGATGGTGGGCAACAGCCTGTTCCGCTCGGCGGCGATGATGGTGCGGTCGATGAGCTCTGGCCACAGGTGCGGCTCGCGCCAGGAAGCGCCGATCAGAACCTGATCGGCGTTGGCGACGATGACCTGGTGCAGGTGTGTGTAGAACACGTCGTGCCGGGCCAGGATGCTCCGGCGAGGCAGAACGGCCTCCACGATGCCCTGGTTCGCTTCATCCTCAGGCACGATGACTTGATCGCCGACGGTTACGACGTTGGTAAAACCGCTGTCCTCGGCGCTGAGCGAGCCCCGCAGGCCGCACACAATGTCACGCCCGTCCAGGGTGACGCGGCACAGGCTGGTGCTCACCTCGACGACGATGCCGGTCTGACCTGCTATCATGTATCCGGGGGTTACTATGAAGTTAGGCGCAGAGATTTGCGCTATGCTTCCCACCCATCCAGAGAGCGGCGAACAAGATCAACACAGAGCACAATGACTTGGGCTTTCTGTACGTTTTCCATCTGTTCGCCTCCTTTCTCGATAGGGTGTTCTGCAACGGCGGAAGCATACCTGAAACCAGCAATCTGTCAAGCGCGCCTTGCCCGAAATGATACGGCGCACCCCGCAGGGTGCGCCGTATCGCTGTTGGTCCGGCTATTTCACCCGGAGGTGATGCCGGACCGAGTGATCAGAGTAACTATCCATAGGCACCACCTCCTCCGTATAGAGATGGCAGTATTATCACCCAGAACGGTCAAATTGTCAATGTTCCGCTTTGGCGATGATCAAGTACAGGTGATCCCGCCTGTCGGACGGATGACCTCTCCGCGAAGAATGGCCCACGGTGTCTGTGTTCCCCGGTATGGAGTCATTCGCCGGTCTCTGCCTGTGCAGAGGCTTCAGCATGCGATCGGGCAGGATGCGCGATGGTGGATCAGGACAAGCATCACGAGCAGGTCAAGATGAACGTAATTGGCGCACATCCCAAAATGCGTTATACTTGAATCTATGACAGATCAAGCTCCTGTTTCCCGCGTACTCATCATCGGCGCGGGCATCGCCGGTATGCAGGCTGCCCTGGACGTCGCTAACGCGGGATACGACGTCTTGCTGGTGGATCGCCTGTCCTCCATCGGCGGGCGCATGGCCCAGCTTTCGGAGACCTTTCCCACGCTCGACTGTGCCCAGTGCATCCTCACTCCCCGTACTGTCGAGGTGGGCCATCACGAGCACATTCACCTGTACACCTACTCCGAGGTTGAGGCGGTTGAGGGAGAGATCGGCGACTTTCGCGTGCGTATCCGCCGGCATGCCACCTACGTGGACTGGGACAAGTGCACGGGCTGTGGTTTCTGCCAGGAGAAATGCCCTCGCAAAGTGGACTCTGATTTCGAGCGCTATATGGGAAAGCGCAAAGCGATCTATACGCTGTCTCCCCAGGCGGTGCCGAACAAGCCGGTGATTGACCGCGAGAATTGCACGTTCTTCCAGAGAGGCAAGTGCAAAGTCTGTGAGCGGTTCTGCCCGGTGGGCGCGATTGACTACGAGCAGGAGGATACGGTCGTCGAGGAACGGGTCGGTGCGATCATCGTAGCCACCGGCTATGACCTCTATGGCCTGGAGCACATGCCGGAGTACGGCGGTGGCAGGATCCCGGACGTGATTGACGGGCTGGCCTTCGAGCGGTTGCTCTCCGCCTCAGGACCTACAGCGGGCAAGATCAAGCGTCCCTCCGACGGGGAGGAGCCTCGGGAGGTCGTCTTTATCCAGTGTGCCGGCTCTCGCGACCCCGAAAAGCACCTGTCCTACTGCTCAAAGGTCTGCTGTATGTATACCGCCAAGCAGGCCACCCTCTATCGTCACCGGGTTCACGAGGGGCAGACGTACATTTTCTACATTGACATTCGGGCTGCAGGCAAGCGATACGACGAGTTCACCCAGCGGGCGATGGAGGACGAGCAGGTGATCTACCTGCGGGGCAAGGTCTCCCGCGTTTTCCAGCGGGATGGCAAGGTGATGGTGTGGGGAGCCGACACGCTGAGCGGTCAGCAGGTGCAGATAGCGGCCGATATGGTGGTGGTGGCTCCCGCGTTCCTCCCTCGTCCTGCGACGAACCCGTTGGCCGAAATGCTAGGGTTGCGGCAGGACGAGCACGGCTGGTTGCTTCCCCGCGAGTCGAACATACATCCCGTGGAGACCGGTCGGCCTGGCATGTTCCTGGCCGGCACCGGCATCGGGCCGATGGACATCCCGGAGGCGGTCTCCCACGCCAGTGGTGCGGCGGCCCAGGTGCTCAAGCTTTTCTCGCGCTGGAGCGAGCGGGAGAGGGAGGAGGAGCAGTAGCGTGGCCCGTATCGGCGTCTTTATCTGTCACTGTGGACTGAACATCGCCGGCACGGTCGATGTGGAGCAGGTGGCTGATGTGTTGCGCGATTATCCCGGCGTCGCTTTTGCCACCGACTACAAGTATATGTGCTCTGAACCAGGCCAGGAGCTCATCCAACAGGCTATTCACGAGCAGAATCTGGATGGCGTGGTCGTCGCCGCTTGTTCCCCAGCGATGCACGAGACCACTTTTCGCAAGACGGCTGCCGCTGCGGGACTGAACGCTTACCGGGTGGAGATCGCCAATATCCGCGAGCAGGTCTCTTGGCCGCATCAGAAGGAGCCGGAGGAGGCCACCCGCAAAGCCATTGCGACGGTGCGATCCGTCGTGGAGAAGGCGCGATACGACGACCCGCTGTCGCCGTTCGTGCTGCCCCTAGTCAGGCGTGCGTTGGTCGTGGGCGGTGGCATCGCTGGGCTGACGGCGGCCCTGGAGATCGCTGAGGCTGGGTATCCCGTGATCCTCGTCGAACGATCAGACCGGCTGGGCGGGCGGATGGCGCAGCTCTCTCGCCTCTACCTCGATTTCGACGATAGCGAGAACCTGCTGGAGGAGCGCATCGAAGCCGTGCCCCACCACCCCCTGATCCAGGTGCTCACAAGTGCAGAGGTGACGGATTTTGGGGGATACGTAGGCAACTTTACGGTGGAGGTCTCAGGTTCCAGGTCTCAGGTTCCAAGTTCTCCCAACCTGAAACTTGAAACATTGAAACCTGAAACTCAATGTTTCGATGTGGGCGCTGTGATTCTCGCCACCGGTTACGATCTCTATCCTCAGACAAAACTGCCCGAGTACGGCGGTGGCCGGTATCCCGACGTGATGGATGGCCTCCAGTTCGAGGCGATGTTGAAGGCGGGCGAGGTCCATCGCCCCTCAGACGGCAGCGTGCCTCGGGAGATCGTCTGGATACAGTGCGCCGGTTCCCGCGATCCCATGCTTCACCAGCCCTACTGCTCGAAAATCTGCTGCATGTACGTCGCCAAGCAGGCCAGTGCCTACCGGCGCGTGGTCCCGGAGGGACAGGCGTACGTCTTCTACATCGACATCCGGTCCCAGGGCCGGGGTTACGACGAGTTTGTCCAACAGGCGATGGAGGAGCTGGGGGTCGTCTACCTGCGCGGCAAGGCGTCCAGGATCATCGAGCGAGACGGTCGGCTGGAGGTCTGGGGCTCTGACACGTTGAGTGGACAGGCAGTGCGCATAGGGGCTGATCTGGTGGTGCTGGCGATGGCGGCGGTGCCCAGTGCCGATAGCGACGTGTTGGCCCGGCTCTTGCGCGTCGCCACCGACGAGAGCGGCTTCTTCGCCGAGGCCCATCCCAAGCTGCGCCCGGTGGAGAGCCCCACGGCGGGTGTCTACCTGGCCGGCGCGGCCCAGTTCCCCAAGGACATCCCAGAGACCGTGGCGCAGGCATCGGGCGCGGCGGCCAAGGTGCTGCAGCTCTTCGCCCAGCGCGAGATGGTGGCGGAACCAACCGTCGCCGTCGTGGACGAGGAACTGTGCTCCGGTTGCGGGCGCTGCGTGGCGGCCTGCCCCTACGACGCCCGGGAACTGCACCCGTGGAAGGAGGTGGCGACGGTCAACGCGGCCCTCTGCCAGAGCTGCGGGGCCTGTGCCGTCGCCTGCCAGAACAAGGCGACCGTCATCCGCAACCTGGCCCCCGAGCAGGTGCTGGCGATGGTCGAGGCGATGCTGGCATAAGCCAGCGCGTCTCTTCGTTCGGCCGATCACGAGGTGCCTTTGCTGGACGGCAGTCCGGTGATTCAAACGCCAACATCGAGGTCCTTCGCTCCGGTCGCTCAGAACGACAGTTTGAGCGGTTATCGTGACCTGTTGGATGATCGCCTGTCAAAGCCGTGCTGGCTGCGCAAGGTCGCGGACATCTCGCGCAGCAGGCCCAGGACGCGTTCGGCTAGCGGCACGGTGAGCACGCCGCCAGCGCCGCAACTGGGCGTGATCAGCGCCCGGCGCAGCAGCAACTCCCGGTCGAAGCCCTTGCTCACCAACCGTTCCATCCCCTCCTCGAACCGGGCCAGCAGCGAGGGCAGGGTCTCGGTCGCGGCGGCCTCCAGATCAAGCGTGGGGACGATGCCCCAGCCCAGGCTGCCACCGCGCTCCAGGAAGGCGTGCAACTCGGCCGGGTAGAGCGTGATCGCCTGCATGTGGTCGTAGGCGTCAAAGTCGAGGACGTCCAGGTCGGTCTCCATCAGCAGCGACCAGTCGGTGTTGGCCTCGCAGTGGACGCCGGCCAATCCGCCCCGCTCGTGGATCGCCGCCGCTACCTCGTTGATGTCTCCGATGACGTCCTCCCGGCTGACGGTGATAAAGGTCTGTGAGCCAAAGCCGAGCAGCGATGGTTCGTCGAGAAAGATCATCACCCGTCGGCCGAACGCACCCAGTCGGTCTATCTGCCACGCTGCTCTCATGGCCATCATCTTGACGATCACGTCGCGCAGTTGGTGGTCGTAGTAGGAGCAGCGGCCATTCTGGTCGAGCAGGTTGGTGCCCAGCGTAAAGGGGCCGGTGACCTGTCCCTTGAGGAGCACCACCTGCGGCGTCATGCGTTGCGGCAACTGGGCCAGGAACTCGTGAAAACCCGGCGCGTACTTTGTTGAAAGGCCGAAGGTGGCGAGCGCATCGGCATCCCCTTCCTCGGTCACGGCCAGGTAGCGCGTGTAAAAGTCGGTCAGTTGCTCGACATAGTCGGGCGCTTCGGTGTCAAAGGTAACCCTCTCCTCGGCTTGATCCTCCACCAGTCCCGGCATCCCCTCGGTGAACTGGACCATCATGTTCTCGTAGAAGACGCGTCTGGGAAACTGCACCCAACAGGGGATCTCCGGCGTGCTCTCGAACATCAGGCGGGTTCCGAGCGCAACGTCGGTGTGGGGCAAGCTACCGACCGTGGTTGCCAGGCAGCGTGGCTCAAACGTGGGGTGTGATCTATTTCCGTTCCGCATCCCGTCAATCCTTCGTTCCGAGGACGCTAAATCAATCTCGCCTGCTTCTTGAGTATCTCGACCTTGTCCAGTCGCTCCCACGGCGCGTCGATGTCGTCGCGGCCAAAGTGACCGTAGGCCGCAGTGGACCTGTAGATCGGCCGTTGCAGATCCAGGTCACGAATGATGGCTCCTGGGCGCAGATCGAAGTTCGCCTTGATCAACGCGACGATTTCTTCGTCGGCAATGTTACCCGTGCCAAAGGCCTCGACAGCGATACTTGTGGGTTGGGCCACGCCGATGGCGTAGCTCACCTGGACCTCCAGCCGCTCGGCGACTCCGGCCGCGACCAGGTTCTTGGCGATGTAGCGCACCATGTACGTCGCCGAACGGTCCACCTTGGTGGGGTCCTTGCCCGAAAAGCATCCGCCCCCGTGGCGAGCTATGCCTCCGTAGGTGTCCACGATGACCTTGCGGCCGGTAAGCCCCGCGTCTCCCTTGGGGCCGCCGGTGACGAACCGTCCAGTGGGGTTGACCAGGTACCGCGTTCTGTCGTCGAGCAGTTCGGCCGGAACGACAGCCTTGATGACATGTTCAATAACATCCGCCTCGATCTGCTGGTGGGTAACCTCGGGGTGGTGTTGGGTGGAGACGACGACCGTGTCGACGCGCACGGGCTTCCCATAGCTGTACTCGACGGTCACCTGGCTTTTGCCATCGGGGCGCAGATAGGACAGCGTGCCGTCCTTGCGCACCTCAGCCAGGCGGCGGCAGAGCCTGTGCGCCAACGAGATAGGCAGCGGCATGTACTCGGGGGTCTCGGAGCAGGCGAAGCCGATCATCATGCCCTGGTCGCCCGCGCCAAGGGCCTCGATCTCGTCATGTTCAGCCATCTCGCCCTTCTTGGCTTCAAGTGCTTCGTCCACACCCATGGCGATGTCGGCGCTCTGTTCCTTGATCGAGACGATGACGCCGCACGTTTCCCCGTCGAAGCCGTACTTGGCCCGGTCGTACCCGATGTCGAGGATGGTCTGGCGGGCGATATCAGCGATCTCCACGTAGGTATCCGTGGTGATCTCCCCGGTGACGAATACGAGCCCTGTGGTGACCGTGCAGTCACAGGCCACGCGGGCATCGGGATCCCCCGCTATGATTGCATCGAGGACAGCATCCGAAATCTGGTCGCAGATCTTGTCCGGGTGGCCCTCGGTAACCGATTCGGAGGTGATGAGGTATTTGGGTTGAGTCATGAATGTTGTCGTCATGTTTGGATTCCTTTTTGTACCAGTGAGCTGATCGTGTTCTCAACTACGTGCCCACCTTCCAACTGGCGAGGCGCAACGAGTGCGCCTCGGTCAGTACGTCAGTTCTGATGCCTAGGGCGACCAGTTCGAGGGAGGGCCACAAGACGGTCAATCGACGCTGGGGCGGAGTATACCCGATTATTCAGCTTTTGACCATGCGTGACCAGATGTCTCGCTGAAGGGGTCTGGTTAGCGAAAGACGAATCCGTGGTTCGGTATCTCGAAATCGTCCCGGTCGATCACGTTGTTTTCGTCGGCGGGGGTGATGGTGAGGTCAGCGCTCAGGGGGTCTCCAGGATCTCGACGACGCCCTGCCCCCCATCGACGAGTATCCGATCCCCAGTTCGCAGGCGCATCGTGGCGTTGCCGCAGCCGACGACGGCGGGGATGCCCAGTTCGCGGGCGACTATGGCGGCGTGAGAGAGCGGCGCACCCACGTCCGTGACGATGGCAGCCGCGCGTGGAAAGAGCGGCGTCCAGCCGATGTTGGTCGTCGTCGTCACCAGGACCTCACCCGGTTGGAGCTGATCGCCCTCTTCTGCGCTGTCCAGTCGGCGTACCACTCCCTCGACGCGGCCGGCAGCTCCCGCGAATCCGGTGATGGTGTCTGAATCGGGCACGGTGACTGAGACGTGGGAATCAAAGTAGTCGCTGCGCCGGTTGGGGTCCGCCGCCCACTGGAAGGGATCGAATCGGCCGCTGATGATCGACGGGAGGGGCGGCAGTGCCCGGTACTTGCCGTACGTCTCGCGCCGGGCGGGGATGTGGGCCGTCACTGACCGGTCGCCGGACAGCACGTCGAGCAATTCGTCGAGCTGCAAGAAAAAGACGCCATCCCCCAGACCGGTGAGCTTGCCAGCACGGAGGGCAAAGGCGCGAATGACACTGTGCATGCGCGTCACTTCCGAACGGACCGCTTCGCGCGTGCGAGCGCGCTCGGCGACCTGTTCCAGGCGTCGTCGGACTGATTTCACTTTGCGTGGATGCTGCTCCGCGAAGCGCTGCCAGGCAGCGTCGAACTCGGCGCGCCGTTTCGCCAGCAGCGCGTCCACGTCCACGGGCGACCGGGCAAACTGCGCCAACTGCCGGTCGAGCCAGTCCGGGTCTTCCGCCGGGCGCGGTATGGAGAGCTCGCACTCCTGCGGCCCGCGGTGACCGTATCGCTCCAGATACTCCTCGCGGCTCATCTCGCCGCGCGCCACCCTTGCGACGCCTACCACCGGCCCGAGGCTCGCCAGAAAGCCCGAATCGCTGCCCAAGTCGGAATCGCGGCCCAGGTGGAGGAGCAGGGCGTTGGCATCGGCTTCGCCGACCAGTGCCGCCAACTCGCGCTGCACCTTGGGGGCGAAGTCAAACGACAGCTTGGCAGAGACCCGCAACATCCAGCAGGATCGGTAGTAGTACGGTCCCAGGACTTGGTGCCATAACCTGGTCAGATCGGCCTCACTTGAGACCTGCTGGATCTGTCGCCGCACGCTCGCGCACCATGCTGGCGTCGAGGCGATGAACTCGGGCATCTCTTTCGATACCTGCCTGGCCTTTCTGATCCTGGCGATTATCGCGGGCACGAAGCCCAGCAAGAAGGAGAACCTGGAGATCGGAATCAACGGGATCTCCATCCCCTCCGGGATATGGCCCATTGTCCCCTCCACCTCCTGCAATGCTCCCCGGATATCCTTTCCCATGGCCGTGTACATCGAAGCGGCCAGACTGAAATTGCCATACGGTCGCCCGTAGATGTTGCCAGCGAGGGGATGCTCACCGGACGTGAAGGCCGTCTCCTCAAAAAAGATCCGCCAAACAGACCAGGTGAGGAGCGTCATGACCTCGGGAACCGCCTCGCTGAGGTTGGTGTTCGACCACATGTAATCGCCCGTCAGGGTGTCGTTCCACTCGCCGGTGGCGGGATCATGCCCGATCAGGGTCGTGATCGGCCGGGACTGGAGCAGGAATAGCTTGCCATCCGCGATGGCCCATTCGATGTCCTGGGGGTGTCCCAGGTCTCTTTCCAGGCGGGTGGCCAGCTTGTAGAGCTTGCGGGCAAACCGCTTCAATCCGGGCGGTCCATCGTACCGGCCTTTGGGTCGCTTCAGCGTAAAGGTGTAGGGCTCGGCCTCGCCGGACACCAGTTCCTCACCGAATCCGTAGACAAAGTTGCCCAGCATGCTCGTGTGGCTGCCGGTGACCGGGTCCGCCGTGAACAGCACCCCCGAGACGTCCGCCCGGACCAACTGCTGCACGACAACGGCCATTTCAGGGGGCGCGTCTTGATCCGTGATTACCCCGCGAGCCTGACTGTAGATGCGCACCCGCTCGCTGTGTCGCGATTGGCGCACGGTGTGAATAGCCGCCTGGATCATCTCATCGGAGCGCACGTCCAGGACGGTCTCGAACTCGCCAACGAACGACGCCTGGGCCGAATCCTCGCTGAGAGCTGAGGAGCGGACGGCGAAAGCGGCCGTCCCGAGGTCGGCTTTGCGCAGGCGCGCCAGATGTGCCTGCACCTGGATCCACGCCTGTGGCGTCAGCTCGTCACCGGCAAAGGCTGCGGGCAGGATGACGAATCCATCCGGCACCGGATAGCCCCCCTGAGAGAGTTGGGCCAACGTCCCGCCTTTGCCTCCGGCAAGTGGCCGCTGTTCCGCGGTCAGTTCGTTCAACGTTCGGACAAAACCTGTTTCCTGCACCACACTCATCATTCGACTTTCCCCTTCTGGCTCTCTCGGCTCATATTATGTTTCGCTCTCGACCCGGTTGACGGATAGCAGCGGCAGGCCCAGATCCCTGATCTTGCACAGCAGTCCGTGCAGGGCCGCCTGGTCGGCGACCAGGCCGGTCAGCAGGGTTTCGCCGCTGGCCTGTGGGGTGATTGCAAGGCCGTCGAACCAGTCCGACCATTCCTCACCGAGAACTCCGCTGACCTCGATGCGATAGACTCCTCGTTCGTCAGGTTCCTGGTCATCGCTCATACGCACACGTCCCTTCCAACCCATGCGACCTGCTGAACATCGTGGGTCGGAGGTCGCCTGGGCACACCAAGTGATCTCATCCGTGCGTAGTATATCAATAGGGTGTGTTTCAAATGAGTTGGGAACATCTCACCGCCTGATATGATTTTGGGTCTCTGGGATTTCGCGGGATAGCGTGTCGGAGGCCCGAACTTGTTCGGGTTTTGCGCGTGGATACCCCAACAAGTTGGGGACTCCAGCGCCCTGACCACGCAAAGTCCCAAAGAGCCA
>Ga0180437_10002460_pt1 | contig 29455 bp, 26 predicted proteins | sample SS_ome_4_FD_132410 | JGI IMG/M metagenome (GOLD analysis project Ga0180437, IMG submission 132410) | Hypersaline lake sediment archaeal communities from the Salton Sea, California, USA - SS_3_D_1 metaG | ecosystem: Environmental > Aquatic > Non-marine Saline and Alkaline > Hypersaline >...
ACACCCGACTTGCACGGCCGCCTACGCACCCTTTAAGCCCAGTGATTCCGAATAACGTTTGGACGGTTCGTCTTACCGCGGCTGCTGGCACGAACTTAGCCCGTCCTTCCTCTGAGGATAGGTCAACACGTGGGGAGAGCCCCACGTGATTTCCTCCCCTCTGACAGCGGTTTACAACCCGAAGGCCTTCATCCCGCACGCGGCGTCGCTCGGTCAGGCTTGCGCCCATTGCCGAAGATTCTCGACTGCAGCCACCCGTAGGTGTCTGGGCAGTGTCTCAGTCCCAGTGAGCCGGGTCACGCTCTCACGCCCGGTACCCATCGCAGCCTTGGTGAGCCGTTACCTCACCAACAAGCTAATAGGACATGGACCCATCCCAAGACGGAATCACACCTTTGGTCCGGAGACGTTATCCGGTATTACCCGCAGTTTCCCGCGGCTATCCCGGATCCCGGGGTAGGTATCCATGCATTACTCTCCCTTTCGCCGCTCCTCCACCTCCCGAAGGAGGCTTGTCGCGCGACTTGCATGCCTAATCCACGCCGCCAACGTTCATTCTGAGCCAGGATCAAACCCTTCACTTAATGTAGTCTTGGCCAACCGGCGGGAGTCCGCGGCACCACCCGGGGGACCCCACTTCCGGCTGGGTTGAGAACTACCCAAAGAGTTTGCCCAGTGCGCTACCCCTGGTCGGGGGGTAGCGCCCAATTTCAATCCAGTCCTTCGACCGGCTGAAACCCAGATTGAGGCGTCACTACCCGAATTGCCAAAGAGCCAAACTCAAGAATTCCCCGCCAGGACCCCTGCAAGCAGAAATCCCTCCGCGGAGATTCGATATTTTATCAATCCATCGGACGTTGTCAACAGGCCCTCAAAGTAAATTCGGGCGTTCGCGACCCGGACGGACGTTACTCGTTGCCCCGCAATGACTTGCGCCGAGGAGAAAAAGGGGGCAGGTTTGTGCTGTGGGCAGCCGCTCGAAGCGCATTGGCCCTCCAAGCCGGACCGGGCAGGACTCCTATCCCACGGTATCCGACGAGTCTCTGATCTCGGCGGGGACCTTGGGAACGGGCAGCAGCACGGTGAAGACCGTGCCCTTGCCCACTTCGCTCTCGACGCGGATGTCGCCGCCGTGCCGCTGCACGATTCCCAGCGACACGGACAGCCCCAGCCCGGTTCCCTTGGCGGCCTTCTTGGAGGTGAAGAACGGATCGAAGATCTCGCGGAGGTGCTGCTGGGGAATGCCGACGCCGGTATCCTCGAAGGTCACCGCGACCGACTCGCGATCGTCCGTATTGAAGAGCCTGATCCTGAGCACGCCGCCGCCGGGCATCGCGTCCAGCGCGTTGAGCACGAGATTGAGGAAGACCTGCTCGAGTTGCTGCCGATCGCCGTAGATGGGGGGAATGTTCTCTTCCATCTCGCCCTCGACCCGCACCTTGGAGAGCTTGATCTGATTGCTGGCCAGGCGGAGGGTTTCTTCGATGATGCCCTGAACGCTGTGGGACTCCAATTCGGCCTCGCTTTCGCGGGCGAAGTCCAGCAGGTTGCGCACGATCCTCTGGGCCCGTTCCGATTCGGTCACCAGATCGCCGACCAGCTCCAGGCACTCCTCTTCCGAGAGGTCCTTGAAGTCCTCGTGCAGCATCGAGGCGGTGAGGATCACGTTGTTGATCGGGTTGTTCAGCTCGTGGGCCACGCCGGCCGTGAGCGTTCCCACCGCCTTGAGCTTGTGTGCCCTCATCAACAGCTCCTGCCGGTAGACGAGTTGGTTCATCATGTGGTTCAGCGCGATGGCCAGCTCGGAGAACTCGTCATGGTACTTCTTCTTCGGCGTAATGGGGGTGAAATCGCCCAGCGCGATCCGGCGCGAGTACCCCACCATCCGGTTCAGCGGCGCGACCACCTGTTTGGAGATGAAGCCGGCCAGGTAGATGATCAGCAGAATGAGTATGGCCAGGAAGGCCACGGGGATGCGCTGAGATATCGCGAGCATTGAGTTCACGGACCTCCGCTCCTGCGCCACGAGATCCTCGGCCACGGTGACCATCTGGCCACCGTGCTCGCGCAGCCCCTCCTCGATCGCGCCGAGCTGCGCGGGATCGGGGTCCGCCCCGGCGCCTTGGTGCATCTCCAGCAGGCGCGAGAGCAATTCCTCGTAGCGTTCCAGGTGAAGCGCCATGGTATTGAAGTGGCTTTGGCCAACGACGCCGGCGATGTTGCGACGCTCCTCTTCCAGAATGCGGCTGGCGTTGTGGACGTGCTGCAAGGCGTCGTCCAGGTTCGTCCGGTAGAGGAAGTAGTTCTTCTCGAACCGCCGGGCTTGCTGGATCTCGAACGAGTAGTTCACGGCGGCTTCCATGAAGACCACCTTCGTTCGGATCCGGGAAACGATGGCGATCGAGACGATCGCCAACGCCACGCTGGAAAGGAACCACAGAAGGAAACCGATGCTCAGGCGGCGCTGGATCGAGGCGGCGGGTCGCGCCTTGAGCGCTTCTTGCGCCTCGCGGATGCGCTCCTCGAGCGAAGGGAGCGAGGGCTCCGAATCGGCGCCTTCGCGGTCGCCGACCTCCGCAGCGGAGGCGGCAATCGGCGCGCCGGGACCGTCTGTCTCGGGCTCTTGGTTAGTCAATGGCCTTGAACCCCAATGACAGGGCCGCCTTGTTGATCACCGCCCGAAGGTCCCGGGGCTTGAACGGCTTGGCGATGAAGTCGAACGCGCCCTTGACCAGGGCCTCGCGGGCAACCTCCACGGTCGCGTAACCGGTAATCAGGATCACGCGCGTGTCCTTGCAGTGGGAAGTCACGTATTCGAGGATCTGAATCCCGTTGACCTCTTCCATGCGCAGGTCGGTCACCACCACGTCGAAATGCACTTCGCCCAGCCTGGCCAGGGCCCTGGTGGGGTCTTCGAAAATCTCGACCTCGAAACCGTGCTTGGCCAGGGCCTGGTTGAGGCGCTTTCCGACGATCGGCTCGTCGTCGAGGACCATGACCCGAAGCTTACCTTCTCCCCCTTCCACGGAACCCTCCTCTCTTGGTGCTGCTGCCGCGGTTTCCTCTGTTTCGGCCTCGGGCGACTTCTTCTCGGATCGCACGAGCATGATCTTGTCCAGAGCGAGCTTGGTCTTCCGCTCCAGATCGGAGCCGGTGGCTTTGAATCCCATCTCGGGCTCTCCTGATTCCGCGAAGGCGATCCGGATCATCCAGTCCTCGATCTTGGTCGTCTTCTTGTCCTTTTTCTCCTCCATAGCGTCTTCCCCCTATTTTGGGTTCGGTTCCTAGTTCTCATGGGACTTGTCCTTGTGCAGACGTCATCGAGGATTCGACACACCGCGGTTATGCCGCGGCCTTGGCCTCCGTCAGACTACTCTGTATGCGTCGCCTCTCGCGGTAGGCCCTGATCACGTTGATGAGGATGATCACGCAGCCGGATATCCCGGCGGCGAAGAGCAGTGCCGTGCTCGCCCAGTTGAAGTATTGGTCCCAGTCGGGATTCGTATCGATCCAGCCAAGCTGGCGCAGGTACATGGGAACGGCCACGGCGCGGCTGAGCACGCAAACCAGGATCACCGTGCCCGTGACGATCCGGATCACGACTTCCTTGACCACCTTGGTGCCGTAAGCGCCCATGTAGAGACCCACCAGCGATCCCAGGTACAGCAACATGGTCAGCCGGATGTCGACGTAGCCGTGGTAGGCGTAGCTCAGCGCGCCGAACGCGCCCATGAACATGGCCAGGTAGAGTTCCGTGCCGGTGGCCACGGCCGTGGGCACGCCGAAGACGTAGATCATGGCGGGCACGCCGATGAATCCGCCGACGCCGATGGTTCCGGCGAGGTAGCCCGTGGCCAGCCCCACCGCCATGAGGACCCAGAGCGAAACCCGCACGTTGGCCACGGGAAAGTAGACGTACGGCGGCAGGTGGAGCCCGGCCACGAAGTTCGCGATCTTCATCGAGGGCCCCTGGGCGTGTTGCTCGTCCCGCGGTCGCAGCGCGTCGCGGAGCAGGGAGACGGCCACCAGCGAGAGGATGCAGATGAAGACCATGCTGATGTAGAGGTCCGCGGCCGCCCCTTTCTCGGGCCCCTCACCGTCGCCGCCTTTCTCGAAGAGCAGGCTGGTAATCGACACTGCGATGTAGATTCCGATGTAAGAAGTGACGATCAAGAACCCCCCCAAGCGTTTGTCGACGTTGCCCAGCTCGCCGTGCCTTCGGGAGCCGACCATCGCCTTGCCGAACTTGTGGGTGATGTTGCTGCCCACGGCCACGATGCCCGGAACGCCCAGATTCATCATCCCGGGCGTCATGAAGAAGGCCCCCCCGCTGCCGATGAATCCGGAGAGGATCCCCCCGATGAAGCCCAGGATGACCACCTGGAGCGCGTCTGCCAGATTCAGCTCGACGAAATGCTCGAAGAGAAATGTCGGCATCTTGACGCTTCCTCCCTCTTGCCGAGGCTTGGCTATTCCATCTTGATCAGTTTCATCAACGACTTGGCAACGGTGCCGTAGGAATGGGCGATCAATGGGACAAAGATGAACACGGCCAAAGCGGCCAGAATCGGAACGAAGTTGCGAGACTGGGCCTCTCCGTATAGCTCTTCGATCGCCTGGCGATGGGTCGATGACGTCACCAGCCCCAAAACGGCATCCCGATCCGCTTCGGTCATCGCGGCAAGGGAATTCCAGCAGATCGTCCCGGACGCCTCCGAGTAGCGGAACCGCTCGGCAGTCGAGTCCGGAAGCGCAGCCTCGAGCGCGTCGGCCGATCGGTAGCCCTCAGGCCAGTCCTCCACCTGGACGGTATGCCGGCCAAAAAGGAATCTCAGAACCGCCCCCTGGTTGGAGAAGACCAGGAAATACAGGGCGGCAACCACAGCCAAGAACCCGGCGAGCCGTGCCACGTCGCGCCGGCCGAACAGGTACTGGGTCTTCAGCTCGTCGGTGCCGACCACCGGGGCCGTAATGTGATCGCCGACGAACCGCTGGAGCTCGCGCGTCATGCGAACCTTGGCCGCGTGGCCCTTGTCGAGGAACAGGTCGCCGACCACCACCAGGCTGTATCGGGCCGAAGGGTCGAGCGCCCCGAGCAGGTCCTGGGCTGCTCCCCGGACGACTTTCCCGCCGCCCGAACGGCCCACGGCCGCCAGCTCATCCAAGGTGCTCTTCACGCCGACGGCGTCCGAGGCGACCTCTTCCACGTCGTCCTCGATGCCCCCATTGTACTGACCGGGCGCTGCGGGCTCGGGTGCTGCAGACTCGGCTGCCGCGGGCGCCTCGCTCGGCTCCTCGGCCTGCCCGGCCGCTTGAGGCGACAAACCCAAGAGTTCCACCGAAGCGTTCCACTTCGTGGCCAGCTCGACGACCTCTTGAAAGGCATCGGAATCCGGATCGAATCGCTCCTGGATCCAGAGGATGCTGGTCTCGGCCATCGTGGCGCGGATCTCGGCGACTCCCTCGACCGGCTCGAGCGCCGCCGGGATGAACTCGGCGTAGCGAGAGTCCTGGGGCAGGTAGGTGACGGTGACCACGCCGCCGTCGGCCCGCACCTTGAACTTGGCCCTCGAGGTCCGCTCGTGCCGGGCCAGCGCCACCCGGGACCTGGCCGCCAGGCGCAGATCGATCATGGCCTTCTGCGAGGCGGGGGTCATCTGGAAATCGGGGAGCTGGGCCACCGCCGTTAGCGCGCTGGCCGCGTTCTCGACGCTGATGTGCTGCAAGTTCAGCACCAGGTCGTAGTGGGCCGTGTCCTCCCAGCCCACCCCATACATCGACCGGGCCCACCGCCGGCGGTCCTCGTCGACGTCCGCGAGATACTTGCGGGCTTTGGCGCGCTCCAGGCCCAGCTCGCGGATCACCCTCCAGATTCTCTGCTCCTCGTCGGCGACCACGCGCACGCTGAGGACGTGGTCGACGCCGGGTAGGAGCAGGTGGCCCGTGCGCCCGTGATAGACCAGCCGGCCTTCCAGGGCCCGGTCGCAGAGGTAGGCGGTGGAGAACGCCCGGTAGTACTCGCGTTCGATGGCGAGCTGCTCGCTGAAGAGGCGAGGCTTGATCATCGCCATCTCCAGCCTGCCGACCTGGATGCCTTCCTTGATGGCGGCCTCGATAAGCTCCTCGCGGCCCAGGCAGGCGCAGCCGAGCTTCTTGGCCGTGTGCTCGGCCAGTTCCCGTCCGCCACCCAGGGTGCCCCTGGAGATACAAATGATCTGCATCGCTTGCTCCTCGACCCTCCGGCGCCCCGCGGTTCGTGCATTATCGCAAATGCCGGCGCTTCTGCAAGCGTCCGCTCAGAGGGTGTCCGAGAAGTTCGTAGTGACCGCATTCATGCGGTCCCGAATCAGCCCAAGACCGCCTTTCGGCACGAAGACCCGATGAATCGGGGCACCACAAACACTTCCGGGGCTGTCCCTCAGTGCCCTACCTCGATGATCCCGCTAGCGGCCACCACGAGGATCAGGACCTCCAAGAGCGCCAACGCCGCGTAGATAAAGTCCTTCTGCTTCAGCAAGAGCGGAAGGATGGCCATGTAGCAAAGGACGCTCACGCCCGCCAGGACGGCGATGCCGACGAAGTTCAGGAAATCGCCGTAACCGAGCATGCGGACCCAGCCCCAGCCTTGCGGGATTTCGGCCTCGTGCAGGTACTCGCCCTCCTCGTGTCCGACCCTCATGCTCCAGTATTGAGGCAGCTCGTCCAGCGGGATGTAGGGCGTCATGATCCCGGAGACGTACAGCGCGAAGGTGAGGAACAGACACACTAGGCCCGCGTACATGCCCTTCTCCAGGATACCGGCGTACCGGACCTGCTCGGGGGCAGGTTCCACGGAATCTGCCAAGTTCTCATCCATCGCTTTCACTCCCGATTCGGTGGCCGGCGGGGTCGTCACTTTCGTAACGCTTCAGCTATCTGAAGTACGACGGCCTTCCAAGGCCGTCGCCGCGGTAGCCAAGTCCCCGACGGCCTTCCAAGGCCGTCGCCGCGGTAGCCAAGTCCCCGACGGCCTTGGAAGGCCATCGTACAGAGCACTTCCCCATTTGGCCGACGTGTTACTCACTTTCCAATGCGTCTTTCGAACACGGTTTCCACGAGTCTTCCAACAGCGCTACCAACCCGTCCGCGGGTTACGAACAGAAGGAGCAGCACGTTACCGACGCCCAAAGCCATTAGCGCCAGCGAGAACGGGAGCAGCGGCTTGAGGCCCGCGAACGCCAGGATCTCGATCACCATCCAGCGGATGAACGCCGGCTTGGCGACCCTCAGGACGCGAACGCCGACGAGCGAGCCGAACATGATGCCGACCACCGAGGGCACGACCATCAACGGGATCACGCAGCCCTTGTTCAGGTAGACCCACGCCGCGGACGTATCGGTAATCGAGAGCAGGAACTTGCTGGTGGCCACGCTGGTCTTCAGCGGGGCACCCATGACGAGGTTCAGCACGGGCACGTTGGCCCAGCCGGCCCCCAGCCCGAACATGCCGGCCATGATTCCGATCACCACGAACAGGCACAAGCCGAGTGGGGTGCGGTGGATCTTCCAGTTGATGACCTGCCCGGTGCTCGGCTCCTGGTAGATGCCGTGAATGCGCAGCGCCGAGGAAAGCCGGTCGGCTCGGCGGACGTCCGGGAACTCCGACTTCTTGGCCACCAGCATCAGTACGCAAATCCCCAGGATGGTCGTGCCCAGGCATATCCGGACGACGTCCTCGGGCAGGGCCAGCCCCAACATGGCGCCGATGATCGCGCAGGTCGAGGCGATCAAGGCGACGGGGATGGCCAACCTCAAGCTGGCCAGATTGGCCCGCAGCAACCCGGGGCCGGCAGCCAAGGCCCCGGAAAGGGCCACCAGCAGTCCGGCGCCCCGCACGAAGTCGAGGTGGAAGGGAAAGAAGCCGCCGACGATGGGCACGAAGAGCACTCCGCCGCCCACCCCGGCCAGCACCGCCACGATGCCCATCACGAACGTGACCACAAACAGGACCAGCGGCCAAAGCCACCAGGGGGGCCCGTCCGCGCCGGGGGACGTCTCGGCGCCCGTCTCGGCCCAGGCGGGCCCCACCAAGACGACCAGCGGCAAGAAGCCCGCCAGGACCGCCAATCGGAGTTTCCCCTTGCTGTGCATTTTCGGCTTTCTGTGCGTTATTCAGAGGCTGTCCGGAAAGTGTTTGTAGTGACCCGATTCATCGGGCCCGGGTGCGGAAAGGCGGCCTTTGGCGGGTCCAGGACCGCATGAATGCGGTCACTACGAACTTCTCGGACAGCCTCTCAGTCGGGCGTCACGGACGGCTGCGACTTCAGGTCGCACGACCGGACGCCGGGAATCCCGGCGACCGTCTCTCGAATCGCATCCTGCTCGGCGGCCGTGGCGTCCTCGACGCCGACGTAGACGGCGCCCTGGTCGGCGGCCACGTTGACCCGCGGGTGGCGGTCGATAAGGCTCGCCTTGACCCGGGAGGCGAGCGCCAGGTCGTCCATCTGCTGCTGCGACTCGGCGGTCGCCTGGAAATGGGCCAGCCCGGCCGCGTGGCAGATGATGTCTGCGGCGTCGTCGGTCGAGAGCTTCTTGATGTGGATCACCAGGTCGTAGAGGCTCGGATCGTTGGTATCGATGCCGTAAAGGTGAATACCCCACTTCCTGCGGGCCTCGTCGATGCCGTCCAATGCGCGGATGGCGTCGTCTTCGGAGAGCCCCTCGCGCTCCATCACGACCTTGATGCGGTCCTCCCGTTCGGCAAGGATCCTCACCTTCAGCACGTGAGCCACGCCCTTGACGAAGTAGTGGCCCGCAAAACCGTGATAGACCACGTTGTCCTTCCGGAAATGCGCCAAGAGGGCGGCCTGAATGTAGGCCACGTACCTCTCTCTGCCGAAAGAGAAACGGTCCCAGAACGAGGGCGCGTCGTGAATGGCGTGGAAGAGCTTGACCTCGGGGACGTTGAACTCCTGGGACGCCTCGATCAGGACGTCGCGCGAGATGCACTCGTAGCCGAGCCTTTGGGCCACCTTGTCGGCGACCTCTATTCCCCGGCTGTAGGACCCTCTGGAAATCGTGATCACCGGCATGACCCACCTCCTGTCATCCCTAGGTTCGGCAAACAGTCGCCGTTCGCTCCGCGAACGGACGTGCTTTCGCAGATCGACAGGACAATGGTAGTCCATCTCGGTCCGGGATGCGACCGGGTGGGGCCGCCTGGGAAGTCGGGCGTCCGTCGACGGGCCGATCGAACCGGCCGGGAGATGGCTCGCTAGGCTGGTATGGCTTCCCTCTGAAGTACCAAACGGCCGGGAGATTGTGAAGTTTTTCACGCTTTCGTGGCCTGTCGCGTCCAACGAGCGCTTGATAGGCGAAATCGCGGTGGTACAATCCGGGTCTTGATTCGTTGTATGCACCCGGCGGCCTTCTCATACTCTGAGAAGCTGTCCGGAAGGCGTTTGTAGTGACCCGATTCATCGGGTCTTCTTGCGGAACAGCGGCCTTTGGCTCGCTCAGGACCGCATGAATGCGGTCTACGAACCTCTCGGACGGCCTCTGAAAAACTCCATGCACCACGAACCCCTACGGACAAGTTGCCCCGGGTGCTCGGGCTGCCCTACCGACGATTGTCCGCCGGAGCACGGCAACCAGGCCGGGCTCCTTTCCGGCTGGCGCCTGGTGCTGGCCTGGATGGGCGTAGGGCTGGGCCCGGTCGTGCTGGCCATCGCGGCGTCGGCCTGGGCGGGTGCGAGCCAGGGCGCCCAGTTGGCGGCCGGGCTGGCCGGTCTGGGCGGGGGCATGATTGCCTCGGTGTTCGTGGCCCGGCGCCTGCGCCCGGCCGATGAGTGCGAGTCCACGACGGAGAGCCTATGACTGCCACCGTGACTTCCGCGGAGCCCAAGGCGACTTTTGCCCGGGGAGTCCATCCGCCGGAGCGCAAGGAGTTCGCTGCCGAAGCGGCGATCGAGGTCCTGCCCGCCCCCGAGCAGGTCCGCGTGGCGTTGCTGCAGCACCTGGGTGCGCCCTGCGCGCCGACGGTCAAACCGCGAAGCGAGGTGGCCCTGGGTGACGTGGTGGGGCAGAGCGATGCCTTTGTTTCCGCGCCGGTCCACGCCAGCGTAAGCGGCAAAGTGGCCCCGGCCAAGATGGCCACGCTGCCCAACGGGCGCCACGTGCCCGTGGTCGTGATCCAGGCGGCCGAAGAGCAGCCGCTGGCCGGCCAGGCCCTCTACGACGACGTGCTGGGCGGCTCCTGGCCGCTGGACGGGCTGGATGGCCACGACCCGAAAGCGATCATTGACGCGGTGCGCGAGGCCGGGCTGGTCGGCCAGGGCGGGGCGGCCTTCCCCACCCACGTGAAGCTCACGCCCAACGAGAAACGGCCCATCGAGTGGCTCTTGGTCAACGGCTGCGAGTGCGAGCCGTACCTGACGGCCGACGAGCGTCTGATGCTCGAGGCGCCCGCCCCGATCATCGCCGGCGCGTTGTTGGCGGCCCGGGCGTGCGGGGCGTCGAAGCTCGCCGTTTGCATCGAGGACAACAAGCCCGAGGCCGCCCGGACCGTGCGTGCCGCCGCCCGCAACACGCCGGTCGGGCTGCGCCTGATGAAGACGAAGTATCCGCAGGGGGGCGAGAAACAGCTTATCCAGGCCGTGCTAGGCCGGGAGGTGCCCACGGGCGGGCTGCCGCTCGACGTGGGAGTGGTGGTGATTAACGTGGGCACCGCCGCCGCCCTGGCCCGGGCCGTGCTCCGCGGCAAGCCGCTCACGCACCGCGTGGTCAGCGTGACCGGGGCCGGGATCCGAGAGCCCAAGAACCTCCTGATCCCCGTCGGCGCGAGCTACCGCGATCTGATCGACTACTGCGGCGGGATGCGCGACGACGCGGCCCGCGTCGTGGCCGGCGGACCCATGATGGGGTTCACGCTGGGCGACCTCGACGCCCCGGTCACCAAGGGCACCAGCGGCGTGACCGTGCTCACGCACGAGGAGGTCCGCCGCACCGAGGAGACGGCCTGCGTGCGCTGCGGGCGCTGCGTGGACGTGTGTCCCATGCGCCTGGTGCCCACGCGCTTGGCGCTGGCCTCGCGCGCGGGCAACTGGGACCTGACCCAAAAGTACCACATCACGGCCTGCATGGAGTGCGGGTGTTGTGCATACACCTGCCCGGCCGCCATCCCGCTGGTGCAGCTTATCCGCCTGAGCAAGGCGATGTTGATGAAGAAGTAATCCATGGCGCAAGATCCCCCCCCCGCTGAAGCCGACTCTCCCGCACCGGACGCCGCCCCGCCGGCGCCGGCGATCCGTGTGGCCCCGTCGCCGCACCTGTCCGACGCCTCGTTCACCACGCGGCGGATGATGCTCGACGTGCTGGTGGGCCTGGCCCCGGTCGTGGCCGTGGCGGTTTTCGTCTTTCAGTGGTACGCCGTGGTCCAGGTGGGGCTCTGCGTGCTGGTTTGCCTGGCCAGCGAGGCGGTGTTGGGCGCGATGCGCAAGAAGCCCTTCAGCCTCGGCGACTATTCGGCCGCGGTCACCGGCGTGATCCTCGGGCTGTCGTTGCCCTGGAGCGCGCCGTGGTACATCGCGGTGATCGGGTCGATCGTGGCGGTGGGGCTGGGCAAGGTCGTGTTCGGCGGCTTAGGTTACAACATCTTCAATCCGGCCATGGTCGGCCGAGCCTTCGTGATGCTCAGCTTCGCCAAGCAGATGGGCGCGTCGGCCTACCGCTGGGCCGAGTCCACGCTTGACGTGATCACGCAGGCGACGCCGCTCTCGGCCGCCAAGGAGTACGCCGCGGCCCTGGCCGCCGGCAAGGACGTGACCGGCCCCCTGCAAGAACAACTGGAGAATGCCAGCCAGCTCGGCAGCCTGTTCATCGGCAACGTGAACGGATCGCTGGGCGAGACCAGCGCGCTGGCGCTTCTGGTCGGGGGCGTTTACCTGTGCATGCGCCGCACGGCGTCGTGGGAGATACCCGCGGGCGTGCTCTTGGGTGCATTCGCGGTGGCCGCGGCACTGAGCGCCACGCCGCTTACACCGTTTAATCCCGCCCACCACTTGCTGAGCGGCGCCTTGTTATTCGGCGCGTTCTTTATCGCCACCGACCCGGTCACCAGCCCGCTGACGCCGAAAGCGAAGTTCCTCTTCGGCCTGGGCATCGGCGTGCTGGTGGTGTTGATTCGGCTGTTTAGCGGGTATCCCGAGGGCGTGATGTTCGCCGTGCTGTTGATGAATGCGGTGGTGCCGCTGTTGAACCGCTGGACGGTGCCGCGCCCCCTGGGCGGCCCGGCGCCGAAGCAAAGCTGATTCTTTCCGCTTTCAAGGAAACCACAGATAAACACGGATAGACACAGATGGACACGGATGAAAGGCATGAGGAACAGACATACGTAGGAGCGAGGCCGGTGACTTGCCCAATGCGGCCCCTGTAATGTCTCGGTGTTAATCCGTGTTTATCTGTGGTTCCCGAATCATGCTTACGGGTTGAGTGAATACGCATGAGCGAGACTTCCCCAAAATCCGGATACCTGCGCCAGGCCTGGCTGGTGATCCTGCTGGCCCTGTTCTACGGCGCTGCGCTGGCGGGAGTCCAGGTCACGCTGGGGCCCCGAATCGCAAAGAACAAGCTCAACGAGACCTACGAGCAAGTGCCCAAGATCGTGCCCGGCGCCGACCAGACGAAGACCGTCCCGCGCACGGTCAAAGGAGAGGTGGACGGCAAGGAGTATAGCGTCTACCAGGCGTTTTCCATGGGCGGCGATCACGTTGGCTGGGTCGTGCCGGCCAGCGGGCAGGGTTTCGCCGACCGCATCGACGTGCTGGTGGGCATCGACGCCCCGCTGGAGACCATCACCGGGCTCTACGTGCTCGACCAGAAGGAGACGCCGGGCCTGGGAAACCTGATCGTCAAGAACGAAGAGCCCGACGATTTCTGTAACCGGTTCAAACAGTTGCAGGCCGAGCCGACGCTCGAGGTTTTCAAGGACGAGCCGCCGCCGGGCAGCAACGGGATCCGGGCCTTAAGCGGCGCGACCATCTCCTCGAAGGGTGTGGCGAACGCCGTCAACAGCGCCCTGGACAACCTCAAGGGGCCCATGGGCGCGCTGCCCGATAGGCCGCCGAGCGAGCCTGCCGCCCCCACAAGCGAAACCGACAAGCGAGAGGACGACTGATGCCGTCCCACGAGCCCACTGCCGCCGAACGCTTCATCAACGGGATCATTCCTGAAAACCCGGTCTACCGCCAGCTCCTGGGCATGTGTCCCACCCTGGCCGTGACTGCCGGGATGAAGCCCGCCATGACCATGGCCGCGGCCACCGCGTTCGTGCTGATCATGGCCAACATTATCGTGAGCCTGATCCGGGGGCTGTTGAAGCCGCACCTGCGAATCTTGGTCTTCACGCTGACCATCGCCACGTTCGTGACCATCGCCGACCGGGTGTTGGCCGCGTACCTGTGGGAGATGAGCAAGGCACTCGGGCCGTACGTGCCGCTGATCATCGTCAACTGCCTGATCATCTCGCGGTGCGAGATCTGCTCGTCGAAGCAGGGCCCCGGCGTGGCGATCGCGGACGCGGTGGGCATGTCGCTGGGCTTCGCCCTGGCCCTGGCCAGCATCGCCACGGTCCGCGAGATCCTCGGCGCCGGCACCTGGTTCGGCCTGCCCGTGCTGTCCGCAACCTGGTGGCCGACCTGGGGCGTGATGATGCTCCCGCCCGGGGCGTTTCTCACGCTGGGGCTGCTGCTGGGGCTGGCCGAGTGGATCGGGCAGAAGAAGAAACAGAGTAGCGCGTAGGTAGAAAGATGGACACCCTAATCGCCCTGATCCAGATCGCCATCGGCGCGGCGTTGATCAACAACTTCGTGCTCTACTACTTCGTGGGGATTTGCCCCTTCCTGGGCGTTTCCCGGCGGGTGGACACGGCGTTCGGGATGGGCTGCGCGGTGACGTTCGTGATCTCGATCGCGGCCACGCTGAGCTGGGCCTTCACCTACTTCATCCTCCGGCCCGAGGCCCCGCTGCCCACCTGGGTCTGGGAGACGCTCGGCGGCGACCCGGGCACCAAGGTCGACCTCTCGGTCTTGAGCTACATCATGTACATCTTCGTGATCGCCTCGTCGGTGCAGTTCGTGGAGATGTACGTGCGGAAGTTTTTCCCGCCGCTCTACAAGTCGTTTGGGGTGTTCCTGCCGCTGATCACCACGAACTGCGCGATCCTCTTCGCCTGCTTGAAGATCCTGGCGGAGCTGCAGGACCCGGAGCAGCTCTGGGGCCTGCACCAGGCGCTCACGCTGGCGGTGGGCGGCGGGGTGGGCTTCACGATCGCCATCTGCCTGATGGCCGGCATCCGCGAGGAGCTCGACATGTGCGACGTGCCCAAGCCGCTTCGGGGCGCGGGCATCAGCCTGATCGTGGCCGGCATCATGGCCATGGCCTTTGCCGGGTTCGCGGGAATGGACTCAGGAATCAAGGACGCGCTCGCCATGTTTCTGAAGTAGGGTTTTGACATGGTCACTCCCGTCACCGTCACTATGGTCCTGGCCGCCGTGGTCCTCTCGCTGTTGGCTATCGCCATGGCCTGGGTGCTGGGCTGGGCCAACAAGACGTTCCACGTCGAGGTCGATCCGAAGGTCGAGGCCATCCTCGACGTCCTGCCCGGGGCCAACTGCGGCGGCTGCGGCTACGTGGGCTGCGGCGAATACGCCGAGGCTGTGGTCCACGCCGACGCCGACGTCGCGCTATGCGCACCCGGCGGCGCCGGCTGCGCGCAGCGCCTGGCCGAGATCATGGGCGTCGAGGTCACCGAGAGCGCCCCCTACCGGGCCGTGGTCCACTGCGCGGCCAAGCGGTACCAGCGGCTCCAGCAAACACCCTACGACGGCGAAGTAACCTGCGCTTCGGCCAACCTCGTGGGCGGCGTCCAGGGCTGCACCTACGGCTGCCTGGGCCTGGGCGACTGCACGCGGGCGTGCGACTACGACGCCATCCACTTGGTCGACGGCCTGGCCACCGTCGACTACGAGAAGTGCATCGGCTGCAAGGCGTGTGCCCGCACCTGCCCCCGCAACATCATCACCATGGTCCCCTTCAAGTGCGAGCGGATGCTGGTGGTGGCCTGCTCGAACCAGGACAAGGGACCCGACGTCAAGGCGGTCTGCGAGGTGGGCTGCATCGGCTGCACGGCCTGTAGCCGCAAGGCCGAACTGATGCACATGGAGGGGAACCTGCCGGTGGTCGACTACGACCGCTACGACGCGACGGCCGACTTCACCGAGGCGCGGAAGAAATGCCCGCGCGAAGGGATGCTCTACGTGGGCAAACCCTCGGCCGAAGACCTCGCCGCCGTGGCCGGCGAGACGCTGCCCGACCGCGTCGAGGCCGACTTCAGGACCACGGTCGACGATACGGAATGGCGCGGGTAGCAGCCGGGGGGCGTTGCCGGACCGAGATCAGCCCGGTATGATAGCCACTCGGCGCAAGGCTCGTCTCTCTCCTCCTCTCAATCGACAAAGGGGCCGACATGTCCCGATCATGGCGCAGGCTTTCTCCCTGGCTGATTGTGTTCTTGTTGCTGACGGCGGGTTGTTCGTCGCGCGAGCGGCAGGACGACTCGGGATCAAGCGCGAAGTCTCGCCCCCCGGCACCCGGGGAGTCTCGCCCCGCGGCGCCGAGCACGCCACCGGCTTCCGGGCCCGTCGAGGTGGCCTTCCCCCGGCATATCTCGGATCGCTGCGACAATCTGCTCTTCGTCGGCGACGTGTTGCCGCACCTGGTTCGGTTGCTTTCCTCGGAGCCCTTGCGCGACGCGCTGCTGGACGGCAGTCTCGCCCGGGCGCTGCCGCCGGGAGGGCCCCCGCTCGATCCGCAACTCCTGCTGCCGTACGTCACCAACAGCGCCCGCTTCATCCCCACCGAGTCGGTGATCGCGATGCCCAGCGCCTCGCTCGAGGACTTGGCACACCTGGCCAAGATGGGGCTTCTGGTCGGGCTGTGCAACGGGGCGATCGAGGCCGGCCGAAGCCAGACGGAAGCCGACCTGCCCAAGTTGCACGACCTGCTTCTCGAAGAGATCGAAGGGTTGGAGGTCCCGGAGCTTACCATCTGGGTGCGGTTCCGCGAACCGGGCGTGGCCACCCAACTGATGATGCAGCTTCGCCAAGTCGTCCGGCAACTCGCCCGTCAGCCGGCGATCGAGGTGACCGAGCAAGCGGACGTGCTGCGGCTGAAGGCAAGGCTCGGCGGCCTGGCGGCGCCCGAGGAACTCGCCCTGATCCTGTTCACCCTTGGCGTGGCAACGGATCCGGAAGAACCGAACCTAACCGAAATGGCCGAGCAGCTCGCGCAGTTGAGCTTCGAGGTCCGGCTGGAGCAGATCGACGACGGTCTGCGCCTCACCACGGGCCCGGCGGCCGACGGGCCGGCGTGCGACACCGAGCAGCTCGGCCCGCTCTTCAAACCCGAGATCGAGATGCTCGCCTTCGGCCGCTGGAACACGGGCCCGCTCACTCGGGGGCTGTCCGACGTGTGGGAGACCTGGCAGCAGTGGGAAGACACTCCCACCGGACGGGCCACCAAGGCGTCGGACTCAGAAGACATGCTCGGCGATCTGAAGCTGATTCTCCGGCAGTTGGAGCGCGCTGCCCCGGAAGGGACCATGAACCTCCGCGTCGGCGAGTCGATAGAGGCCGTGGTCCACAGCCACGGACTGCCCCCTGCTTCGACGCTCGGCGAGTCGAGAATCCTGGAATTGGTTCCCAGCGGCGCCGAGGTCGTGATGCTCGACACGACCTCCTCGGCCGCCGATCACGTCTCCGATCAGTTCTCCGATTTCGAGGACCGATTGGCCACGAAGTCGTTGCAGTGGGAGCTGTCGGGCAAGACGACGCAGGCCGAGATGGCCGAGAAGGTGACCCAATTCTACTACACCGAGATGGCCGAGTTTCGCAAGCTGATCCACGAGCGGTCGCACGAGGTTTTCAAACCGCCGCACGCCGTGTTCCTCGGCTCCCAAGGGCATATCGCGCGGTTGGCGATCCGGTTCGAGTACCCGCCGGGTACGCCCTATCGGATCACGCTCCGCGACGCCCCCATGATCGAGTACGCCGTGGTGGGCCGGCCGAGCGACCCGGCCCGGGCCGGTCCGTTCGTCGCCCAGGTCTGGAACGCCTTCCTGAAGGCGTTCTACGAGGGCACGCCGCCGCAATCGACCGAACGGATCGATCTGGGGCTCGGCGTCGACACGTTCGGGTTCCCCGGCGACTTCTGGAGCCGGCTGCCGGGCAAGATGACCGTGGCCGTCGAGGGTGACCTGCTGCCGCACTACTTCGTCGAGGACGGATGGTTCGTGTTCTCGACCTCCAAGCGTCTGAGCCGGCAAATCCTCGATGCCAAGCGGGGCGGACCTGCCGAGCGGCTTGCGATTCCCGCCCAGGGCGGCCAGGAGTTGGTGGGCTACGGCCGCGTGCCCGCCTCGACCTTGGCCAACTACCTCGACATCTTCGGCCAGCTTCTCGGCGACTTCCTGGCCAACCGCGGACGGTTCCACCTGGAAGGGCCAGTGTTCGACGAGCCGCCCCCCGCGGGCGCGGACCAGATCGGCGCCGTCATGCGCGGCATGGGCGAGCTGATCAAGCTGGTCGATCGCTTCGAGTGGCGCACTTTCGACCAGGCCGACTACCGCGAGACCCGATTCGAAGTCATCCTGGCGGAGTAGCCCGCATTCCCCCCGACGCCTCCGCCCGGAGCCTCCGCACGCGGGCGTTCTCCCGCCGCAGCTTCTGGAGGTACACCACCAGGAACACGATCACCGCCCAAAGCAGTACCAGCGACACGGCGCTTCGGGCGGCGCGCGTTGCGTCGACCGCGGTTTCTGCCGCCTCGTGCTCGAAGCCCGGAGTAAGAAGCGCCCACAGCTCGAAGGCCGCCGCGTAGGCCACGAGCACCACAAATAGCACGCTGAAGAAGATACTCTTCCGCTCGCGCGCGGCGCTGCGATCCAGAAAGGGGAGGACCAGCAGAAACAGCACGCCCAAGCCCAAGAGCGGCACCCCCACGCTCTTGGGAACCAGCTTCAGCGTCTGGTACATGAACAGGAAGTACCACTCGGGCTTGATCCCTTCCGGGGTAGGCTTGAGCTCGGCCTCCTCGCCCAGTGGCGCCGGCATGAATACGGCGAGCGTGACGATCAGCCCGAACAGGACCAGCCAAACGCACCCGTCCGTCAAGAGGAACTCGCTGAAGAACGGCTCGCGGTCCCGCACTTCCCGCTCGGTCATGCCCAGCGGAAGGCTCATCCCCTGGGCCTGGATCAACCCCAGGTGTATCAGCAACGCGCCCCCGAGGGCCAGCGGCAGGAACAGGACGTGCGCGGCGAAGAACCGGGTAATCGTCTCTCCGGTCACGTGCTCGCCGCCGCGCAAGAAGTGGGCGATGAGACTTCCCACACCGGGAACTGTCGCGGCGGCCTCGGTGCCGGCGCAGGTCGCGTTGTAGGAGAGCTCGGTCCAGGGCAGGAGATAGCCGCTGAAGCCGAATCCCAGTGCCACGAATAGCATCACTATGCCTGAGATCCACGTCAGCTCGCGCGGCTTCCGATAGGCCCTCGTAAAGAGCGTGGTCAGCAGATGCAAACAGACCACGGCGATAAACAGGTGGGCCCCCCAGGCGTGCATCGAGCGAATGAGCCCACCATAGGGCACGTCGTTCACGATTTCCTCGACGCTCCTGAAAGCGGCGGTCTCGGTCGGCTGGTAGTAGAGCATCAAGAGCGCGCCGGTCGCAACCTGCAAGCCGAACAAGAACAGCGCGACGCCGCCCAGCAGGTAGATCCAACTGTGCCGGTGGATCGGCACCGTCTTCTTCGCCGCCAGGGCCACAAGCGGTCCGAGATCGATCCGCTCGTGGAGCCACGCGGCGGCACCCGACGGCGGCTGATCAGGGTTCTTGCTCAAACGCCTTCTCAAGGTTCTCTTCCTTCAGTGCCAGGATCAGCTTGCCATCGTCGCGCTTCGCGAAGTAAACCGGATCGAGCGGCCGTTGCGGCGGCCCGGCCGTCGGCCGGCCGTCGAGGTCGAAGTATCCGTTGTGGCAACCGCAGAAGATACAGTTCTCGTCTTCCTTGTAGCCAACCTTGCACGCGAGGTGCGTGCAGATGCCCACAAAGGCCCTCAGCTCGGCCTGTGGCTCGGGCGTCCTGAACAGCAGTACGAGGACTCCGCCGCGACCGTACTTGACCAGCTTGCCCTTTCCCGGCGGCAGGTCGTACTCCTCCGGGCTCAACTCGACGAAATCGGGCGGCGGCTCCTCGCGGAAGTTTCCCACGTAGCTGGCCAGCGGCGCGGCCATGCCGGCCCCCAGGGCCGCGGCCCCCCCGCCGAGCATGGTGCCCAAGAACCGCCGCCGCGCCAGGTAGGATTCGTGAATCTTCATCGATTTCCAAACGTCCTCTTGACCTTGTGTACCACGAGCCTGCGGCGCAGAGCCTCGATGCCGTCGGTCGGCCGGACGTGCTTGGGACACGCTTGGATGCACCGGGTGATGGTATGGCAACCCCAGACGCCGTCGTGGACGTCTTCCTGCACGAGCGTTTCCCCGCCGCGATCCTCGCGCGAGTCGGCGTAGAACCGCTCGAGCTTGGCCAGCGCGGCCGGGCCGGTGAACGCCTCGTTATGTGATACCACCGGGCAGGCCGCGTAGCACAGCCCGCACAAGATGCAGTTGACGTACTGGTCGATCTTCGCGCGCTGGCGCTCGCTCATGCGCGACTCGCGTTCGCCCTCGAGCGTCGCGTGGAGCCACGGCCGGACCCGTTCGTACTTCGCCCAGAACCCGTCCATGTCGATCACGAGGTCCTTGATCACGTCGAAGCGCGGGAGCGGCTCGATCACCACGCGGCGCGAGGGGAGGTTGCGCAATTGCACGCGGCATGCCAGGTCCAGCCTCCCGCCTATCGACATCGCGCACGACCCGCAAACCGCCCCCCGGCAGGCGTAGCGAAAGGCCAGCGACGGGTCCTGCTCGTCCTGGATCTTAAGCAGGGCCTCGAGCACGGAGGTCCGCTCGCCGGCCGTTACGTCGTAGGACTGGAACCACGGCTCGCCGCCGCGCGCGGCGTCGTAGCGGAGGATATCGAAGCGGTAGACCGACGTTGTGGCCGGTTCAGTAGGTTCGTTTCTTGGGCTCATGGTGGCTTATGTCCACGTCGCCGTAGGATAACCGGATCTCGTCGCCGTCGAGCCGGGCGATGGTATGTTTTAGCCAATCCGCGTCGTTGCGATCGGGGTAATCGGTTCGGAAGTGGGAGCCGCGGCTCTCGGTCCGGGCCAGGGCCCCCCGGGCCGTGATCTCGCCCATCGCGATCTGGCTCTCTAGCTCGAAGACGTGGAGCATCTCGGCAGCGAATGGCCCCGGGGCGGTCCGGCAGCAGACCGTCCGGTATCGCCGCCTAAGCTCGCCGATTTGCTCGACGGCCTCGGCCAGGTTGCCGGCGTTGCGAAAGACGCCGACCTTCTCGGTGAGCACCGCCCGCAGCTCCTCCCGAAGCTCGTGGTGGAACACGCCAGTCTTGCGGTCGACCAGACGCCGGGCATGGTCCTCCTCGTCCTTCACGCGGCGTGCCAGCAGCGTCTCGCTCGGCCGGGAAGAAGCGCTCTCGGGGAGGTTGCCGATCGCCTCGGCCGCCAGGCGTCCGAACACCAGCGTGTCCAACAGCGAGTTGCCCCCCAGCCGGTTGCCCCCGTGGACGCTCACGCAGGCGCATTCCCCGACCGCGTAGAGGTTGCCGATCGTGGTGCTGCGGCCCGTGGCGTCGGTGTCGATCCCGCCCATCGAGTAGTGCTGGCCGGGCTGGACGGGGATCGGCTCCTCGATCGGGTCGACGCCCGCGAAGTCGATCGCGATCTCGCGGATGCCGGGCAGGCGCGCCATGATCTTCTCCCGGCCGAGATGGCGCAGGTCGAGGTGCACGTATCCGCCCTCGAACCCCCGGCCCTCGTTCACTTCGGTCTGGATCGACCGGGCCACGATGTCGCGCGGGGCCAGCTCCATCATGTTGGCCGCGTAGCGCTCCATGAACCGTTCGCCCTCGCGGTTGACGAGGTATCCTCCCTCGCCGCGGGCACCCTCGGTCATGAGGATGTTCGTGCCGAAGAGACTGGTTGGATGGAACTGGACGAACTCGAGGTCCTTAAGCGCCGCCCCGGCCAAGAGCGCGGTGCCGATGCCGCTTCCCGTGTTGATCAGCGCGTTGGTCGAGTTGCGGTAAATCCGCCCGTATCCGCCGGTGGCCATCACGCAGAACTTCGCGCCCGCCGCCTCGAACCGGCCGGTCTTGACGTTGTAGAGGACCAGTCCGTGACATTGGCCCTCGTCGGCGACCACGCGCACGACGGCCCGCTCGTCGTAGACGCGCACGCCGCGTTTGAGCGTCTGTTCGTAGAGGGTTTGCAGGAGCACGTGTCCGGTGCGGTCGGCGGCGTAGCAGGTCCGCGGGAAGCCGCCGCCCCCGAAGGGGCGCTGGGCGATGCGCCCATCGGCCAGCCGGCTGAAGGGCGTGCCCCAGTGCTCCATCTCGCAGACGATCTCCGGGGCCAGCTCGCACATCGTCACCGCGGCCGACTGGTCGGCCAGGTAATCGCTTCCCTTGATCGTGTCGAAGGCGTGTCGGGCGGGGGTGTCGTCGCGCCCCTCGGGCGCGTTGCCCAGCGCGGCGTTGATGCCCCCCTGGGCGGCCCCCGAGTGTGAACGCACCGGGTGAACCTTCGAGATCACGGCGACGTCGAGGCGATCGGCCAGCCCCACGGCCGCGCGCAGCCCGGCTAGGCCCCCTCCGACCACCAAGACGTCGTGCTCGATCATCCGGCAACCAGCTCGAAAAACAGGACCAGGAAGACCACGTACAGGACCGCCGCCACGAGCGTGCAGACCCAGAAGAGCAGCTTTTCACGCCGCACGCCCAGGTCCATCAGGATGGTGCGAATCCCGTACGAGGCGTGGAACAGGGCGCAGAAGACCATCACGCAGTTCAGCGCAGCGTGGCGGTGCAGATCGGCGATCACCGCGACCGACGGCTCGCCCGACGTGCTGGCCTGGTAGAACCCCGTAAACAACTGCAAGCCCAGCAGGAAAATCAGCAAGACGCCGGTGATCCGGTGGAAGATCCAGACAAACACGGTCGTGCTCCTCGGTTGTTCCGGCCCCGAAACCCCGGGGCGCTTCTCACCGCGCCTTGACCAGCTCGGGCAATCGTCCTGCGAGCCCGACGCGGTCGTCCTTGACGATCATCACCCCGTCGATTCCCGCGATGCCGGTGATGCGTTCCAGGGCCGCATCTACGTCGGCTTCCGTGCGCACGAGGTTCGCGGCCAAGGTGGCGGCTGCGTCGGCCAGGGCGGCGTCCTTGGCCACGGCCACGGCCAGATCGCAGTCGCCCAGGCTCATCGAGTGTCCCATTTTCCCCGACGACGAGCAAATCGCAATCGGGGTGTCGGCCGGCCGGAGCGAAAAGGCGAGCCGATCGGCCAATTCGCCCGCGCCCGCGTACAGGCCGACGACCACGGGCCGGACGGCCCGGAGATAGACGTCACCCCCATTTTCCACGATGGCCTCGGGGGCCCCGGCCCGCAGGCCCGCCTCGGCGGCACACTGTGCCATGGCCCCGGCCACCGCGGCCATGGGTCCGACGCCCACGAGCCGGGCCGCCCGGGCCATGTGGCGGGCGATTTCCGGGGCATCGGCCAGCGCCGCGACCGGCTCCAGCGAACGCCCGAAGGCCGGATGCCGATCGAGGTAGTTCTCCAAGAGGTGCCGCTGACGGACGATTTCCGCCGTGGCGTCGTCGAACCGCTCGCAACAGATGCGGAAGACCGCCTCCTTGTAGGTGAAATCTCGATAGGTTCGGGTGCAGGTCACGGGTGTGTCGGGTGGGGTGCTTCCGGGCTCCTCAAAACGCCGACGCGCACGCCCCGTAGGGGCAGACGCGAATACACGCCAGGCACTCGATGCACTTTTCTTCGGCGTAGACCACCTCGCGCGTGGCTGCGTCGCCAATGGTCAGGGCCCCCGTGGGACAATGGGCCACGCAATGGCCGCAATGCGTACAGCGCTCCTTGTCCCGGCTGACGCCCTTGGTCGTGTCGTTGATCGTGACGTCGAAGGTCCTCATGAAGTCCACGCCGCGCTGAATGTCCTCTTCCGTGCCGGTCACGTCCAGGACCAGATACCCTTCCTCCTCGGGCGTGATCCTGGCCCGGTAGACGTTGACCACGAGGTTATGGTCTTTCACCAGGTGGTAGATGATCGGCTTTTCGCTCTCCCACCGGGGGAAGAACAGCATCAGCTTCTTGGTTGCGGTTTGGCTCATCAGGGTTTCTCCCTTGCCGGCATGGGCTTCATGACGGTGTCTTTCGGCAGCGGCGCAATCGGCTTGGCGAGCAGGAAGTCCCCGCGCCGGATCTCGTCGGCCAGCAAGTTCGCCACTTCCAGCGCCTTGTGGTACGAGGAGAGCGAGCCGACGGTGACCTTCTTGCCCTCCACTTCGATCTGGCCGGTTCGCAATTGCGCGTAGGTGACGTGACAGATCACCTTGCCCGAGTTCTGCGGATAGTCGGTGCTGTAGTCGACCACGGGCGCGGGGATGTCGCAATCGCGCACGCAGGTTCGCTGCAAGACCTGCTCGTTGAGGATGGGGATGGGGACCCCCACGCCCAGTCCCAGCGACACGCCGTAGCCGCGGAAGCTCACGCCGCGCACGAACTCCGGGTGCATTTGCTTCATGTCGCCGGTCAGGGCCAACGTTCCGGCCCCGCCCATGGGCAGTCCGTCGGGGCTTCTCGGGCCGCCGCCGGCGTGCTGGGTCCCTTCGGCGTAGACGTGACCCTGGGCCCCCGCCAGCCAGACCCGCGATCCCACGCCGATCGTCTCGTAGTAGGGGTCGTTCAGCAGCGGCGACAACTGGCCGGCCGAGCAGTAGTTGGCGTTCTTCCGGTTGGGCTCCAGGCACCCCATGTAGGTGTAGATCGTTTTCGCCGAATCGTTGATCGCCACGTTGTAGTTCTGATAGCAGTTGCGCGGATTGACCATGATCGCCTGGTTCAGGTCGTCGATGGTGAAATAGGTCCGCATCTCGCGCAGCGGGTAGCAGTCGGTCCCGTAGGACAACGCAAAGAGCTGAAGCGTCTTGCCCGCCACCAGGTCCTCGATCACGTGGCCGCCGCCGTAGCGGAACTCGCCCGGGTAGTACATGTTAGCCGGATCGCCATGGCGTGTTTGGGTCGCGCCGAGGTACACGTCCACCGCCGCGACGCCCGTGTAAACCAGCACGTCCTCGACCCATGCCTCCGACATCCGGATCTTCGGCTTGGAGTGCCCGAAGTTCAGCACGCACCCCGACGAGCACATCGGGCCGAACGTGGCCGTGGTTACCACATCCACTTCTTCCGCGGCAGCGTCGATCCCCTTCTTGTCGACGTAGTCGATGATCTCGTCCGCGGTCAGCACCACCGCCTTGCCCGAGGAAATCCGGTCGTTGATCTGTTCGTAGGTTTTCATGATCCCTGCCGTTCTCGAAGAAGGGAACGCTGCGCTAGCCCGACGGCGCGTCCTTCCCGCCGGCCGCGGAAAGTGCAGAATCCCTTAGTTTACCGGCGCCGGGGGCGTTTGCAAAGAACCCCGGTGACGGGCCGGCGGCTCTCCGGCGGCGCCGGTGCCCGGCCGGCACGGCTGTGGACGGGCGGTCCCAGACAGACCCTTCTTCAGCGGGGGCATGAAGGCAGAGGGGCTTCCGCTTCAACCCGCCGCGAATCGACGGCGATCCGTCACCCCGCGGCTGCCCATTCCTCGCTTCTGCCGGCCGGCGGCACCAGCTAAAATGGGAACCCGTGAGGGGCGGTCCGGCAAATGCTCGTAGTGACCCGATTCATCGGGTCTTGCAGCGGAAAGGCGGTTCTGCGCCCGTGGCGCCGGCATACGCCTCGCGACCTGTCCCCGGCGCTGGTCGACCCAAACGGAGGAAGCAACGATGCGCAAGAGCAGTAGCGTGATCGGATGGGCGGTCCTCGCGGCCGCGTGGCTTGTTGCGGGCGGCGGCCCCGCGCCGGCCGAGCCCGCCGCTTCGCCGCCCATCACCCCCCAAGAGATCGAGGCCGAGTGGCTCCACACCGACGAGGTCCGGCGCAAGGGGTTCACGCAGCAGCCGGGCGCGAGCAACGTCACGCCCGAGCAGGACGCCGCGGGCGGGGTCGACGGCACGATCGACGGCCAGTGGGGTTTCCACACCGAGCACGAGACGAACCCTTGGTGGCAGGTCGACCTCGGCGAGCCCACCGCCGTGGGGCGCATCGTCCTCTACAACCGCTGCGACTCCTGCGGCGAGCGGAACCGGCGGATCATCGTCCGCTTCTCCGACGACGGCAAGCAGTTTGCCCAGGTCTACCAGAACGACGGCACGATGTTCTACGGCCACCCGGACAAGAAGCCGCTGGTCGTGCCGCTTGAGGGAAAGAAGACCCGCTTCGTCCGGCTCGGGCTCGACGCCACGGAATACTTCCACCTCGACGAGGTCCAAATCTACATGCCGGGCAGCGACAAGAACATCGCCCTGGGCAAGCCCGCCACGCAGAGCAGCACCAGCCAGTGGTCGGCGCTCCACGGCCGGCCCGCCGGACCCAAACTTGTGCATTACGAGATCGCCGCGGTCCTCGAGCGTGGCCGCAAGCTGGCCGAGAGCCAGCGGCGCCTGGGGGCGAAGGTCGACGTTCACTTAGCCGCGCTCGACGACGTTGCCGCCCGACTGGAAAAGCTCCCCGAAGACGCCCCCGAGCCGGCCCAGCGCGAGCTTTACCTGAAGGCCCGCCGGGCCGTGCGCCGCATGACGCTGGGCAACCCGCTGTTGGACTTCGACACGATCCTGTTTGCCAAGCGGGTGCCCCCCATGTTCCCGCACATGTCCGACCAGTTCTACGGCTGGTGGTCGCGCCCCGGCGGGGGGATCTACCTGCTCTCGGGATTCAAGGGCGACAATCCGCAGGTCCGCTGCCTGACCGAGGACTGGCCCGCGGGCAGCTTCCTGCGTCCCGACCTCTCCTACGACGCGAAGAAGGTCCTGTTCGCCTACTGCCGGCACTATCCGCACCTGGCCGGCGTGGGCAACAAAGTGGCCAAACAGGACCTGCCCGAGGACGCGCACTACCACCTCTTCGAGATGGACCTGGCCACGGGCGAGCACCGCCGGCTCACCCACGGGCGCTACGACGACTTCGACGGGCGCTACCTGCCCGACTGCCGCATCGTGTTCCTCTCGACCCGCAAGGGCACCGCGATCCAGGCCGGTCAACAGAGCGCGGCCGCGAGCTGCACGGCCGACCAGCCCGACAGCTACGTGCGCTGCGGCGGCGGCAACTCCCGGCCGGTGGCCGTGTTCACGCTGCACCGCATCGACGCTGACGGCGGGAACCTCTGCGCGATCTCGGCCTTCGAGAACTTCGAGTGGACCCCGGCCGTCGCGGCCGACGGGCGGATCGTCTACGCCCGCTGGGACTACATCGACCGGTTCAACGGCCCGTTCATCAGCCTCTGGTCGACCAACCCGGACGGCACGAACTCCCAGCTCGTCTACGGCAACTTCACCACGCGTCCGCAGTGCGTTTTCGAGCCCCGGCCGGTGCCCGGCTCGAACCAGCTCGTCTTCACGGCCTCGGCCCACCACTCGAACACGGGCGGGTCGCTGTGCCTCTTGGACCGCACGCGGGGGACCGAGTTCGACCGCCCGATCACGCGCCTCACGCCCGAGGTCCCCTTCCCGGAAACCGAGGCATGGGCCGACATGTACTACGCCAACCCCTGGCCCCTTTCCGAGGAGTACTTCCTCGTTTCGTTTGCCGACAAGCGTTTGCCGGGCCACTCGCTCATGCAGCCCGACGACCCCCGCAACCCGAAGAACGCCTCGGCCATCTACCTCTACGACGCCTTCGGCAACCTGGAGCCGCTCCACCGCGACCCGGAGATTTCGAGCATGTACCCGATCCCGGTGCGCCCGCGCCCGGTGCCGGCGGCCATGCCCGAGCTGACCCGGTGGGAAGGGCCGCAGGAGGGGCGGTTCCTCGTGCAGGACGTGGGCGCGGGTCTCGAAACGCTCCCGCCCGGCACGGTCAAGCGGATCCGCATCGTCGGCGTGCCGCCGAAGGTCCAGCCGCAGATGAACTCGCCCGTGCTGGGCGTCTCGCGCGAGGACCCGGGCAAGTTCGTTTTGGGCACCGCCCCGGTCGAGGCCGACGGCTCGGCCTACTTCCGCGTGCCCAGCGGAGTGCCCGTGCTGTTCCAGGCGCTCGACGCCGAGGGCCGGGCCGTGCAGACCATGCGGAGCCTGACCTACGTTCAGCCGGGCCAGACGCTTACCTGCATCGGCTGCCACGAGCATCGCGACCTGGCCCCGCTCGCCGGGCGCGTGCCGCTGGCCATGACCCGCGAGCCCTCGCGACTCACGCTCGACCCGCCCGGCTCCTGGCCGCTCGACTACGCCGAGCTGGTCCAGCCGGTCCTGGAGAAGCACTGCGTCTCCTGCCACCGCCCCGATAGTAAAGACCCCAAGGCCGCCCGGTTCGATCTCACGGCCGCGAAGTCCTACGGCAGCCTAATGTCCTACGCCGACAAGGACCTCGAGAAGCTGGCGTTCGAGAAGGACCGTTCGATCCCCGGCCAGTGCGTCGCCGCCAACAGCAAGCTCATGGCCCTGCTCACCGCGCCCGACGGCCACGAAGGCGTCCACCTCGACCCTGACAGCCACGCCCGGCTTGTCACGTGGATGGACACGTACGCCCACCGCCAAGGCCACTTCAGCCCGGAGCAGGCGGAGCAGCTTCGGGCGTTTCGCGAGGAGTTGGCGGGGATACTGGAAAAGTGAGTAGGAATCTTGGCGGGTGAGTCGGAAGGACACGTGCCATGGCCAAGAAATCGAGTGCGAAGAGATCACGTAAGAGGAGACCGGCTGGCGGGTCGCATGCGCGATCGGGGACGAAACCGCGCATCCGAAAGAAATGGATGAAGAAGGCGGTGATGGCTGCCCGGGCTTTCCCCGGGGAACGGCCCCTGCCTCGCATTGAGAAGCGAATGCGTCAAATGCTGGCCGAGTCTGGCGTCGAGGAGTTGTGGCCGGGTTACGGGGACATGGCCCGCTTGTGCTTCGACGTTGTCTGGCCAAGAAGAAAGGGCGGTCCCAAGAGAGTCGGTTCGTCACGCTTCGGTGGAATCCCGGATCTGCCGCGAGATTGCCCGTGGCCGGAGCTTGACGGTGAACTGATGACGTTTATTGCGCAGATCAACCTGTCCGACGTGTCCAGAATCCGTTCCCCGCTTCCCAGGAAGGGCCGCCTTTACTTCTTCGTGGGCGAGGTTCATACCCTGTGCACGGCTACGGAAGTCATATACTTGGACGTTCATGGTGCGAGGCTTACGCCCACGGCGCCACCATCGGGAAAGCCGTATGTCGATCCCTACATCATGCACGGGCGAAAGCCAACGCCTTTCGGCAAGCGCTTTCCAGGCTGTTTCGACCCGGACCCGATTAGTCTCAAACCGTATTTCTCATTGCCACCTGCAGACGAATGGTACTGGCCTGACGACGAGTTCTTGGAGCGGATGTTTGACCTGGACTCTGCGGCGTTGTTCTCGTGCAGTCGGTTGCTGGGCTATCCCGATCACCTATTGAACGAGCTAAACGACGGGTTCGATCGGCCGCTCGAACAGTGGCGATTGCTGCTGCAAGTCGACTCGGTCGGCCAGATGCTGTGGGCGGACGCCGGAGCGCTCTGTTTCTTCATCAAGCACAGTGATCTGGCAAGAGGCGACTTCACGAAAACCCACGGGTGCATCAAGGGCGCCGGATGAGGGCCGCCTGGTCACGTGCAAGGACACCTACGCCCACCGCCGAGGCCACTTCAGCCCGGAACAGGCGAAGGAGCTTCGCGCGTTTCGGGAGGAGTTGGCGGGGATGCTGGAGGAATGAGCAGGGATCTTGGAGACTGAGTTGGGAGCGACGCGAGAATCCTCGCGAGAGTTTACTCGAATTGGCTTCCCCAGAGTCGCCACGGTTTTTGTCAGGTGGCGCAAGGACATGGCAAGGCCGCCATACAAGCTGATTGTCTCGCTGATCCAACAGAACCGCTGATGTCGATCGAGTTCTCATTCCTACTGGATTCTGACATGGACCTCTCCGCCGTGGCGGCGTGGCTGCAGCATAACGCGTCGATGCGTCCAGTGGAAGACGCCAACAACTACGTGATGACGAGCGAGGGAATAGTATGCACGGTAATGCCGCAGTCGGAGTTAGGGAGAGAACTCATCAGCGATGTCTTTGAGAGTAGCCGTTCACGGCGGAAGGGCCAATAGGGAGGGAGGGGTTTGGTTTCTGAAGTGGGCGAGAATCGAGTCACAGAGAAACTCGAAAGCCGAGCGGCCTTGTTGGGCACACGTGGCCAGCACG